>Ga0209624_10002370_pt1 | contig 13955 bp, 10 predicted proteins | sample JacPinW_OM2H0_O1_FD_188565 | JGI IMG/M metagenome (GOLD analysis project Ga0209624, IMG submission 188565) | Forest soil microbial communities from Algoma, Ontario, Canada - Jack Pine, Ontario site 1_JW_OM2H0_O1 (SPAdes) (version 2) | ecosystem: Environmental > Terrestrial > Soil > Boreal...
GGGGACGGCCGCCATCGGCCGTCCGGTCGAGCACAGCTCGACTGGCCTCAATGACGGCAGTACATTCGATGCGCATCAATCGGGCCTACGGCCCGACGGACAGCCGAGGGCGGCTGTCCCCACAAATTCCTACGATCATCCTTCCGAAGCCGATCGGTACCAGATGATCCGCACTTACTTCCAGATGCTGATCGAAGAAGAGCTCCCCGACGCAGTCGGCAAGATGAAGCAATTCGCGAGCTGGTTTACCCACGGAGTTCCGGGCGGCGCGGGCTTGCGCAAAGCGATTTACGAATCGAAAAACGCACCAGACATCCTCAGGCGCGTGGAAGATTTCTTCGAAGCCCGGCTTTGTGCCTCTGCAGCTGTGCTCGCTCCCGAAGTCTGATCAATCCGAAAAAATCAGTCACAAAAATAACGGGCGCGAACCGCAACCGCGGCCCGCGCCCCTAGCAACTCAAAACTCCCTTAAAGCACCGTGACGGCGATCCGTACTCCCGGATGTCTCAGGTTAAAAAGAAAATATCCGCCATCGACAAAGTCGATGTAGCAGTTGTCGTTGTAGGACCATCCGCCGGGCCAAGGCTGCGCGATTTCAAAGTTGTAGCCGCCGTAGGCAAAATGCGGCCGGCCTTCGACGACCGTTACGTGCCGGATGGCGAAGTGATGATCGTGTCCGAAGTGCTGACGGAAATGCGCGTCATCGATCCGGCGCATATGCTCGTCGTGCCGCGCTTCTTCGTGATGCTCTTCCTGCTTGGCATCGCGATGCTCGTCTCTGTGTTCATCCTGGGCCACGGCGGTCATCGCCGCCCCCAGAACAAAGGAAGCACAGATCCCTCCGACTATTGCCAATCGCTTCATGAGTAACCTCGCTTTGGATTTTCTTCAAAGCCGCCGGATGCACCGGCGCTTTGCAATAACGATGCGACCCTTTCAAGATGCCGATGCGCGCCCCATAGTTGCTGGAATTGGCTTTTTGTAGCATGCACGACATACGACCGCACCGGAAATTACAAAGACGCACCAAATCTTTACATTTCTTTTCACAACACTTTGGACCTGTTGAAATCTTCCGGTGGGAGCGCCAAGTGACGAAATTGCGGGGCGTAAGTTTAAATCAAGTCGGGAAGATTTCTATTCTGTCCACTGAATCCGATCGAAGATCTCCTGCAGCCGCCTCCCTTTTTCTGGATTGATCATCGTCACGAAAGCGACCCGTCCTTCCAGGTGAGCGCGAAAGCGCCGATGCCCTTCGCGGTTCTGACTCTCCGGTCCCAAGCGAACACAATTGGTGAGGATCGCTTTCAACTGATCAAAGTCTCTACGTACAACGTTGGGCCTCTGGTTGGTCACTAATCCCGCGAGATGCTGCCGCACTCCCTGCCGCATGATCCGCGTCTTGCGGTTATTCACGCGGAAGCCTTCCTCGTGCAGAATCGCGGTTACATGCAGACCGAATCGCTCGACACATTTCTCAAACGGTTCATCCCCGGAGAACGCCAGATCGTCGGCGTAGCGCGTATACACTGCGCCCGCGGATTTCGCCAGCGCACCGAGGCGGCTGTCCACCCGGTAGCAGCACAAGTTCGCGAGCGCCGGAGAAGTCGGCGCGCCTTGCGGCAGATGTGGTCGGGCGTAAAATCGCCGAAGGTCGTCGGCTGCGATCGGACCAAGTTCCTCCGCAATCTCTGTCCACACATCCCGCGGCGTCGCATTCGTGCAAATCCCGCCGAGCAAATCGGCAACGGCTTCCGGATATCCAAGCGTGCGAAACAAACTCTGGATCCGCGTTCCTCCAAGCGACGGGAAGAAATCCCGCAAGTCCATCCGCAACGCAACCCGCTGGCCCACGTGCGGCGCGACAAATGTTTGGATCGAGCGTCCCTTCACGAATCCGTGAACGGCGGGATGCGGCGGAATCTTCTCCAGAATCCATAACAGAATCTGTCGCTGCAGATCTTTCATCCGCGGCTTCGGCGCCTCAATCAGCCGGATACTGCCGAATCGCTTTGCGAGCAGCCGGTAATGATAGTGCCGTAGCGGTTCACAATTTTCTTTGTAGCCCAACCCCTTCAGATCGGCGAACCAGCGCAACTCACTCGGAGCGAGCCCCAGCCACTTCGCCAAGTCGCCAGTGGACTCGATGGATGGAATATCCCACGCGGTGGCCGCCGGAACCGGCCGCATCTGCTGCGGCGCAATGAGCAACTCCTTTACTGAAATTTCATTGGAATATTTCGCGAGCGCCTGCTGAAGGCCCTCATCGTTCCTGAGAAACCTCACTACATCGCGACCCCGCGGACGCGCGCGTGCTCCAAACTTATTGAGGTAACGCCGCGCGAGGGGACGAAGCCAGCGCCAATGCCTGCCGAGAGTTCGCTGGCAGCGGTCGACGAGCAGTTCGATGGTCGGTTCGCCAGTGAGGAGCGCCTGGGCCAGCGCACCAAGAGGAGTAGAGTGCGGCATGACAGACGGCGGAAGAATGCTCCAACGAGTCTGACTCTGCGTGAGCAGTCCTGCGTGGACTCGCAGCTGAGCTCACGCGACGAAAATCCCCGTTCCTTACGTTTCCCTGGGGTAGCCCCAGAGAGGCCAAACCAGGCCCGGAGGCCCAGTCGAACCAAGCTTGGAGCATTCCACCGCGCGCAGAAAATATAGCAGCTTTCGAAATTCGGGAGCGAGTATTGACTCACCTCATACTGGCTTGGCCACCATCTTTCCTAACTCGTCCCGCTCGATGTACGCCCACGGCGTCTTCGGATCGTGTGTGAAAACTGTCAGCCACTTTTCCGGAAGCGCCCGAGCGTAGTACTGCTTCTTGCTCTCGATTGTGTCCAGCGGATACAGATCGAATCCCATGCCCCACGTAAGATCGATATGCGCGCTCGTTGGCATCAGGTCCGAGATATAGCAAGCCGTAGGGACTTGGGATGAATCTGGATTTTGACTTCCTCGAATAATGATCCCCTGCATGTGCGCGGTGTGCCCGCGAAAGGTCCGCACCGAAATACCGGGCACGATTTCATCTCCATCCTTCAGCAAAGTCATTTGCCCGCTCGCGACCAGCGGATCGTAATTGTCCGGCAGAAAGCTGATCGAGTCGCGCTCGCTCGGCTTGCGCGCATACTGCCACTCGCCCTCAGGAGCGTAATATTTCGCGCGCGGAAACGTCGGCACAATCTTGCCGTTCTTGTCCCGCGTCGTGTTCCATCCGCAGTGATCGAAATGCAGATGCGAATTGATCACGATGTCGATGTCGTCGGGCGCGATTCCCGCGGCGCCAAGATTCTCCAGCAGCTTCGCCGGCTGGCCGTAAAACTTCACCATTCGATCGGGGAGCTTGTTGCCGATGCCGGTCTCAATCAAGACCGTTTCTTTCCCAGTGCGGACGAGCAGCGAGTTGAGTCCCGACGTGATGCCGTTCTTGTCGTCAGCCGCCATTTTCCGCGACCACATGATTTTCGGGATCACGCCGAAAAAGGCGCCGCCATCGAGAGGATAAGCTCCGTCCGAAAAAACGCTGAGTTCAAAGTCGCCAAGCGTGAGCTGGTGCATAAGTTCAGTGTGCCATACGCGAACTTCTTGGCCACGGACTCACGCGGATCCCACGGATCTAAGACAAGAATTCTTAAGGTTCTGATCCGCGAAGATCCGCGTAGATCAGTGGCAAAGAAGTTAAGAGGCTTTCCACAGACAAGAAGCTGAGCATGTGACATCTGACCTTGCGCCCCCTGAAGAAACCATGACATTCTGCTAACGGCGACGCCGTGGCTACGGCTGAAAGTAGCGCCGCCAAACTCTTTGTTTTCAATATTTTGACCTCTAACCCCTTGGGGCTCAAGATTTTGCAGACACATTTTGCAGAGCCCGCGCCCGTCGCGGGTTTCCAGAGCGATGGGGGAGGGGGTAGGGTTCAAACCACCCGACTTTCCCATTTCGGCACGGCGGTTTCAGCCGAACTTCTAAGGTTTTTTTGCAGTTTTCGCGTTCGGTCCTTCCTGCATCCCTCGCGCATCTAATGTTTATCAGTCAATTACTAGCAGTGGAAAGAGAAACGACCATGATTCAGATTCGTCCCAGCGCCGAACGCGGCGGTGGAAATCACGGCTGGCTCAAGACGCAACACACCTTCAGCTTCGCCGATTATTGGGATCCCAAGTGGATGGGATTTCGTTCGCTGCGCGTCATCAATGAAGATTGGGTCGCGCCTAACAACGGATTTCCAACGCATCCGCATCGCGACATGGAAATCATCACGTATGTTCTTGAAGGCAAGCTCGAACACAAAGACAGCCTCGGAACCGGCTCAGTGATTCTTCCCGGAGATGGACAGCGCATGACTGCAGGCAGCGGTATACGCCACAGCGAGTTCAACCCCTCGCAGACTGACGCGGTCCACTTGCTGCAAATATGGATTCAACCGGAACGCGCCGCGCTTGTGCCGAGCTACGAGCAGAAGGCGTTTCCCGAGGCGGAGAAGCGCGCGAAGCTGCGCCTGATCGCGTCGCGCGAAGCGGCCGATGGATCGGTGAAGATCAATCAGGACGCAAAGCTCTACGTCTCGCTGCTCAAGCCCGGAGAAGAAGTGGCGCATGAACTGGCGTCCGGACGTCACGCCTGGCTGCAAATTGCACGCGGCTCCGTCGAGCTGAACGGCAAGAAGCTGGGACAAGGCGATGGCGCGGCGATCAGCGACGAGAGCAAGCTCTCGATCAAAGGCACAGACAACGCCGAAGTGCTGCTGTTCGATCTCGCATAGTCAACCTCTTAGCCACGGATTCACGCGGATTTTCGCGGATCGATCTTTAAGTATTTTGTTGGTCCGTGGAAATCCGTGAGATCCGTGGCTTTGTTTTGTTACTCTCTTCCGCATGCAGCGTCCGACAGGCGTCACGATCATCGCAATCCTCTTCGGCACTGCTGGAGCCTATCTCTGGATCGTTGGCGCTGTTCAACTCATCTCGCCCGGGACACTTTCACTGATGGCCGGAAAGCAATTCATGTACGGATTGGAACTTGCCGGTCCCTTCATGGCCCTGCTGATCGGCGCTGTCTATGCGCTCATTGGAGGGGGATTGTTTCGCCTGCAGAAATGGTCGCGTTGGGCCGCGATGATCGTCATGGCAGTCGGCATCGGATGGCTCGTGCCGAAGATCTCAATGGCAGAACTTGGCGTTCCGGTGTTCTTGTATGGATTCCAGATCGCTCTGCGAGTTGCGCTGGCTTGGTATCTGTCGCAAGCGCCTAGCGTTGTGGACAGCTTCGCGGCGAAATCTTAGCCACGGATTTGCACGGATTGTCACAGATCAAATTCAATTGCTTTCTGATCGGTGAATATCCGCGAAATCCGTGGCGCTCTTTTAGCGTTTGGCTTTTGCTGGTTCTTTTTCTCCCACACGTTTGCTGACGGCGAAGGTCATCTTGCCGGCTTTCTTATCTGCATCGACCACTACGTGATCACCGTGCAGGACTTCTCCGTCGAGTATCTTCAGCGCGAGCGGATCCTGAATCAGCTTCTGGATCGCACGCTTCAGCGGACGTGCGCCGAAGTTCGGATCGTAGCCCTGCGTGAACATCAGATCCTTGGCTGCGTCCGTCAGCTCGAGTGAGATCTTGCGATCGGCGAGCAAGCGGCGAACGTCTTCGAGGCGAAGCTCGATGATCTTGACCAGCTGTTCCTTTCCCAGCGGACGGAAGACGATGATGTCGTCCACACGGTTCAGGAACTCTGGCTTGAAGTGCGAGTGCAGCAGATCCTGAACTTGCTGTGAAGCCTTCTCGAAATCTGCATCGGAATGAATGCCGTCAGCCTGCAGAAGCTGCGAGCCGAGGTTCGACGTCATGATGATGATCGTGTTCTTGAAGTCGACCACGCGGCCTTTGCCGTCGGTGAGACGGCCGTCGTCCATCATCTGCAGCAGGACGTTGAACACATCGGGATGCGCCTTCTCGATTTCGTCGAAGAGCACGACCGCATATGGACGCCGGCGAACCTGCTCAGTCAGCTGTCCGCCTTCTTCATAGCCAACATAGCCTGGAGGCGCGCCGATGAGGCGAGCTACGGAATGCTTTTCCATGTACTCGGACATGTCGATGCGAAGGAGTGCGTGCTCGTCGTCGAATAGGAATTCGGCGAGCGCACGGGCGAGTTCGGTTTTGCCGACCCCGGTTGGTCCGAGGAAGATGAACGATCCGATCGGACGCTTGGGATCGCTGAGGCCTGCGCGAGATCGGCGAATCGCGTTGGCGACGCGCTCGAGCGCCGGGTCCTGTCCGATGACGCGCTGGCGCAGACGCTCTTCCATCGTGACCAGCTTCTTCACTTCACCTTCGAGCATCTTCGAGACGGGAATTCCGGTCCACTTCGAGACGATGCGCGCGACGTCTTCTTCGTCGACTTCTTCCTTAAGCATGCGCTGCTTGCCCTGGCTCTCCATTTGCTTGGTGAGCTTGGCGAGTTCCTGCTCAGCTTGCGGAATCTTGCCGTAGCGGATTTCGGCGACGCGCTCGTTATTCCCTTTGCGCAGCTCCGACTGCTCTTCGGTCTTCAGCTTCTCAATCTGCTCTTTGAGCGCGCGCTGGCGGGCGATTAGATCCTTTTCTTTCTTCCAGTTCGCTTTGAGCGTGTTGGACTTCTCGCGAATCTCGGCGAGTTCCTTCTCAATGACTGCAAGCCGATCGCGAGAGTTGGAGTCATCTTCTTTCTTGAGCGCCTGCTTTTCGATTTCGAGCTGCGTGGCTTTGCGTTCCAGTTGATCGATGTCAGTCGGCAAGGAGTCGATCTGGATGCGCAGCGATGCCGCCGCTTCGTCGATGAGATCAATGGCTTTGTCGGGCAGGAAGCGGTCGGAGATATAGCGATGCGAGAGCGTGGCCGCAGCGACGATCGCCGAATCTTTGATCCGCACGCCGTGATGCACTTCGTACTTCTCTTTGAGGCCACGAAGAATCGAGATCGTGTCTTCGACATTGGGTTCGCCGACGAAGACGATCTGAAAGCGCCGCTCAAGTGCAGTATCTTTCTCGATGTACTTGCGGTATTCGTTCAGCGTGGTGGCGCCGACGGCGCGGAGTTCTCCGCGAGCGAGCGCGGGCTTCAGCATGTTGGAGGCGTCGATCGCGCCTTCGGCCGCGCCGGCTCCGACGAGCGTGTGCAGCTCGTCGATGAACAAGATGACCTGTCCCTGCGAGTCTTCGATTTCTTTGAGAACGGCTTTGAGGCGGTCTTCAAATTCGCCACGGTATTTCGCTCCGGCAAGCATCGAGCCGAGGTCGAGAGCAACCACGCGCTTGTTCTTCAGAACTTCCGGCACATCGCCAGAAATGATGCGCTGCGCCAGGCCTTCGACGATGGCGGTCTTGCCGACACCGGGTTCGCCGATGAGCACGGGATTATTTTTCGTGCGGCGAGAAAGAACCTGGACGACGCGGCGGATTTCTTCGTCGCGTCCGATGACCGGATCGAGCTTGCCGCGGCGAGCCTGCTCGGTCAGGTCGCGCGCATATTTGTCCAGCGCCTGGTACTTGGCTTCGGGATTCTGGTCGGTCACTTTCTGCGAGCCGCGAACGACCGTGAGCGCTTTGAGGATGGCGTCATAGGTCGCGCCGTGACGAGCGAGAATCTGCTGCGCCGCATCCCGCTTCAGATGGGTGATGGCGAGCAGCAAATGCTCGGTGGAGACGTACTCGTCCTTGAAATTGGAAGCCTCTTTGAAAGCTTGCTCCAGCAGGCTATTGGCTTCGGAGGAGAGCGTGGCTTGATTAGTCTGTCCGGAGACCTTGGGCAGCTTCTCCAGTTCGCGATAGACGTCGCTCAGGACGGCTTGCGGGCCGATGCCGATCTTTTCGAGCACGGGCGGAACGATTCCTTCTCTGTCTTCGAGCAAAGCCGCCAGCAAATGGATCGGCTGCAGCTCGGGATTGCCGTGCTCGGAGGCGAGCTCGTTCGCGCGCTGGACGGCTTCCTGCGCTTTGACAGTAAATTTGTCCCAACGAATGGGCATGGGAAACCTCGATTGAGTAATTAGGAAATTCAGTAATCGAATAATTTGATGGTTCGATTGCTGCGGAGGGTTTCAAATTAGTCGATTCCGAAATTTCGACGGTGGAAAAAGGTACGGGAGGCGGTCACCTCTGCCACCTCCCGTGACCACAGGGGCTAAAGCCCGCATATCTGTCCTGCTTCGGACGCGGCGCTGAAGCGCCGCTCTTCCACCAGCGCCGCTCTTCCACGAAAGCCGCTCGGCTTCGCCTTTGCGGGACGGCCGAGGCGGCCGTCTCCACATGAGCATTGCTGATTACGCGGCTTTGCTGGGGCCTTTGCCTTCGAGCGTCTTCTCGGTTGGGGCGGCGGAACCGACCTGAACCTTGATCTGCTTCGGCTTGGCTTCGGCTTTCTTGGGCAGGGAGATCTTCAGAACGCCCTTGTCGTAGTTGGCCGAGACGTTCTCGTTGTCCACGGTCTGGGGCAGAGTGAAGGTGCGGGTGAAGCTGCCATACTGACGCTCCACGCGGCGATAGTTCTCTTCTTTCTCTTCCTTCTCGATCTTGCGCTCGCCGTGCACGGTGAGGGTGTTGTTCTCCACGCGGACGTCAATGTCTTTCTCGTCGATTCCGGGCACCTCGATCTTCAATGTGACCTTGTGCTCGTCTTCGTAGACGTCGACGGCAGGGGCAAAGCTCGAGGTGGTGAGGGACTCGTCGCGGTCGGCACCTGCGTAGGACTCACGAAACGCACGGTTGATGCGGTCCTGCAAGGTGGCGAATTCACGGAATGGTTCAAAACGGGTTAATACGGTCATGGGTAAATCCTCCTTCAGATTTTGAGTGTTGATTAGAAATTTGAATTTCGTGACCCGGCCTGGAAGAGGGGCTAAACCCTAGCGACCTCTACCCCTGACGCGGCGCTAAAGCGCCGCTCTTCCACTCGCCCAGTCACTTCATTAGACGCATAGTTAGCGTAAAAGAAGCATAAAAGTTGAGCATAACATTGTCAAGTAAAGGATAAGGCTTATTTTCATTCACTTACATGCGAAATGACGCACTTTAGGTAGGACGTTTCGGGGACATTGAGCAGGACTGGATGGTCTTTGGCTTGGCCCCGGACTTCGATCAGGCGAAGAATACGGTGGGAGTCGATGGCGGCGCCGCCAAGCATTTCCAGGAAGTCCGACTGTCTCACGTGGTAGGAGCAGGAGCAGGTAACGAGGATTCCGTCGGGGCGGAGCATCTTGAGTGCGCGCAGGTTGAGCTCTTTGTAGCCGCGGAGGGCGGCGTCGAGGTCGCGCTTGGATTTCGCGAACGCGGGCGGGTCGAGAACGATTGTGTCGTAGCGGCGGTTTGACGCCGAATAGTCTTTGAGGAGGTCGAAAGCGTTAGCCTCGATCCATTCGATCTCGGGATTCTTGAAAGAACTCTTGTTCAGGCCGGCATTCTGGTCGGCGACTTCGAGCGCGGGGCGGGAACTGTCGACGCCGGTGACCTGGTCGCAGACGCGGGCGAGGTGGAGGGCAAAGCCTCCTTGGTAGCAAAAGACGTCGAGCGCGTCGCCCTTCCCATACTGCGCGGCGGCGGCGTAGTTCTCGCGCTGGTCGAGGAAGGCTCCGGTTTTCTGGCCTTCGAGGGCGTCGAAGTGAAAGTGGACGCCGTTCATGGTGAAGGTCGTTGCCGTCTTGACTCCGTGCAAAAGGCCGGAGGGGCGAGGCGGAAGCGTTTCAAGCTCGCGAACGCGAGGATCCACCCGCTCGATGATGGCGGCGGGATGAAGTTCTTCGGCGAGCTGAGCGATGACGGTCTCGCGGACGAGACTAGCATCCATTGCCTGGGTCAGAATCTGGAGCGAGAGGATGTCGTTGTAGCGATCGACGATTAGTCCGGGAAGCTGATCGGCTTCGCTGAAGATGACGCGGTACGCGTTGGTGTCGCGAACCAGTTTTTGGCGATAGGTGATGGCGTCGGCGATGCGCTGACGCAGAAGCGCGGGGAGATCAGCGACCGGTTCGTGCGAGATCATCCGGATCGCGATCTGAGAGGAACTGGAGTAGAGGGCCGTGCCGAGTGGCTTACCGCGCTGGTCAGTGACGGTGACGAGCGAACCGGGAGTCGCATCATTCGCGGCAAGGATGTCGGATTTGTAGACCCAGACGTGTCCGGACTTCAGGCGCGTGGCGCCGCGGGGGGAGAGCTTGATCTTGGGGAGAGCTGATGTGGCACGAGCTTCGGGCATGAGGACATGGTAACGCCTGACGTCCCGCAGCGTAGCGGGGAGAGCGAACGACTCTCAGCTAACTTCTTCCTTTTTGCGCCAAATCTCCAGGGCATCGTGACCACGTGCCAGCATGCCTAAGCTTGGTCCTTGTGCCGGAAGAGACCACGAGATTGGACTCTCTGCTTCGTCCGCGTCGGGCATTTCGGAAGTCTGGCCAGCCTTCAGCGGTTTGTTCGGGATGGTCTCGTACGCATATCCGGTAAGAAGAACGTGGTCAAAGCGCTTGCCTACCGTCATCCGCGCCCAGCCGTAGTGGACTTCGCCGCTAATCATGAATTTCAGCCCTAAATAACGGTCGGAGACGTTCGCCCAAGGCCCATTGGAGTACGGGCCGGAACCGTACGATCCGGTAGACACCATTTGTGCGGAATAAGTCGTGAACGCCTGTTTAGGGCCAATGGGGGCGCCAGCGTTCAAAGCTCCAGCCGAGTATCGGCCGTGGCCGTTGGTCTGCTCGATGATCATGTTACCCGCACTGCGCCCGCGCGCCACGGTGAGTGCGGTGCCATGCGGTCTACAGGAACAAAAACCAATGCTGAAATCGCCAATCCCGTCGTGATTGAGATCCAGATGGTAGCGTTCAGTGTCCCCGACCGTCACGTGGGCCTTGGTGTAAATAATCTCGGCCTCCGCGGTTGGGGCAGTTGCCAGGAGCGCAACTCCGACGGCGCTCGCCGCCGTTGCGTAAGCCGCGATCATCTTGTCAATTCGTGGATTCAACTGTTTCCTGGACCCGCTTGCACTCCTCTTAGCAGAACTTGCCATAGAAGTAACCGCCTTTCGCGCAGCATCGTGGCTGCGAAATTTAGGGGCCGAGTCGACTTGGAACCGAATTCCGCTATCCAGCGGAAAAAGCACAACCGAGCAGGAGGAGGTCCGGGGAGGGTCGGTTAAACCTCGCGAGTTTGTCATAGCTCAACGCACCTGTCAATTCGCGTTCATAGAAACGCAAAGGCCGAAACGGTTCTCACATCACTCAGAATGGCAAGCCATCTCGCTTCGCTCGGCGGACGAGTGGTCCGCCGCTATGCGGGCTGAATTAGCTGGCGGCTTGTTCTGTGGGAGTGGGAACTGCTGCTTGTTTCGCGTGGGAGCCGGAACTCGCTTCGTGGCGGGCTAGATCCAGATCGGCTCGTAGGGAGTCGAGCGCTACCATGGGGAGCTCGTTGCCGAAGTTGTCGAGTTCGTCTTCGGTCCAGAGGCCGTTGAGCCGCATGGCACCGGTGATGTCCTCGGGGAAGGCCTGACGGTAGTCGCCTTCGCGGATGAGGATGTCGCCGATGAGGCGTCCGGTGTGAACGTCGTAAACACGGCGGCTGGACCGGCCACGAGAGGTCGTCAGGCAAAGGAAGACTTCGCCGATGTCGTTGAACTCAGGGCGGTAATACCAGGCCTGAGGAGCGTCGATCTTGGGATGATGGCGTTTGGGGCGCGTGGTCGAAGGCTTCTGGTCGAGCAGCTCTTTGGTCGGGTCGAAATAGAGGATACGCTGGCAGGAGTCGCAGACGATGGTCTGGTTGCCGGAGCGAACTTCGTTGTAGGTCTGCGGGCGAAGCATGACGCGGCAGGCCATACATTTCTGGTCGCGAACCTCGGCGATGCCGCTGCCCCGGAACTTGGAGACGCGCTCGAAGTGCCGTAAAAGGTCTTCGCCGACTCCCTTGCGCAGCCCGTCGCGCTTGGCGCGCCATTCGGCGAGGAGTTTTTCGTCCTCGGCGGTGCGCTGGCGGGCCTCTTCTTTTTCCTTCTCGATTTCGGCGGCTTCGGCTTTCAGCTCCGCTTGGGCGGCTTTGACTTCTTTGTCGCGGGCGTCGGCGTTGAGCATCAGCTCGAGGATCTTGTCCTCATTGGCTGTGATTTCCTTCTCCGCGAACTGAATCTCGTGGAGCAGGGCCTTGTATTGCTCGTTGGTTTTAACGTCGAGGGACTGGTCGCGGTACTTGGAAATCTTGGTGCGGAGCTCAGTGATATTGGTGTCGAACTTGCGGCGGGTGGCTTCGTCGGCTTTGACGGCGGCCTGGGCCCTTTCGAGCTGCGCTTTGGTCCCGGCCAGCTTTTGTTCGATCACGGCGACGCGCTTGGGAAATTCGGCGACTTCGTCCTGCAGACGGCGGATTTCCTTGTCCGTGTCTTGAAGCTTCAGGAGGTTTTCTATTTCTGGAAGCATCCGGCTGTCTTTGATTCTAACACGCGGAGGAGCGCGAATTTACGCGGGTTTTGCAGCTACAGCAAAACAAAATCCTCACCACAGGGGACACGGGGTCTCGCAGAGGAAACTTTCTCATGCCTGGATTTGTAGGGCGGCCTACACCGTGCGGGCGGGGGCTTTTGGGGTGTACACTTTCCGTTCGCCCTGTGGGTTCTGCTGTTTATAACTCTCCCGAGAGGTCGGTTCGTGAAAAGACAGTTCTCTGTATTGCCCTGCTTTGTCCTGCTTGCTGCCCTTCTTGCATTTCTTGCCCCGGGCGCCATCGAGGCGCAGACAACAACCCCCACCAAGCCGCTGACCATTGAGTCGCTGTATCAGCCGGGCGGGCTGGGCGGGCGCGGTCCGGAGACCATGGAGTGGAGTCCGGACGGAACGAAGCTGTCGTTTGTGCAGCGCGATGAAAGAGGAGAGAAGGGCGACCTGTGGTACGTGGACGCCGCCACTGGCGAGAAGAAGATGCTTGTGAGCGCCGAAAAATTGGCGAGGCTCGATCCGAATGTAGACAAGGTGAAGAATGAGCGCGAGAAGGAGCGGCTGACGCGATATCACGTGGCCGCATATCTGTGGGCGCCGGATTCGAAGCATCTGATCTTCGATTCTCAGGGGCAGTTATGGCTCTACGATCTCGGAACCGAGACGGCGGTGGCGTTTACGTCGGCGAGCGATCCGAGCGGAGATCCGAAGTTTTCTCCGGACGGCAAGCACGTGGCTTATACGCGCAAGCACAATCTCTATGTTCACCCGATTGGCGGCAGCGAGGAAAAGGCGCTGACGAAAGATCAGGGCGACGACCTCTTCAACGGCGATATCGACTGGGTGTACGCGGAAGAGTTGGGTGTGCGCAGCAATTATTTCTGGTCGCCCGACAGTAAAGAGATTGTGTTCCTGCACATGGACGAGACGAAAGTGCCGACGTATCCCATCACAGACTGGATGCCGACGCATCCGACGGTGGATCAGGAGAAGTATCCGAAGGTAGGCGATCCGAATCCGGTCGTAAAGCTGGGAGTCGTGGATGCGGAGAAGGGGAAGGTGCGTTGGATCTCGCTGAACAACGATCCGGATACATATGTGCCGCGGTTTGGATGGGTCAGCGAAGGCGTGATTTGGGCAGAAGTGTTGAACCGCACCGAGGACAAGCTGGATTTGTATTTTGTGGATGCAAAGACAGGGAAATCGCGGATTGTGCTGACGGAAACGACTCCGGGAGCGTGGATTGATTTTGAGCACGTCGAGGTGCGGTTCCTGAAATCGAAGCCGATGTTCCTGTGGCCAAGCTGGCGCGATGGGAACATGCATATCTATCTCTACAGCTTTAACCAGCAGAGTCCGATGGCTGCGGATGCCAAGCTGGAGCGGCAATTGGAGCAGGGCGATTACGAAGTGCTGGGGATCGAGGGAGTGGACGAGGCGGCGGGGAGCGTATTCTTTGCGGCGAATAAAGATGATCCGCGGCAGACACACGTGTATTCGGTA
>Ga0209624_10002371_pt1 | contig 13950 bp, 13 predicted proteins | sample JacPinW_OM2H0_O1_FD_188565 | JGI IMG/M metagenome (GOLD analysis project Ga0209624, IMG submission 188565) | Forest soil microbial communities from Algoma, Ontario, Canada - Jack Pine, Ontario site 1_JW_OM2H0_O1 (SPAdes) (version 2) | ecosystem: Environmental > Terrestrial > Soil > Boreal...
GTCTCGTATGGCACGTCCCATGGCGGCGATGGCCAATGCAGCGCCGGGACCGACCGAAGATTTCACTCCGCAAACCGTTACCGTCACGGCGCATGTGAATGCTCTATTCAACTTGAAGTAGACGGATGCCGATGCCTGCCCGGACCGCACAATATTGGATCGAGCGGCTCAAACTTGAGCCGCATCCGGAGGGCGGTTATTTTCGTCAGACCTACCGTTCGGACGTTCTGATCGCGCACGAGGCCCTGCCTGTCGGATTCAAGGGAGAGCGCGCTGCTTCGACCGCGATCTACTTTCTACTGAACGGGAACAACTTCTCCGCCTTTCACCGGTTGGAATCCGATGAAGTATGGCATTTCTACGTTGGCGCTCCGTTAGTGGTTCACGTGATCGATCCGAACGGAAAATACAAATCGATTCTTCTGGGAAGTGATCCGGAGTCAGGCGAAGTGCTGCAGGGTGTCGTGCCCGCCGGAAGCTGGTTTGCCTCGCATGTCGCCGACTGGAAGTCGTTTGCCGTGGTCGGCTGCACGGTGGCGCCGGGCTTCGATTTCGCGGACTTCGAGATGGCGAAGCGCGAAGAATTGGTAAGCCGCTATCCGAAGCATCGAGAGTTGATCGAGCGCCTCACGCGCTAACTACTTCGCGGCGACGGCTTTCTTCGGGAACATTTCGCCTATCCGCCGGATCTGCGCCCCGACTCCCTTCAGCTTTTCCTCAATGTGTTCGTAGCCGCGGTCGATGTGATAAACGCGGTCGATGATGGTCTCTCCGTCGGCGACCAGTGCCGCCAGGACGAGCGATGCCGAAGCACGCAAATCGCTGGCGAGAACCGCCGCTGCGCTGAGTGGAGTCTTCCCGCGCACCACGGCCCGTCTTCCTTCAATCTTGATGTTCGCGCCCATGCGAACGAGTTCCTGCGCGTGCATGAATCGGTTCTCAAAAATGTTTTCTGTAACGATCGAAGTCCCTTCCGCTTGCGTCGCCAACGCCATGAACTGCGCCTGGCAGTCCGTGGGGAATCCAGGGTGCTCTTCCGTCGACATATCGGCGGCGGTGAACGGATTGTCTCCCATAACTCGCACCGAATCGGCCGTTGCTTTCGTCTTCACTCCAGCCTCGTGCAGCTTGCTGAGCAGAGCACCCAGGTGCGAAGGGTCGCATCCGGCAATGTTGAGATCTCCTCCGGTCATCGCCCCGGCGATGATGAAGGTGCCGGCTTCGATCCGGTCTGGAATGATGCGATGCTTCGCGCCTTTCAGCTTGCTCACGCCCTTCACACGGATCTGCGCCGTGCCCGCGCCCTCGATCTCCGCTCCCATTTTGTTGAGCAGGTCGGCCAGGTCGGCCACTTCAGGCTCGCGCGCACAATTTTGCAGAACCGTTTCGCCCTCGGCTAGAGTCGCGGCCATCAACAGGTCTTCCGTACCCGTTACAGTGATCTTGTCGAATACAATTTCCGCGCCCTTCAGACGAGTCGCGCTAGCTTCAACGTAGCCGTGATCCTGCACGATTTTCGCGCCCAGCTTTTCCAATCCCTTGATGTGGAGATCGATCGGTCGCGCTCCAATTGCGCAACCTCCAGGAAGCGAGACTCGAGCATGACCGCAGCGAGCCACAAGCGGACCGAGCACCAGCGTTGAGGCGCGCATCGTCTTCACCAACTCATACGAAGCCTCCGGCGCAGCCAGATTCGCGCAATGAATCGTGGTCCGATGCTGGGCGCGCCCATAGCCGAGTTCCACGTCGGCACCCATCGCCGCAAGCAAATTGCGCGTGGTCTGAATGTCGCGTACTTGCGGGATATTCTCGAGAATCACCGGCTGATCCGTAAGCAACGCGGCCGCCATGCATGGAAGCGCGGCATTCTTCGCCCCGCTGACGCGCACCGTTCCGAGCAGCGGCTCCCCGCCGCGGATGACGAACTTATCCATGAAGGATTTCCTCGGTTCGATTGTAACGGTGATTGGGATGTTCGAGAGTTGACTGGTGCGGAACTGAAGTACACGGACGGCAGGGTTCAGATCGGGACTTGCCGTAGAAGATGTCGAAGGTCGGAGAAGAAACCCGCCCTCGCAGCGCGAGGGGCGGGAATCTCCTATAGCGACTTAGGGAGTGATCTTGAAGACCACGCCATCATTCATTGAGTTGCCGCCGAAGAGAGTTGTGCCAAAAACAGCTCCAGTTGAACTTACATAAAGTCGGCCGGCCGGACCCTCGCCGTCAGTTCCGCCAGTGAAACTATAGAACACAGTCTCATTGCCAGAAGAGTCCACCTTGTAGATGGCGCCGAAGTTCACTGCACCACCAGATGCTGCGCCATACAGATTACCCGCCGAGTCCCGGTCCAATGGTCCGCTAACGGTCGACACATCCGCGGGAGGGGGCCCGAACGCGTGCAGGACAGTTTCAACACCGTTGCTGATCTGGAATACGGTCCCGCAACCGATGCCAGAACAGCCTGAGAGATCGCCGCCATACGAAGTCGTGCCGTAGAGGATGCCTCCCGGACCGAGGGTGAGATCGTTAGCCGGGTCAACTCCGTTCACGCTAGGGAACGGACCGAAATCCAGCAAGTCCGTAAAGCTTCCCTTTGCATCGAGCTTAAAGATATATCCTTGCGAATAGATCCCGCCTTGTGCTGGTCCGTACAGGCTTCCCGACGAATCCATGACTGGGCCGCCGGTCGGACCCAGGCCATCGATAAAGTTTCCAGAAAAAGCGTGAAGAACAGATTCTTTGCCTTTCGCGTCGATTCTGAAGATGGTCCCGCATCCGCCATCGGGGCAATCGGTGAAGTCTCCTCCTTCGATCGTCGTCCCGTAGAGATTCCCACTCTTATCGCGAATTACGTCACTCTCGGCATACCTTCCATCGCTTCCTCCAGTGAAAGCGTAGAGCACAGATTCGTGCCCCGTGCTGTCGATCTTGAAAACGGTTCCGTAGTTCCACGGACCGCCCGACCCAGTAGCCCCATAAATATTCCCTGCGGCGTCACGGATGACCGAGCCTGCCGGGTTGCATCCGTCGTTCCCGCCCGCAAAACTGTAGATGGACTTGAACTTTCCGGACTGGCTGATCTTGAAAACCGTCCCACATTTTCGGATCCCTCCGAAGTCTGTGGTTCCGTACAAATATCCATCTGATCCGTGAATTAACCCGCCGACGGGAGTTTCACCATCGGATCCGCGGAACGTGTGAAGCACGGTCAGGGTTTGACTGAAAGTGAAGGTGCAGAATGCGAGGATGAAATACAGGCTCGCAGCTGCAGTGCGCCGCAGTAACACGATGGAAAACATCGGAGTCTCCTTCACATGGCGAATACGCCAGAAGTGGTGTAGGGGCCGGAGCAAGGAGAGGGAGGGCGAAACGGAAGCATCCTATGTCAGAAGGGTCGCGATCGCAAGCAATAAATCCATCGGGGGAATTGTTGAAAAAGATGACCGGACTGCGTGTTCTACTTTACTTCAAGTTCTACTTTAATGAAGCGGCAGTGATGGCCTCTCGCACATGGCCCTTGCTCTTTTTCAAGGCGGCTGACGCCCTGGAGCGAGTGGCGCCGGCGGCGAGCATCACGACCGCGACCGGTGTGCGATTGCCGCTTTCTTTCAAGGCGCGGGATGCCGTTTCGTGATCGGCTCCGGTGGCTTGTTCGACGATCCGAATCGCTCGCTGAACCAACTTCTCATTCTTCGTCCATACATTCACCATCAGGTTCCCATAAACGTAGCCCAGTCGAACCATCGCCCCGGTCGAAATCATATTGAGGACCATCTTGTGCGCTGTCCCGGCCTTCATGCGCGAAGAGCCCGCAAGCACCTCGGGACCAACTTCCGTCACGATGGCAAAATCGGCGGCTCGTTCGAGCGGAGAGTTGCGATTGCACGTGAGGGCAATCGTACGGGATCCTCGCCGGCGCGCGTACTCAACGGCAGCGATGGTGAACGGAGTTCGTCCGCTAGTCGCGATGCCAAGCACGACGTCGTGTTTGCCCGGCTTCCGCTTCTTGATCTCCGCAACTGCCAGGGCCGTATCGTCTTCGCTGGCCTCGGTCGACGCACCAAGAGCCTTGGGCCCGCCGGCCATAATGAACTGCACGGTGCGCGGATCGGTATTGAATGTTGGAGGAATCTCTGACGCGTCGAGCGCCCCGAGTCGGCCACTTGTTCCCGCGCCAACATAGATCAACCGCCCCCCTTCCCGCAGTCCCGCCGCGACCACGTCAATCGCTCGTGCGATCTGCGGTAAGGCGCTCCGGACGGCGGCGGCTACGGTCGCATCCTCTTCGTTCATCAGGCGTGCGATTTCGAGCGACGACTTGCGGTCCAGATCGCCGGCGGCCGGAAGAACCTGTTCGGTAGAGAGTTGACGAAGGTCAGTCTTCGCGATTCGCGAGCCAGTCAAATCGAGCACCTTTCAGTTGAATCAAGATTCGGTCACTTAAGAACTTGTCATTCTAAATGTTCAGCACGCGAGATGACCTGTGGATCAAGCTATTTCCGCGATCTCGCCATTTATCGAAGACCTTCGACGACCGCGTCGTGGAATTTCGGGCGAACTTGCTTGATCGCTTGATTGGAGCAGTCCGGCCAGGTACGGTTCGTCAGAAGTGTGACCGAAAGCTGGAGATCGGGATCGATCCACAACGAAGTGCCGGTATAGCCGAGGTGCCCGAATGATTGCGGACCAAAATATTTCCCGGATTGTGAAGGACTCGAAGGTGTGTCCCATCCCAGCGCACGAGAAGTCCCAGGAGGATCCGTCTGACGGCGAGTAAAGAGTTCCACCGTTTCAGCACGCAGAATCGGGCTTCCTCGTTGCAGCATGGCGTGAGCGAAGCGAGCAACGTCCTCGGCGTTTGAGAACAGTCCTGCGTGCCCAGCCACGCCGCCGAGCACGAAAGCGTTCTCGTCCTGTACCTCACCCTCGACGATTCGGTTACGGAATGTGCTGTGCGTTCCGGTACTTGGTGTCGTTGCTGAGAAAGGGCCTTCTCTCTCATCTGCGGTCGGAGGAATCAGCGGCCGTCGATCCATCGCCGGGTTAAACGTTGTATTCGTCATTGCCAAAGGCCAGAAGACCTCGCGCTGGGAGAACTTGTCTAAAGTCTCTTCGGCGATCCTCTCCAGCGCTGTGGCAAGAATGATGAATCCGACGTCGCTGTACTCCGCGCGCGATCCGGGATCGACGGCAAGCGGTGTCGAGAACGCGAGCTTGAGCAGTTCATCCCGAGAACTGGTTTTTAAGAACAATTTCTCATAAGCGGGAAGGCCCGACGTGTGCGCCAGAAGCATCCGGAAACTGACCTTCCGCCGTCGATCCTCATCACCATTCGCCGAATCCATCAAGAACTCTGGCACGGTCTCCGCGATTGGCGCATCCAGGTCGAGCAGGCCGCGCTCGTGCAGAATCATCGCCACGGTAGTGGTCGCAACGACCTTGGTGACGGAAGCTAAGTCGAACGGTGTAGAAGGAGTCGGTTCGAGACCTTGTTCATACTGGAATCGCCCAAAATATTTCAGCGCAACCAGCCTGTCTCCCTGTGTCACTGCCATCGAGGCAGCAGGGAAGGCCCTCTCATTGATCGCAGAGCGAAGAATCGAGAACGCTGACGAAAATTGCTCGTCTTGACGGTCGTAGGCCGGTTCGAGAGTCGAAGGGTTAGTCAGGCGTCTGCACTTTCCATGAAACTCAGGCTCTGAGCGGTTTATAGCAGAGTTCGCGGGAGAGGACAAAGACGACAAACATGACGTCCACAAAAATGACGCGCCGGGAACATCGTGTCCACTTTGGCGGGACAAGCGTAACTGCTGCTCGCGCGACCCTTCATTTGCCGCCCGCCGAAACCTTGGCAGTCTGGGCCCGCAACACCTGAATCGTCCGCTGCAAGTAGTCATGAACCGCCGCCAGCTGTTCTGCTGTGTAATGGACCGCGAGTTCATCCATGGCTGCGCCCAGTGAAGAAAAAATGGGCCAGACGGTCCTCCGCAATCCCGACACCCGTAGCGGATGGATAATCACGCTGCGACGATCCGTAGGATGGCGCTGGCGCCGGACAAATTTAGCGCGCTCCAGCCGATCGACGATGCCGGTGATTGCCCCGGTCGTGAATCCGGAGAGCTCAGCCAGCCGTCCCGCAGTGCAGGGACCATGCTGGTCGAGGAGTCCCCAGCACCTCCATTCGGTAGCGCTCAAACCCAGGCGAGCAGCCACCGCCTCGTGAAATAGAACCACCGCAGTGCTGAGCTCTCGTCCCAGCCAGCGGCCGGGCGATTGGGTTTTGTGTGGAGACAGAAGCGGCTTATTTTTTCCAGGCATATATATCTTAGACGTGAGATACTTACTTAATAAGATGTCAGCAATCTGAGGCATATTGTACCAACAAGGAGATGCGGCATGAAACTGGTTGAATCTGAGAAAGCAATACCAAGCCGGGATGGACGCCGGGCCGCAATCACCCTCGCCGTGCTCGCGCCCTTTATCGCCGAAGTCTTGATGGGATCAACGCGCCTCAGCTTCATCTTCGTTCTCATTCCGGAAATCATGGTCTGGGGAGTCGGTGCTGTGATGGCCAGGGAAGCGGCCCGGCGCTGGCGCGCAGGGTGGATCAGTCTCATGGTACTTGGCATTGCCTTAGGAGTGGCCGAAGAATGCGTGATCCAACAAACCTCGCTCGCGCCGCTGGTCGGCTTGGACCCGGCTCACGCCTATGGGCGTTTCTACGGCGTCAACTGGGTGTGGATGCTCGGGTTACTCGTATTTGAAAGTGTGTGGGTCGTTTTGGTACCTGTGAGATTTACGGAAGCTATATTTCCCGAAGAGCGCGCCAAACCGTGGCTAACAAATCGCGGCCTCCTATGGAGCAGTTTGATCTTTATCGCGGGTTCTTTCCTCGCGTGGTTCCTATGGACGCGGATCGCGCGCCCTCAGAAGTTTCACGTCCCTCCTTATCATCCAGCGTCGGCCTACATCCTGACGGGAGTGGTTGCCATCGCGCTGCTGATCGCAACGGCATACGCGTTGCGTTCCTCTGGACATCCGAACCTCGAGACAACGCAGTCTGCGGGTCCGACTTGGGCAGCTGGCCTGGTGGCATTGATGCTCGCAGCCCCGTGGTTCACCGTTATCGGATGGGCTTACGGTTCCATGCCGAAGTTGCCGGTCTCAATTGCAATCACTTCCGGACTGGCTTGGTCTCTCGTTTCATTTCTTCTCTTTAAGTGGTGGACGGCCCGCACCAGCTGGGGAGATCTCCACGGATTGCTCGCGGCTTCGGGAGCCCTCATGGCCAGCATGGTCATGGGGTTTCTCCAAGGAGGTTGGAGCCGGGTCGACTTGACCGCCAAAATCATTTTCGATCTGGCCTCAGTTGTGGGCATGATCTACTTGGCTCGAAAAACAGCGCTGCAAACGTCTGAATAACGAAGGAACTATGAATTCAGGGATGACCAACCGAACACCCTCTCACTTCGGTGTCTTGAGTTCCGCCGCGGGCCTTGTGTAGAGTCAGGACATCTTCTCTTTCTTGTCAAAATCGGATCTAACGAGCTTCCCCCGCCCTTTCCCAAGGTGGCGGAACGCCCTTGTAACCGTTATTTTCGTCTTTGCGCTAACCGCCTGCCTGTCCGCCAGCCCCGTCACTGCCAACTCCGTACCGGTGCGTCTGGGAGCTGTCGATTCGATCATTCAGCAGGCAGTTTCTGACGGCAACATTCCGGGTGCCGTGCTGGTGGTGGGGCACAACGGCAACGTCATTTACCGCAAGGCATACGGCAACCGCGCGCTGGAACCGCACCGCGAGCTCATGACGCTCGACACAATCTTCGACCTTGCTTCGCTGACTAAGGTTGTTGCCACTACTACCGCCGTCATGCAGCTGTTCGAACTGGGCAAAGTAAGACTTAACGACCCGGTCGTGAAGTACATGCCCGAGTTTGCGCAGAACGGCAAAGAGGACATCACCGTCCGGCAGTTGCTCACACACTATTCCGGGCTCGCCCCTGATATTGACCTGAATCCACCATGGGAAGGTAAGGAGACTGCGTTCCGCCTGTCGTTTGCCGAAACCCCGCAGACCTCGCCTGGCTCGCAGTTCACCTACAGCGACACCAACTTCATCATGCTGGGTGCGCTGGTCGAGAAGGTCTCTGGCGAAACTCTGGATCAATACTGCGCACAACACATTTTCACGCCTCTGAAAATGACGCGAACCCGCTTTCTGCCACCACCGGCATGGAAGGCGAAAATCGCGCCCACCGAATACGACGAAAACGAGCACATGATCCGCGGCGTCGTCCATGATCCCCGAGCGCGCCGGATGGGCGGTGTAGCCGGTCATGCCGGGCTCTTTTCCACGGGTGACGATTTGGCAAAGTTTGCACAAGCAGTGCTCGACGGTGGAGACGGAGTCCTTTCACCGGCGGCCGTGGCCAAGATGATCCAGCCCGAGCAGCCTCCTTCCGCCCCCGTTCTACGCGGGTTTGGCTGGGACATCGATTCTCCCTTTTCTTCCAATCGCGGTGATTTATTGCCGGTGGGATCTTTCGGACACACGGGATTCACCGGAACTTCGATTTGGATCGATCCCACCACCCAAACCTATATTGTTCTGCTGACCAACGCCGTGCATCCGCGCGGCAAAGGCAATGCCGTCGCCTTGCGCTCGAAAGTCGCTACGGAAATTACAGCCGCCCTGAATTTGACGCCAAGCGAGAAAGAGGCGGCGCGCGCGATGAGTATCACGGGCTACAACGAAGCATTCAGCGCGGCCCGGCGCATGAGCACCCGCAACGGAGCTGTGAAGAACGGGATCGATGTCCTCGAAGAACACGGCTTTGACGTACTGAAGCCCGCTGAAGGCAAGAAGCGCATCGGCCTGGTTACGAATCAGACCGGACTGGATGCATCCGGCGCACGAACCATCGATGTGCTCGCAAAGGCTCCCGGGGTGTCGCTCGATGCCATCTTCAGCCCTGAGCATGGCGTGACCGGCAGCCTCGACACCACCGAAATCAACAATTCAAAGGACGCCGCCACCAGTATTCCGGTCTACAGCGTCTATGGAGCTAGCGACGCGGCACGGCGCCCTCCGGCCGATGTAGTCCGCGCTCTGGATGCCATCGTCTTCGATATACAAGATGCCGGTGTCCGCTTCTACACCTACGAGACAACGCTGGGATACTTCCTGGAAGCTGCTGCGAAGGCCGGCATCGAGATCATTGTGCTCGACCGCCCAAATCCGATTACCGGATCGTTTGTGCAAGGTCCAGTAGCCGATATGGGCCATGAAACTTTCACCGATTATTGGACCGTGCCCGTCCGCCATGGCATGACTATCGGGGAACTCGCAAAGATGTTCAATGCCGAGCGCAATATCAATGCCAAGCTAACGGTCGTTCCGATAGAGGGCTGGCAACGCGGCGATTGGTTCGACTCGACCGGACTTGTCTGGGTCAATCCCTCTCCGAATCTGCGTAGCGTCACCGAGGCGGCGCTCTATCCCGGAGTCGCTCTGATTGAGGGCACCAACGTTTCAGTCGGACGTGGAACCGACACGCCATTTGAATTAGTGGGCGCGCCCTGGATTAAGAGCAAAGAATTTGCGGCCTACCTCAACACCCGCGGCATTGCCGGAGTGCGGTTCGTTCCCGTGACCTTCACGCCGACGGCCAGCGTTTACAACGGTCAGACCTGCGCGGGGGTCAATGTCGTTCTGACTGATCGGAACGGCTTCGACGCTCCGGAGCTTGGCATTGAGTTAGCAGCGGCCCTCCACAAAATGTATCCAGCCGACTTCAAGATAGAGCGCATGGCCGAATTGCTCGTCAATCAAGCCGCATATGACGCGCTGGTGGCCGGGCAAGACCCGCGCCGGATCGCTCAGGATTGGCAAGACAGCCTGGAGAAGTTTGGGAAAGTTCGAGAGAAATATCTCGTCTACAAATGACCCTCGACAGGGTCTAGAATCCATATCAACAAAGGCTCTAAAATCCGAGGCTTCGGAGTGCCGGAATCCATCTTCGAAAAAGAATACTTCCCGCAGCGGCATTCATCGGTAAAGGTCAGAATTACATCCCGTCCTATTCCTTCGATAGACTTATAGCTCCACGTCTCGTCTGGTGGTGAGAGTCCCGGCCGTGACTCCACAGAATCCGGCGGTCCGTACATGATGTAGAAGCGTCCGCGGTCGGAAGCATATCCAGGACTTCCAGCGGCAAAATGCGTATTCGCATAAGCCAACCGGCGATAGTGCTCTTCTTTGTAAGGATTCCGTCCTGAACCTGGAGTTGGGTTGCGGCTTTCCCAGAACGTAACTACGAACGCATCGCGCTGCTGAACCGTATCTAGCTTCTTGAACTCCGTGCGCTCCTCATCGCTAATTATGTATCGCACATCCTCATTCGGCCACTTCTGATATTCCCGCTCAAGGGCGGTATCGTGCCGAGGATACTTACTCGTGGACGGCAGTCTATCTTGAGCGCTGAGACCAGCCGCGACGCAAAATCCCAGGCTCAATACCAACAATGCGGAAAGACTGGAGACGCTGGATATTCGCATGACGCAACTCCTCGGAAGCTTCATCGGACCGCCAAAATCATAGGCCGTTGTATGCTGGTGATCAAGTTTGGGAGGCCAGGGCAGCTTGCTGAATCCTATGTGCATCCTACCGCCCAGACCGTGGTAATCTCGGGTTGATTCGGCAGAGGTCCTGGCTAGGAGGTGTGCGATGCGAGCAGCTTTAACGATTCTCTTAGTTTCCGGAATGGCTTGGGCCCAGGCAGCTGACACGGCGAAGCCGGCGCCGGCTCAGCCCGCGACATCGAGTCCATCTCTTTCATCCGACACGTCTCGTCCTGCGAAGGATCTGAATGCAACCGTGATTCCTTCAGGGTCTAAAATCCCTCTGACATTGAAACAGGCTATCTCCACCAAGAACGCTCGCGAGGGCGATGCGGTCTATGCCGAGACAGCCTTTCCGTTTGTGTTGAACGAGCGCATCCTGATTCCCGCTGGCACTTACATCCAGGGCAAGATCATGCACACCGAGCATCCTGGACACTCCAAAAAACGTGCGGAGATCCTCATCCACTTCACCTCGATGATTTACCCCACCGGCTATACGGTCATGCTGCCGGGCTCCGTCGAGAACACTCCCGGCGCCGACAGCAACGGCGTCAAGGACTCCGAAGGCACCATTCAGGCCGACAAAGATACCGGCAAACGTCTTGAAGACGCGGCCAAAGGTGCGGCCGTTGGGGGCACTGTGGGCGGCATCGGTGGCGCCGCTGCTGGCGGTCTGAATGGCGCCCGTTACGGCGGTCTTGCCGGAATCGCCGGCGGCGTTGCTTGGGCGCTACTCAAGCATGGTCCTGATGTGAAGCTCGAAGTCGGCACATCGATCGAGATGGAAATTCAGCGCGACGTTCCCATCGATGCGAGCCGCATCCAGTTGGCGAAGGCCGGTTCCTAGTTCATCCGCCCTCTGCCTGGAACGATCGTTCCAACCCTGATGCTCCCGCGCATCAAAGCTGGCAACCTCTGCTCTGCGATTTGGCGTCCGCTTTCTTCTCACTGCTATACAATCCGCCGTAGGAGTGTTCTGCACTCCTATCGTGGAGGCATTTGTGGAACTGCCGTTTGGATTTCTTGGAATCCTGATCGTCGTTATCGTTATCTACTTTCTCAGTTCCATCAAAATACTGGCTGAATATGAACGCGGCGTAATCTTTCGCTTGGGTCGGTTGCTGCCCGCGGCCAAAGGGCCCGGCGTCATTTTGGTATTCACGCCTATCGACCGGATGGTTCGCGTTTCGCTGCGCCAGGAAGCCCTCGAAGTCCTTCCGCAGGACATCATCACCCGCGACAACGTCACTCTGAAGGTTAACGCCGTGATCTTCTTGCGCGTGATCGAACCTCGGAAGGCAGTCGTGGAAGTCTCGAACTATGTCTACCAGACATCCCAGTTCGCGCAGACCACTCTTCGCTCGGTGCTGGGTGAGCAGGAACTCGATGAGTTGCTGGCGCATCGCGAAAAAATCAATCTACGTCTGCAAAGCATTCTCGATACTCATACTTCGCCATGGGGCGTGAAGGTTACCAACGTCGAAGTCAAGCAGGTCGACATGCCGGAATCAATGCTCCGCGCCATGGCCAAGCAGGCCGAGGCTGAGCGCGAGAAGCGGTCGAAGATCATTCATGCCGAGGGCGAATTCTCTGCTGCGCAGCGCCTGGTCGATGCGGCACATCTTCTATCAAGCGAGCCGGTCAGCGTCCAGTTGCGTTACTTGCAGACACTAACGGAGATCGGCGTCGAGAAGAATACGACCGTCGTATTCCCGGTGCCTGTGGACTTTTTCACAGGAATTCAGAAGTTGCTGGGAAGCAACGGCGGAGACGCTGCACCGAAGAAAACCGCGTAGAGGGACATCTAAGGAAAGGGAATCGCAGACAACGGGAGTAGAACTATGGCTTCGTCACAGGACACAGAAATAACATTAGGCACGGGCAAACTGCTGGTTCTATTTTTCGGGCTCGTGGGCATCTGCGCGCTCTTCTTCGCTCTGGGATATTCTCTGGGCCGCAAGTCGGAGCCGACCGTCGCCGCCGCCAGTGCGGCCGTTCCACCTCAAGTATCGCCGAATACAAGTAAGGCAAACGGCGGCTCAGCGTCCGCTCCGATGACGTTCTATAAAGCTGTCGAGCAGAAGAACGCCAATCCTGAACTCACAACACCCGCAGACTCGAAAACGGACACAGGTGCTTCACCAGCGAATACTACTTCCCAAGCCCCGGCATCGAACGGCGTCGATCCAGCGACGACGCTTCCAAGCTCAAGCTATTTCGTGCAAGTGGCTGCCGTGAGCAAACAAGAGGATGCCGACGCTCTCGTCGATGCACTCAAGAAGAAGGAGTATTCCGCATTCGTAGCCCCAGTCACCGCTGTCGACAAGCTCTTCCGCGTCCAGGTCGGACCGTTCTCCGACATCAAAGACGCGGAATCTATGCGTAGCAAGCTAGTCGCGGATGGATATAGCCCAATTCTGAAGAAGTGAGACCCCTCACTGGACAAGTCCCAGCACTCTTGCTCGTCTTATATTGACATCCGTCAATTTCCACGTTATCTCTAATGCAGCATGTCCGACGACACATCCCTCGACCGCGCTCTTAACGCGATTGCCGATCCGACCCGGCGTCGCATTCTTCGAACCCTCAAAGACGTTACTACGGAGTCGAAATCTGCGAATTCAAAGATTGCCCCGGGCCCGTGCCTTTGTGGAGGAGAGATCGAAGATCGCATCCGTCTTTCGCAGCCCACAATCTCTCACCACATGGCGATCTTGACCAAGGCTGGATTGGTGGAGGCAAACAAACAGGGACAATGGCGCTGGTACCGCAGAAACGAAAAGGCCATTCGGCAGGTAGTGAAGACGCTGCGGGGAAAGTTGTAACGCCGCCCCCCAGCCAGATGAATCTCAGTGTGTTCCCAGCGCCCACTTCTCCAGATCGCCGGTAGACCGCAACAATCCTAACTGTGCGCGCTCCAGCTCAAAGCTCACATCTTGCAGGGTGATAAAACGTTCGCTGGCCTGTGCCCGGGCATCATCCAGATCGTGCAAGTTGGCCGTGCCTGCGTCCATGCGCGTTTTCGTCGAGGTCAGCGTTTTCTCCGCGATTTCGTATTCCAATTGGGCAACGTCCCGCGCGGCCTGCATCTGCGCCACCGTTCGCTGCAATCGCAGAGTGTCCTCTGAAACCTGATTCTTGGCGGCTTCCGCTTGCTTTTTCGCCTTGAGAGCGTCCGCATCCGCGCCCTCAGCCTTCGAATGTTGCGATGCATTGAACAGGGGGAAACGAATGCTCACGCCCACCGTCGCGTTGTTCTGTTGAAAGCTGCTTGTAACGCACAAAAACTCGCCGAGCGATGTCACGCAAGGTCTCGAAGGAATGTAA
>Ga0209624_10002372_pt1 | contig 13946 bp, 10 predicted proteins | sample JacPinW_OM2H0_O1_FD_188565 | JGI IMG/M metagenome (GOLD analysis project Ga0209624, IMG submission 188565) | Forest soil microbial communities from Algoma, Ontario, Canada - Jack Pine, Ontario site 1_JW_OM2H0_O1 (SPAdes) (version 2) | ecosystem: Environmental > Terrestrial > Soil > Boreal...
CCTCTCAGGTAACGTGCCGCGCCTCCATGTGGGGCCATAGCTCAGCTGGGAGAGCGCTTGCATGGCATGCAAGAGGTCGGCGGTTCGATCCCGCCTGGCTCCACCAGATTTGGCCGAGCGATTGATCGTTTTCATTGATTGTCCCCATCGTCTAGAGGCCTAGGACACCACCCTTTCACGGTGAGAACCGGGGTTCGAATCCCCGTGGGGACGCCACATTAACCCCGGTTATTCGGGGAAACGCCCGATGAGGTATTTCAGCAGTCGTTTTCAAGCTGCCAACTCACGCTCGCGGTTCGATTCAAGCGCGTCTAGGAGCCGGTCGGCCCGCACGGGACGGCTGAAAAGGTAGCCTTGAGCGTAGCGGCAGCCCAAGGATTGCAACACCGCCACCTGCGCAGGCTCCTCCACACCCTCGGCGAGACTGGCCATGCCGAGATTTGTGATCAGCGCGATCGTCGCATGCGTCACCGCGAGGACATCACGGCTCGGAATCAGGTCCTGCACAAAGGAGCGATCGATCTTGATCGTGTCGAACGGAAAGTCCCGCAAAAGTCCCAGCGAGGAGGTCCCCGTGCCGAAGTCGTCCATGGCCAACCGAATACCTAGGCTGCGCAGCTCGCGCATCAGTTCTAGACAGGTCTCGGGATCACGCATGACCTCTCGCTCCGTGACCTCGAGTTGCAGACACGCGGGTGGCAATTCGAGGTTCCCGAGCGTGTCGCGCGTCTGTTCAAGGAACAAGTTCCCCAGCGCCAGCTCGGCACGCGAAACATTGACACCAATGTACTTCGGTGCGCGCTCGGGGTCCGTGCGACGCCATTCGACCATTGCCAGGCATGCCTCTTTCAAGACCCATCGGCCGACGTCGATTATCAAGTGTGATTCCTCGGCGATCGGGATAAACTCGGACGGCGCAATCGGGCCCATGATCGGATGATTCCAACGCACCAGCGCTTCGACGGAGACCATCTGTCCGGAATCGAGATCGACGATCGGTTGATACACAAGATAGAGTTCGGAGCCGCCAATCGCTTTACGCAGGTTGGTTTCGATTGCCAAGTGGCGCGTCACCTGTGTTTGCATGATTTCATCGAAGACCACCGCGCAGCCCCCGCCGGAGCTCTTGGCGACGTACATTGCCACATCGGCATTGCGCACGATTTCCTCGGCACTGACCCGGCATTGTTCACTGGTCACGATGCCGATACTTGCGGTGGACCGCACTTCGTAACCAAGGATGCTATAGACCGCGCTCAGCGAATCGAGCAAGCGCGCTGCGACGACGGTCGCATCGCCCGGGGTCTTCAGGTCATTGATGAGTACCAGAAATTCATCGCCCCCAAAACGACCGACCAAATTGCCAGCCGGATCGCCGCCCATCAAGTCGGTCGTGCGCACGCCGCTGCGCAAACGCGCGGCGATTTGTCGCAGCAATTCGTCGCCGGCCGAGTGTCCCAAGGTGTCGTTGGTGATTTTGAATCGATCAAAATCGAGGAACAGCACAGCAAACACCGGCTGCTCGTCGGCGCGCACGCGGTCCACGGCTTTCTGCAGGTGTTCCATGAACTGCGCGCGGTTCGGTAAACCGGTGAGCTTATCCTGCCGCGCGGCCAGCGCCAGGTCCGCCTCTATGGCTCTGCGCTCGGCTTCGGCCGCAATTGCCACTTGGGCGTCGTTCAAGCTTCGCAAGCGAACGCGGTAGTAAGCCACACCGAGAACTGCGATGAGGATGCAAGCCGGCGATAGCCCCAATAACGCCCAAGTCGGGGCCGCGGCAGCCCGGGCGGCATACACGTGCGCATCCACATCGACGCCCACGGCGCCGATTTGTCCGCCCGCCGCATCGAAAATGGGTGCCCAGCCGGTCATGAAGGTGCCCCACTTGTCGGTGAGAGGCTCAGCGGTCGCTGCCGCAATTCCGAGTTTGATGCCATTGCCCAACGCCATCAGCATCGCGGGGTCGTGCTCTTCGTAGATCTCCCAGATGCCGGATTGGTCCTCGACGCCGCTCGCGCCAAGACCGGGAGCCGTGGCGTCCAAGACAAAACGCACCTTGGAGTGATCTTGTACGACGGTATAAATGTAATGGACGTCCGAAACGGAGGCGCGCATACGGCGCAGCGGTGCGACGGCACGCTGGTAATCCGGCCCATTGAGTTGATCAGGCCGACGAATTGTCGTTTGCAGCGCCGGGTCGATCATCGAGGCGGCCGTTTGCGCCAACCCGATGAGATACTGGTGATAGTTGTCACGGATCGTACCGGTCGATGTAACCCACAAGCCGAAGATGCCGGCGCCGACGACTATTAGCGTAACGGCGGAAATGGCCAACGCTTCCAACGAGGCGCGCCGGCGATTGCTTCCTCTCGTGAGGGTGCCTGATGAATGCGAGGCTGAGGGGGGCGGTGCTTCTTCGTTCATACTTGAAATGCGCCGCTTTCGGGGGATCGAGGTGTCCACAAGGGTATCGGCAGATCCAGCCGTTCTGTGCCTTCCGCGTGGGTTGAACTTGCAGTTTGCGACGGCGGTCACATCGCCAGTGAGATCCCTGGCCGGACAATCATCCATGTCGATCAACGCCATCGAACATTTGATTCCCGCCATCAAACCTGCGATCGACCGGGCGCAAATCCTGAAGGCTGCAGCGACCCTGGGGATACTCGGGTCAGGTGCTGATTCCGTACCGCGAATGCTGGCACTGCTTTGCGACCCGCAAGTCGATGGATCGGAAATCGCATCCCTGATTGAAAGGCAACCCTCCATGTACGCGCGGATATTGCGTGTTGCGAATTCGTCCTACTATGGACACCCTCGTTCGATTGCGACGATGGAGCGCGCTTTGCTCATGCTTGGTCGTGACGCGGTGCGCAGCATTGCCGCGGCCACCTGCTTCGATCGCACCATGGCTCGCAGCATGAAGGGCACTGCCATCGACATGCAGGCCGTCGCGCGCCATAGCTTGACCACGGCCGCGGCAGCCGAAGCGCTCGCGACAATTGCGCGCCGGCCCATGGCATCCGAGGCCTTCATTGCCGGGTTACTGCACAATCTCGGCATAGCCGTGCAAGTTCATCTTGACCCACACGGCATCGGTGCCATGATCGACGCGATTCGCGACGGGGCCGTGTGCGAAATCGGGGTATTGGAATCCAAACACGCGATCGTGGGACATGAGGAATGCCTCGCCGTCGTGTTTGAGGCGTGGCAAATGCCCGAGTCACTGGTCGCGGCGGCGGGCTATCACCACGCCCCGATGAATGCCCCGGAGTCTCACCGCGATTTGACTGCACTGGTCAATCTGGGTGCGAATCTTGGACTCGCGATCGGCCCGTGCTACGCGCTGGAGCCGGCGCCGGTAGAACGCCATTTACCGGCGATGCTTTGGTTGGGCCTCACAGATGAGCATCTTGATGCCGTCGCGGCCGAGTTGCCGGCTCGTGTAACAGAACTCGGATCGGCGCTGTTCGACGCTTGAGCCAAGAACCGATAGGAATGACGATTCATCGGACGGTTTTCATTGCCAGAACAATCTGGCTGCGTACCGTTCGGAGCAGACGCATGTCTTCCGGACTGATGGGTTGCGGTTCCGGGAGGTCGCGACCTACCAGAATGCAGGCGATTGGCGAGTTCTCTGAAAGGATAGGGAGAATAATGAAGCTGATGGTCTGCGGACAAGCTTTGGTGAAGTACTGTGGGATGCGCGGGGCGATTGTAGGAGCGTGAACGTTCTGGATTTGCAGATCCGAACCGCGGCGGATTGCGACGGCGAACAGATCCTCGGGCGAGTCAATGTCAATTTCCAACTGATCCCCTTGGGCCTTCGTGATTGCTCCGCACCACACGCGTCCGCGCATTTTCCGCGTACCCGCATCCCTCAGCAGCAGTATGGAGCGGCTGTAGCCGAATCCTGTATGCATGCATTCCAACGCGGTCAATAGGATTGCGCTCAAGCTTTGTCGCTCGGCAATCAACTGTGTAAGATCCTGGAGCCGCGAGAGGACCAACTCGTGGCTGTTGGCCGGTTTCCCGACAGTATCGAGCTGGCCCGTCAGAGGGGCCGAGTCGTCGATCACACTACCTTCGGGAAAGCCATCGTTGGCCAAGACGGGCTCAGGGATCGCGGCATCGAGTAAAGCGCGGACCGGCGCCATCTGAGCGTCAGCGGTGCTTACCCAACGATCGAACACCTCGCCCGTGACTCCAGTGTCGGCAACGCACTGCCCGCGGACATCGGCTATCAGGGCGTCGCGTTCCGCGCCGTGCCGATGTCTCAGGTGCTGTGCGGTGGTTTTCGCCAGAGCGACGATACGGTCAAGGCGGTTATTCTTCTTCGCATCTGCAGGCGTGATTGTTCCCGTACCGAGCGACACGATCGCGTCAGGGATGCCCCATGAAATCAGTACCTCATTGGTCAGGGTCTGCAGGGACATTCCAAGCACGGCCTGTGCCGCGCTTGCTTCCGTAGCCCCATTGGCTACACGCCTGGAAATTTCACGGAAACGATCCAGATCGATCATCACTAGCAGCAGCTTGGCAACGTTTCCGAGCAGTGCAGCAATGGCCGTCTTCTCTTTGTCGTCGGGCGCCAGTTGACGGGACATCTCTCGGGCAAGAAGGGAAGCCTGAAGTGCCTGAATTAATTCCGCCTTTAGGGCGACAGCACGCTCCTTGTCCGGCAGATCATCCACGAACAACATCCCGAGCGCGAGAAGCTTGACCTGTTCGAAGCCAATGACGACGATGGCCCGCGTGACCGTGGTGATGCCCACTCCCGAATTGAGCCGGTAGCCGGCGCTGTTGGCGATGCCGAGGATTCGCCGGGTCAGATAGACATCGGCGAGAATGACATTGCGCAATTCCTGGATCGACTCTACGTTCGAGTCGACCATGGCCACAATCCTTGCGATAGAGATCCCGAGCCCCGGCAGCTGGGGATGCCGACGCATTGCATCGAGGAGGGCGTCGCCTGCCCGCGTGGATCCAGGTGTAACTGCCATGAAGCCATTGTGGCATCTAAGTCGCCATTTTGCAGGAGCTATCCGCCGGCGAGTTAACGGTAACGAATCCGCGCATCATCCAACATATCTTCCAGCGGCCGGAGCCAGGGATGGTAGTGACGCCACTGACCCACTGCGCCGCGATCGATCGGCTGACGGACTTGCTCGGAGCTTGCAGTGCTGACGCTGCGCACGGTCTTGTGGAAATCGACACAGGGCGGTTCGAACTCCAGGCCGCAGAAATCCAGTACGCGGCGTACGCTTGCCTCAAGATCCTCGACGACGTCTTCGTGCAAAACACGCAGCACTCGGCCGGGTAGCTCCGCGTCCCAGTGCCGCATTAGATCGAGATATGTGCGGTAGTACCGCGCCATGAATTCTTGGTCGTAACTGAACTCTTGGCCGCCGGCGAAGAGTTGCTTGAGATTCCCAAAACAGCAAGCCATGGGTTCGCGTCGCGCATCGATGATCTTGGCGTTCGGGAGCATCAGGTGGATGAGGCCGATGTGGCGAAAATTGTTGGGCATCTTGTCGATGAAAAACGGGACGCCTTGCCTGCGGTAGGCGCGGCTGTCGTTCAAGTAGCGCTCGCCGAGCCTGCGAAACTCACCGGGCGCAAGATCGAGCAGGGCGCCCGGATAGCGCGGGTCCAGAGGATCGGATCGACCCAGCAACTCGTCAATCATGCACGGGATCACGTGTAACTCCTGGGTAGCCTCGACGAGAGAATGCGAGGCCAGGATTTGTTCGATGAGAGTGGAGCCCGAGCGTGGCAAACCCACGATGAAGATTGGAGTGGGCTCGGAAGCACCGACGCCCGCGCGCGCGGCAAAGAACTCCCGCGTGCAGATGTCGCGTTGCCGCCGCGTATTGATCTCGACGTACTCCGGGCGATAGCGAGTCTCCGCACGTTTCATGGCGTTGCCGCGCGCGTAGTGCATCCACGACTCGGCGTATTCTTCGCAGGCCTCCAGTGCCGCTCCTAACGCAAAATGTAGGTGAACCTGATCAGTCGGCGGCAAGCCGTCCGAAGCGATTGCTGAGCGCATGTCTGCAATTTCATGCTCAGAGAATCGGTAGGTCTTGAGATTGGCGAGGCTCCAGTAGGCGTCGCCGAAGCCGCGTCGAGCATGCGACGCCGCTTGGTAAGACGCGATGGCCTCGTGCTGTTGTCCAACCGCCTTTAAGGAATGACCGAGCAAAAGATGCAGATGTGCGTATTCCGGCGCGGGATTTAGCAGCGTTTGATAGGCGAGTATGGCCGTCTCGTGATCGCCGTAGCCGGCGCGCGCGGTAGCTTGAAGGGTACGATAGTCCGGGTTGTCCGGTTCTTGCTCGATGAGCAAGCCGAGCTGCACGCAGGCTTGCGCATATTTCTGGCGACTCAGCAGCACGCGGGCGTAGTCGGATCGTGCGGCGCCATAGTTGGGTGAGCGTATGAGGGCGTCTTCGAGCAAGCGCTCGGCCTCGTGGAGCGCGCCGCGATGCTGCTCAATTCTGGCGAGGAGTCTCAAGGCTTCGACCTGGCCGGCGTCCTCGAGCAAATAAGCGCGAACCAGATTTTCGGCGGCATCCAGATCCCCGTCAGAAAACAGACTGCCGGCTCGCAAGATTTCGGGCGGCAGTCGCTTCAGGGCGCTCAGCTGTTCCGCGGCGATACCTGCCTTGTCCAGGTTGCCGTTCATCCGATGCAGGGATTCGAGCGCGCTCCAGCTGTCCTTCAGCGCCGGATTGATGTTCACGGCTCGCTCAAAGGCAGTGAGCGCGCGACGCGCATCGTGCAGGCTCAGATAGCAGCAGCCTCGCTCTTGATAAAGGCGACCGAGCGGTGGGTGTTCGAGCTCGAGTTGCTCGAGCGTGGCGAGTGCGGCGGAGACCCGATTGAGACAGCGCTGATTCACGGCCAGCAAGTACAACTCCTCGCGGCCCTGCGGCGCGACCAGGCACAACGCTTCAGCCGCGAGCAGCGCTTCGTCGTAACGTTGCTCGCGAGTGAGCTCGCGAATGCGACTGATTTCATTCGGCATCTGCGCAGGAAACGCATATATAGGGAGTCGGGGCTCATTGTCCTACATTTTTCGTGTCGATCTGTCCCACTCGAGCCCGTGGTTATAAAAAATTCATACAACCGCAACAGTGAGTACCGCAGTGGCCGGGTAGCTTGCCCGACGAACTTGCGCAATGAGTGATCGACGTGGAGGGACTACTACCGTGAAAAATACTGATCGACGTGAATTTTTGCAGCTAATGGGCATGACGGCGCTGGCGAGCACGTTGAATGCCAACATCGCCAAGGCGATTGGCATCCCCGCCAACAATCGCACCGGCACGATTCGCGATGTCGAGCACATCGTCATCCTGATGCAGGAAAATAATTCATTCGATAAGTATTTCGGCACCATGCGCGGCGTGCGCGGCTTCTCCGATCCGCGCGCCGTCAACATCAATCTGCCGCTGGCCAGCGGCCCCGGCACGGCCTCGGTTCCCGTGTTTTTACAACCTGCAGGCGAAGCGAATATTGCGGCCGGCCTGGCCGTGCCCGCGAATTTCGGCAATTTGGGAGGACCTGCGAATGGTGTTCCGGTGTTGCCGCCGTTCCGCGTTAATCCGGCCGATGTCAGTCCTGGATTGAACAGCTTGGGGCTAACGTATCTGCCCGGCACTGACCACGGCTGGGTATCGGGTCATGAGGCCTGGAACCAAGGTCAGTACGATTCATGGCCGACCGCGAAGGGTCCGGTCACGATGGCCTATTTGACGCGCCAGGATATTCCGTATCACTACGCGCTGGCGGATGCCTTCACGGTAGGCGATGGCTATCACTGCTCGATTTTTGGACCTACAAATCCGAATCGCTGCTACCTGTGGACCGGGTGCATCGGCAATGTGAACTACTTAGGATCAGGCGGCGTCGACGGCCAAGGCAGCGGACCGGTGACCGGCAATGGCTTGGGAAAAAACAACGCGCCGTTCGTGTGGCACACCTTCCCAGAAGTGCTGCAGGCGGCGGGCGTTAGCTGGAAGATTTATCAGGATCTGGCTGGGACAACCTTCGCGCCGGACCTTGGCGACGGCACGGGCAATTCCTTCGCCGGCAACTTCACCGACAACTCGGTTCTATACTTCAATCAATACTCCACGGCGCCGACGACTTCGCCGCTGTTTCAAAACGGTTGCACCGGAACCAATATCAGTCCGCTGATTCCCGCAGCGGGAGCGCCCGAGTCAGCGTGGCAGGCGTGGGCCGAGCATCTGTTCGATCAATTCCGCAGCGATGTGAAGACCGGCAAATTGCCGCAAGTGTCCTGGATCGTGGCGCCGGCCGGCTACACCGAGCATCCGGATTGGCCGTCGAACTACGGCGCCTGGTACATCTCGCAGATATTCGACATCTTGGTGTCCAACCCCGAGGTGTTCAGCAAGACGGTATTCATCATCAACTATGATGAAAACGACGGTGGCTTCGATCACATCGTGCCGCCCACCCCGCCGCAGACCCCCGCCAATGGCGCCTCGACGGTGAGCATCGAAAACGAGTTGGTCACGACGACGGAGCCCAACGGCCCGATCGGCTTGGGTGTACGGGTACCTTTGATGGTGATCTCACCCTGGAGTAAGGGCGGCTACGTCGATTCACAACTGTTCGACCACACCTCGGTGATCCGCTTCATCGAGAAGCGCTTCGGGGTGCATGAAGCAAATATTTCACCGTGGCGCCGTGCCGTCGTCGGCGATTTAACGTCGGCGTTCAACTTTGCCAATCCCAATGAGGCTCCGGTTGGTCTGCCGAACACGGATGGGTTTCTGCCACCGGCGAATGAGTTGGCCGGCGCCAACGTCAACACCTTCATTCCCGCTCCCGGCGACGTAATCATCGGTGTGCCGAAGCAGGAACGCGGTATTCGGCCGGCGCGCGCGCTGCCGTACGAGCTCAACGTGCACGGTACCGTCGATACGGTGCGCAGCACCTTGAGGTTGGACTTCATCAATACGGGCGACGCCACGGTCGTATTTCAGGTGAGATCCGCTGATGCGACTGTCGCCGTGCGCAACTACACCGTCGAACCGGGCAAGCGATTGGCCGATACTTGGAGCATCGCTTCCACGTACGACCTGTCGGTGTATGGACCCAATGGCTTCATACGCTTCTTCAAGGGTAGCGTCGGCGCCAAGGCGGCCACCTTGCAAGTGCATTCGAGCTATGGCACCGAGGATGGGGGAGAGCTTCGCTGGCGCATCCGCAATGTCGGCGAGAACAAGGTCACCGTAAATGTGCTCGACGCCTACACGGGCAACCAAGCGACCCGGCAGCTTCGCGACGACGAGGAGTTCAATGAAGACGAGTCTTTGAACGCGCTGCATGGCTGGTACGATCTCATCGTCACGGTGGCCGAAGACCCAACCTTCAACTACCGCCTGGCCGGGCACGTCGAAACGGGCCAGGACAGTTTCTCTGATCCCGCGCTGGGCGGACTGGTCACCCTGAAAGGCTAGAATGAAGCCAGACGAGCCTGCGCAGTTCGCCCTCTGGCTTCAGAGGGCGAACGATCCCAGCGTCTCTGAAGAGGAGCTTCGCGAATGCCGGGCGTTGATGGACGGCTACTTGCAGGCGCGGATGCGAGAGGCCTTTAGGGCCGCGGCTGCCGCATCAGGGTAGAGGGTATATGTCACTGAGGCCTAAATGACCCTTTTCCCCTAGAGTTGTCGCGCGACGAAACAGCTCATAGCGTTCGACGCACCGATACCGCCACGCAAACAATCGAAGGAGAAACAAATAGATAAGGCGATTTATTCGGTATATCGTTGTGTTCCGCAACCAGAATTTGTGATCAAAGTATGCCCGGTTGCGTGACCCATAAAACACGTGAAAGTCGGCGCCGCGTCGCAACCACCGTTCAAAGGAGGAACGGGCATGTGCTTTGGAATCCCACGATGGTTCCAGTTCGCTCATTGGTGCGCCGGTCAGTAGCCAGATACAGCCCCCCGATTGGACGATTCTGTGGCTAAACTCAGTGTCGTCGGCATAGAGAACGAGTTCTTCGTTTGGCGTTCCGATAATCTCCAATAGTGCACGATGAAAAAAAAGACCGCTATACGTCGCATAAGGTAGCGATACACGGGCGGGAATTTTCGGCACTCCGGAGAGGCGTCCCCATCGCAGGCGGCGCCATATCTTGTATGGGATCTCGGCGAAATGAAACCCGCAAAAACTTGAATGAGCGGGATAACAGCGACGCACATCTATGCCGGCGGCGATATCGGATTGGTGTCCAGGACGGTAGGCCAGGATCGCACACTTACCGCGCGCCGTTTCATCGAGTTCAGCTGCCGATCGAAGGATCGTGTCCAGAGCATCAGGATCAGGCAGGTTGTCGTCGTCCAGTAACCAAATCCACGCTGGGTCGCACATCCGAACCGCCTCCAGCCCCAATTTGAATCCGCCGGCAGAGCCCAAATTTCGTGGACTTCGGGTGACAATAGTCTTGCGGAATCCTGCTTGCTCCACTCGGGGCTGTATTGGTGTGCGCGAGCCATTGTCGACTACGACTATACGATCGACTTTCGCATTGGCCTCGGCAAATTCCAGCACCTGCCTCAATAGATGCCAACGGTCACCATACGTCACCGTTACAATCGACACCGAACCATCCGTCTTCATGCCATCCGATCCTCCGTCGACCGCAATCGGTTGGTCCGATGAAGGTCCTGGAAGTTCAATGAAATAGTTACAACGTATCGCGGGCTCCTTGCCTGTCCTGCGTGATTGCTGTGACGCGGAAATTCTCGAAGGAAAGAGCGAAGCGCTACGGCGCCGGAAAGCCACGAATTTGTGTTGGCGATCGCCCATCCAAAATCTCTCGACAGAAGCGATGAGTAGGAATATATGTCGCTTGTGACACGGCTTACGGATTTGCCGTAGGCGCGTCTTGGCTCGCCTTGATATAACCTCTTAAGGGATGGGATCAACATGGAAATTCGTCGCGCCATCGTTGCAGTTTCAGTGGCCTTGCCTCTCTTTTTAATCGCCCCCTCTGCCGCCTTCGCCAGTTCGCAGACCATCACCTTCGGCGCGAATCTTCCGGCAGGGCCGGTGCCTGCCGGCTACAGCGGATTTAATTGGGGGACCGGCGCAAACCAGGCGATCAACAGCGGACCTGACGCAGCCATATTCTTTTTGACCAGCCCGGCGGCCTCCATCGTTGAATTTGGCCAATCAAATCTCTTTGATCTCAACAGTGTTGACTATCAGATCCTCGTTTCGGGTGAAACGGGGCTTGGCTCGTTCGATAACTATGTCACCGTCGTGTCTGGATACCAGGGCACGACCTTGGTCAAAAGTGTCACCGAGAACTATCCGGGTACCGGCGGGAATTTTTTCAACAACCTAAATATTGACGGTGTAAACAAGGTTTCATTTTCAACTACTGATACATTCGGGTTCTTGGACTCCGTCGGCAACATGGTGGTGTCCGGGACTGAAGCTGTCGCGACATTCGTCGACGAACTTACCGTAACGCCTGCGGTCACGGCTGCGCCGGAAATTGACCCGTCCTCGGCGGTGAGCGCACTGGCACTGTTGCTGGGTAGCTTGGCAGTTTTACGAGGGCGTCGAGCCGGCTAACGCGGCAATACGACTGCATGCCTTGTTTTGCTTGTTGGTACTGGCACACTGTAGCCATGCAAATCGATCCCTCTCACCGCTGATCCTCAGGCCTTATGGACGCGCCTGCGGTGCAGACTGTGAATTCGATATTCCATGAGCCGTGGTGGCTGACCGCGGCTACCAATGGGCAATACCAGGAAGTCACCGTCGAAGATAAAGGCAAGGTCGTGGGCCGCCTTCCCTATCTGTCGACGCAGCGCGGACCTTTCCGCATTTCTCGAATGCCGCCGTTTACGCACCTGCTGGGGCCGATGATCGATTCGGGTGCGGGGAAGCCTCAAACGCGATTGACGCACCGGCTGTCAATCGCTCGCGAGCTCATCGGCAAATTGCCGGCCTTTGCCCATTTCGAGCAGCAGTTCGATCCCGCGATGGACGGTGGGCTGGCGATCGCGGACGGACTGGCCTTTCAGGACCACGGCTTTGGGGTCGGGCACCTCTATACGTTCGAACTCGATTGCCGCAAGGAATTGGATTCTCTCTGGGGCGCGATGCATCTCAAGACGAGGCAGCATGTTCGGCGCGCCGAACAGAAATACGCGACCCGAAGCGTGGTCGATCCGGCCATCTTTACCGAATTTTATCTACGAAACATCCAAGCGCACGGCAGAACCAATGTGATGGATTTCGAGCGTTTTCCGGCAATTTTCGCGGAATGCAAGTCTCGCAATTGCGGAGAAATTCTGGCGGCATTTGCCGATGACGGCTCGCCGGTAGCGATGGTGTACCTGGTGTGGAGCGGCACGACCATGTATTACTTGTTGTCGACCCGCCGCCCCGACCCCGGCGATGGCGGATCAATCAATTTGCTGCTGTGGTGCGCGGCCAAATACGCCCATGAGCGCCGTCTGATCTTCGATCTCGACGGCGTTTATTCGAGTGGCGCTGCGCGCTTCCTGAGCGGATTCGGCGGTGAGATCAAGTCGCGCCTGAGCGTGAGACGCAGCGGGGCGGTGTTCGGTGCCTGGCAATACATCAAGCGGCGCACCGCCAAGTACGAAACGGCGCACTTTACCTAAAGGGCGCGGTACTGCGAAGCCCGCAGACACGATCGCGCGGCACCCGGCGCTTTCAGTCAGAGCCGTTTCAGCACCGAGCGCGTGAACAGCGACAGCGCATAAAACTCCAGCATTCCGCGCTGATTCCGGTACTTCACCTGCATTCTGCGGCCGCCGTTGAGTACTTCCTGGCCTTGCGATGGGCTGGGGGTTGGCGAGTGCATCAGCGATGGGGCGCCAACGCGGTAGCGGACGGCGGTCTGATTCAAAAAATATGCGCCAAATTCGCGTATGACGCGCACGTGGAAATCCGCGTCTTCCATCAAGCGTATTTCGGGATCGAATCCGCCCAGCTTCGCGACGCACGCGCGCCGCACGACCGAAGCGCTGCACACCAGCAGCGCCGTATCAAACAACATGAGCCCGGTATAAGCCCAGCGGGCGCCGAAGCGCGCGCTCGTGGCCGCCTTGCGGGCAACATCGGCAAAGTAGCGGCGTTCGTGTTCGAGTTGCGATGCCGGTCCGGAGCCAAATGGTTCGATCCGGCCGAAGACCAGACCCACGCCAGGATGAGTTTCGAAAGCGGATTTTACGGCGGCGTAGTGACCCTCGACCACGATGTCATCGTCATCGAGAAAGTGCACCAAGTTTCCCGCGGCAAGGGGCCAGCCGAGATTTCGCACCACGCTCGGTCTGCCGCCGGTGGGCTGTGGGTTTCTCACGTATGAAATTCGTCCATCGGCGAAGGCACTGACGACTTGCTCCGCGGAACCCTCCGGACTGTCATCGATCACGAAAACCTCAGTCGTCACGTCGCGCTGGCTCAGCGCGCTCGTGATCGATTCCCGCAACGAGTCGGGTCGCCGAAAGGTGGGAATGACGACGGAAAAATCAACGGCCACTACGAGGTATTTCCCGCATCGATGGTGATGACGGTGCCCGTGATGTTGCGGCCGCCTTCACCCAAGAGAAACTCGACGCTGCGCGCCACATCGATCGGCTCGGGCATGCGATGCAGTGCGCTGCGCCGCTCGATTTTCTGGCGCTGCGAATCGGTGAGCTCATGCGTCATCTCGGTGTCGACAAAGCCGGGGGCGAGCGCATTCACCGTAATGCCGAGTTGCCCCACTTCTCGCGCCAACGATCGAGTAAACCCAATCAACGAGGCTTTGGTGGCGCTGTACACCGACAAGCCACTGTAGCCGGTGGCTGCGACGATAGAGGCGATGTTGACGATCCGGCCCTCGCGGTTCGACATCATCGATTTGAGGACGTATTTCGACA
>Ga0209624_10002373_pt1 | contig 13945 bp, 12 predicted proteins | sample JacPinW_OM2H0_O1_FD_188565 | JGI IMG/M metagenome (GOLD analysis project Ga0209624, IMG submission 188565) | Forest soil microbial communities from Algoma, Ontario, Canada - Jack Pine, Ontario site 1_JW_OM2H0_O1 (SPAdes) (version 2) | ecosystem: Environmental > Terrestrial > Soil > Boreal...
GACCTCGAGGCGGGTGCTCGTCGTCAGTTGGGACGGCGTTCCCGATCCGTTGTTGGAATTGCCGACGGTGTACAGGAGGCCGTTCGGCGCAAGCACGGCGCCGCGGCCGTTGTTGCCGCCATAGGCCAGCGTCTGTGTGGTGGTAAAGCTGCCGTTGGCGCTGAACTCAACTACCGAGCGATTGAACGCAAAGGTCTGATTGGCGCCGGGCGCGAAAAACGATGTCACCGGGTTGGTCGAGTCTTTGAAAGCGGTGGTGTCGGAGTTGGAGACGTCGAGGTTGCCGACGCCGCCGCCAGCGTAGCCCATGAAGGTGGCGACATATCCGGTCGAGGTTTTGGTCAGGTTGAGGCCAAGCTCCGACTTCGAGCTGAAGCTGGTCGAGACGATGCTCGGATTCAGAGTTGTCGAGGCCAAGACCGCGCCGGTTTTAACGTTGAGATCCGAGAGGCTGATTGCCGAGGTGACGCCGAAGGAGGGATCGCCTGCCTCGTTGCTCCAAACCGTGTTCAGATTGCCGTTCGACACCGCCGTCGACGTCTCGCCTGCGTTGGCGCCGGGGAGCTGCGATACGCCGGCAACGAGAGACCTGACCTCGCCGACGTCTTGATAGGTCGTGGTCGAAATGAGCAGCGTGTCGCCGCCGATGAAATCCGTAGCGCGGGCGGCGCTCGCCGCGGCGGTAAGGGCAAGCGCGCTGCAGCTTAGTGCAAGCGCCGCCCGACACGAGTTGGAAATGCCCATGGGAATGTCCCTCCGAGTTGCAGGATTCAAGACGCGCTGCAGCTAGAGAACACGGATGACGCGCGCGTGACGCAGCAGGGGTTCGATCAGTGAAAACGACGAGCCGGAGACACGATCACCGAGATGTGATCTCTGCGGCGCGCCTCTACTGCCTTGCGCTGCACTTACCAGGCGCTCAGCGCCGCGCAGCTTCGGCATGTCTTGCCGAGCCAGACGCTACCGCCACATCAGCCAGCCGGTCCCCGCCGCGAGGGTCAGCACGGTCAGTGGCGCTCCCACCTTGAAATAAGCCCAGAAGCTGATCGGCATGCCCTCCGCGCGGGCGCGCTCGGCGACGATAAGATTCGCGACCGATCCGAGCAGGGTGAAGTTTCCAGCAAGCGTCGAACTCATCGCGACCACAAGCCAGGCGCGATGCGGATCGGGGAAAGTCGGAATGAACGGCCTCAACGCCAACACTGCCGGCACGTTGCTGACGATGTTGGAAAGGACGGCGGTGAAGAGCGACAGGCGCCAGACCATATCGAGGCCGAGCGTCTTCGCCATTGCGATTCGGTCGGGCGTCAGCAGCGCCTTTTCCGCGCCAGCGACAACAACGAACATCCCAGCGAAGAGGATCAGCAGCGGGCCGTCGAGCTCGCGGTAGATGCGGTTCGGCTTGATCTGACGCGTGAGCAGCAGGAACGCGCCGGCCAGAATGGCCGCCTTGGCGGGGGGGACGCCAGCAAAGAAGGCGATTGCAAGCGCAACGCAGGTGACGCTCGCCTTGAGAACCTGGCCGCCATGCATGTGGCCGCGAAAGAGATGCGGCTCAAGCTCGCCCTTGAACGCGAATTCCTGTGCATAGACGAGGCGCACCACGACGATGACAGCGATGAGGCTGAAGGCCGCGACTGGCGCGAGCGCGGCGGCGAACGCCGGATAGGGGATTCGGGAGAGCGTCCCGATCACCATGTTCTGCGGGTTTCCGGTGATCGTCGCCACGCTGCCGCAATTGGAGGCGGTCGCGACCGCGACCAGATAGGGCAGCGGATTGCGGCCGAGCGAACGCACCACCTGCAGCACGATCGGCGCCATGACGAGGCAGATCGCATCATTGACCAGAAAGGCCGACAGAACGCCCGCCAGCACCGTCACGATGACGAGCAGGACGAACGGCGCATGCGCATATTCGATGGCGAGCGCGCCCAGCTGCCGGAATGCGCCGGACACCTTGAGATGCGCGACCACGATCATCATGCCGAGCAGAAGCGCGATGGTGTCGAAATCGATGGCGCGAAAGGCTTCCTCGAGGCTCAAGGGGCCAACCGCGATCATCGCGGCGCCGCCGAGGAAGGCGATTCCCGCGCGGTCCAGGCGCAGGCCCGGAATGCGGCCCGCCGCAACGCCAACATAGGTCAAAACGAGGATGATGAGCGCAGCGAGGTTCTCGGGAGTCATTCGCCGGCCGCCGCTTCGATCGCCAGCGGCTCAATGTCGCGCGTGCTCGCCCGCTCGTCGCGCGTTTCCGGCATAAACAAGGCAAAGACGACGCAGGCTACGGCCGCCGCGGCGCCGAGAACGAAAAACGAGGCGGAGTAGCCGAAATGATCGACCATCTCGCCGGCGAACAACGCACTCAGCGAAGCGCCGATTCCCATCGTCGTCGCGACCGCGCCCTGCGCCAGATTGTACCTGCCGCTGCCGCGCATGATGTCGGCTATGACCAGCGGCGTCAGCGCCCCATAGATGCCCGCACCTACCCCGTCGAGCAATTGAACACCGATCAGCCAGAAGGCGTTGTCAGACAGAACATAGAGCGCCGCGCGGATCGGCAGCACGGCGAAAGCGATCAGGAAAATCGGCCTTCGTCCCCAGGAGTCCGCCCGGCGCCCGACGAGGATCGCGATCGGCAGCATCACGCCCTGGGCGGCGACCATGCAGAACGACATCATCGCGGTCGCCTCTTTTGGGAATTGGACCGCGAGCTTCTGGCCGACCAGCGGCAAAAGCGGCGCATTGGCGAAGTGGAACAGCATCGCGCAGAGAGCGAAAATCATCAGCGGACGAGTCTCAAACAATATGCGATATCCGGCCGCCTTTCCTTGCGCTTCGCCATTGGAGGAAAGGTCTCTCGCCCGGTCGTGGTTGATTGCATCCGCTGGAATGGCGAGCACGGCCGCCGAGGTCAAGGCGGCGAACACAGGAACCATGAGAAAGACGGCGCGCTGCGAGAACGCGTATCCGACCGCGCCTGCGAGGAGCGCGATCGCAATATTGCCGCCGTGGTCGAAAGCCGAGTTGCGCGCGAGCCGCCGCGCCAGCATCTCCCTTGTCACCAAACCGAGGGTAAGCGCCGAGACCGCAGGAGCGAAGGCGTCGCCGGCGACGGCTAGGACGCTCAAGGCGATCGCAATCGGCCAGAAGGTCGGAGCGACGAAAATGATGGCGCCTGATAGCGCCATCGCCGCCATCGTCAGGACGATGACGCCGCGCTTGGCGCGCACAATGTCGATCGCCGCGCCGATCGGGGTCTGAAACGCGATGCCCAGGAGGCCGCTTGCGGTCGTCACCAGTCCGACATCGGTCTGGCTCCAATGCCGGCCGGTGACCAGAAACACGTTGACGAACGGTCCGAACAAGTTGCGAACGTCGGAAGCCAGAAAATTGAGCGCGTCGAGCGCATAGGGGATAGGGATCATCGCCATGTCCGAAGCGCGGCTCAGTCGCGAGCCCCGTGACGGAACGCAGCTATCCGATCTTCGTTCCCCCAGAAGTCGCGCGCAATTCCGGCCACGCACCCCATACCGGGATTTTCATTGACAAACAGCGCCGCACGCCTCGTTAAAGGCCCCATGCGCAAACGCGCAGATATTCTTCTTGTGGAACGCGGTTTCTTTTCGAGCCGGGCGCGCGCCCAGGCGGCGATTGCGGCTGGGCTGGTCAGCGTCGACGGGATCGCGCTTAAGAAGGCCTCGGAAGAGGTTGCGGATAACGCGCCGATTGAAGCCGAGGCTGCCCATCCCTGGGCGTCGCGCGGCGGGGTCAAGCTTGCCGCCGCGCTCGATGCGTTCGCGCTCGATCCTTCGGGCCTCGTCTGCCTCGACGTCGGCGCGTCGACCGGAGGCTTTACCGATGTCCTCCTCGCGCGCCGCGCCGCCAAAGTCATCGCCCTTGATGTCGGGCACGGACAGCTCGATCCGCGCCTCGCCGCGGACCCCCGCGTCCGTCCGCTCGAAGGCGTCGACGCCCGCGCCCTTACCGCTGAGATGCTCGGTGAACAACCGGAGGCGATCGTCCTGGACGTGAGCTTCATCTCGCAGCGATTGGTGCTGCCGCATGTGCTCAAGCTCGCCGCTGAGCGGGCGTGGCTAGTCGGCCTTGTCAAGCCGCAGTTCGAGCTTGGCCGGAGCGAACTCGTCAAGGGCCGGGTCCGCAGCGAAGCGGCGCTTGAGCGCGCGTGCGACGCTGTGCGCGCCGCGATCGAAGCGCAAGGCTGGACAGTGCTCGGCCTCATCCCGTCGCCGATCCTCGGCGGCGCAGGGGCGCGGGAATTTCTGATCGCCGCGCGCCATGGCTGAGCCGCTTGAGGAAGTTTCGATTGTTGCGCTCGACGCGCATGGGCACGGGATCGCCGCCAATGGCGCGCTCGTTCCCGGCGCTCTGCCCGGCGAGCGGACGCTGGTCAAATTCGAGGGCAAGCGCGCGGAGCTTGTCGAGACACTGAACCGTTCGCCCGAGCGCGCGGCGCCGATCTGCCCTTGGTTCGGAACCTGCGGCGGCTGCGTTGCGCAGCACATGTCAGCTTCGCTTTATCGCCGATGGAAGCGCGCTTTGGTGGTCGAAGCGCTCGATCGCGAGGGGGTCGGCGCCGAGGTCGGCGACTTGGTCGATGCGCATGGCGCGGGGCGGCGCCGCGCCACCTTTCACGCCCGCTTTCCTCATGGCCAACCCGACGAGGTCGGCTTCATGCGCGCGCGCTCGCATGACATCATCGCCATCGACGCTTGCCCTCTGTTCAGCGCCGGGATGGCCGGCGCGATTCCGGCCGCGCGCGCGCTGAGCGGCGATCTGCGTGGATTGATGAAGCCGCTCGATATCGGCGTCACCGCCACGCTCGACGGGCTTGACGTCGATCTGCGCGGCTCGGGGCCGCTCGGACGCGTCGAGACGCAGAAGTTGGCGCAGACGGCGGAAGCGCTTGATCTCGCGCGCGTCTCCAATCACGGCGAGATCGTGATCGAGCGCCGAGCGCCGCGCGTCGCCTTTGGCGAGGCGCTCGCGAGGCTCTCGCCCGGCGGCTTCCTGCAAGCGACCGAGGCAGGGGAGGCGTGGCTCGCGGAGGGCGCGGAGGGCGCGCTCACGGGTGCAAAAAGAGTCGCGGACCTGTTCTGCGGCACAGGCGCGTTCGCGCTGCGCCTCGCCCGCCGGCGTGAGGTCTTGGCCGCCGACGCTGACCCCGCCGCGATTGCCGCTCTCGCCCGAGCCGCGGCGACAACGCCGGGCCTGCACAAGCTCGAAGCCGCGGCGCGCGATCTCTTCCGCCGTCCGCTGCGAGCCGACGAACTCGCCGGGTTCAACGCGGCGCTCGTCGATCCGCCGCGCGCCGGCGCGCTTGAACAAGCGCGCGCCCTCGCCGCCTCCACCCTGCCGCTCGTCGTCTCCATCTCATGCAATGCGGCGACGTTCGCCCGTGACGCGCGCATTCTCATCGACAGTGGGTTTCAGATTGAATCCGTGACCCCGCTTGACCAGTTCCGCTTTTCTGCCCATGTCGAAATCGCCGCCGTCTTTCGCCGACCGAAGTCGAAGGCGCGCGCGCGGAGGCTCCTCTGAGTGGACGCGACGAAACGAGAAACCACTGTCACCGGCCTGCAAAACATCGTGGGCTCGCGGCACGTGCTGACCGACCCCGCGCTGTTCGCCGGCGCGCTCGTCGAGCCCCGGAAGCTCTACAAGGGACAAGCGCTTGCGCTGGTGCGGCCGGGCTCGACGAAGGAAGTCGCGAACGTCGCTGCCTTCTGCAACGAGGCGCGCATCGCCATGGTCCCGCAGGGCGGCAACACTGGTCTTGTCGGCGGGCAGACGCCCGACTTAAGCGGCGACGAGATTATCGTTTCGACCCAGCGCTTGCGAGCGATTCGCGAGGTCGACACCGACAGCAACGTGATGATCTGCGAATCGGGCGTCGCGCTTGGCGAAGCGCAGGCCGCGGCGCTTGCCGCCGATCGGCTTTTTCCTCTTTCGCTGGCGTCGGAAGGCACATGCACGATTGGCGGAAACATCTCGACCAACGCCGGCGGCCTCAACGTCATTGCCTATGGCAACACGCGCGACCTCGTCACCGGAGTCGAAGCCGTGCTTGCTGACGGCCGCATCGTCAACGCCTTGAGCAAACTGCGCAAGGACAACACCGGCTATGACGTGAAGAGCCTTTTTATCGGCGCCGAGGGAACGCTTGGCGTCATCACCGCCGCGTCCCTTCGTCTCTTTCCCAACCCGCGCGCGCAAGCCACAGCCTTCGTCGGCTTGAAGAGTCCCGACGATGCGCTGAAGCTTTTGAGGCTGGCGCGGGAGCGGCTTGGCGCCGCCATCACGAGCTTTGAGCTCATCAGCCGCACCGCATACGACATTGGGATTCGCCACGGCGGCGCACGCGCTCCCCTAGAAGGCGCGCACGACTGGTACGTTCTCATCGAGGCGTCTTCCCAGGCGCCGAGTGGGCTCGACGAAGCCTTCACCGGCGCGCTCGAGGCGGCGCTCGTGAAGGGCGTCATCGACGACGCCTCGATCGCCGCCTCGCTTGAACAGCGCGCGGACTTCTGGCAGTTGCGCGAGTGCTTGTCCGACGCGCAGAGCAAGGAAGGCGGCTCCATCAAGCACGATGTCTCGGTCGCGGTGGGCCTCGTGCCGACGTTGATCAGGGAGGCGACGCCTGCGGTCGAAGCGTTCGCGCCGGGAGCCCGCGTGGTCGCCTTCGGCCATCTTGGCGACGGCAACATCCACTTCAACGTCTCGCAGCCAATCGGCGCTGACGGCCAAGCCTTTCTCGATCGTTGGGACGCCATGAACGAGATCGTGCACGGCATCGTCGCGCGCCTCGGCGGCTCTTACTCCGCCGAACACGGCGTCGGTCAACTCAAGCGCGGGCTGCTGGCCCGATGGAAGGACCCCGCATCGCTCGCTGTGATGCGCCAGATCAAGTCGGCGCTCGACCCGAATGGAGTGATGAATCCGGGCAAAGTCCTTTAAGCCCGCCCCGGCGCGTCACTCCTTGCCCATGACCGCCAGCGCCTGCTCCAACGGAGCGGACGAAGCGCGAAACACCCCGGAATAGGGATCGGAAAGATCAAGTATGAGCAGGACCGCGCTCGCGATCGCGATGGAGCCGACAGCCAGTGCGATCACCGACATAATTGTGCCACGCGACGTCAGCCCGAAGCCGCAGAAAAGACAGATAACCCATCCTACGACGGTCAGCACGAGCGGATAGGAAACCGGAGCTGAGAGCGCGAAGGACATCTGCATTCGCGCCTGACCGAGCGCGTCTGACGCTGACGTCGCTTCGGCGAGATCCTGTTTTTGCTCGTCAGTCGAAGGATGGAGGCTAGCCAGCACCTTGTCCCGCGCCCGCAGGTTTTGAATCGCCGAGGCGAAGTTGTTGGCTGCGAAATTGCTGTCGCTCACGCTCGCACCCCAAACCTGGTCGATGGTCTTCGCCAGCGCATCTCGAAGCTGCGCGCGCGCGGGGTTGGCCTCCGGTCCATAGTCAGCCAGCGCGAGGTCAAGCTGCATGACCTTCGACGCCAAAGCCTGGATCTGCAGGTTTTGGCCTGAATAGACGCCATACGCCGTCCAGATCAAAAGGCCGGCAACCAGGGCGCACAAGAGCGTCAGAAGGCCGGCGATCGCGCCGATCATGTCACGAGAGCCGCCGGTGGTGTGATGCTCTGGCAGCACCCGCTGCAGAAAGAGGCCAAGCAATCCAGCGGCGAACATGGCGACCGCGACAGCAAGCGCGAACTTATCCGAACTCATTCTCCCCCCAGGGCAAGGTTCCGGCAGTTAGCGGCTCCGCGCAGCAAACGCAACCGCCTTTGGCCTCGCATTCGGCCGCATCCCCCAGCGGTCCGATGGCGCGAATCATTCTCAGCCCTTAATGTCGCGGCGCATGAATCGTGCAGCACGCAAGTCGGACGGCGCAGGCGCCTCGGGCACGGCGATGGGGAAGTTCAGACAGCGGCGGCAAGGCCCCATGCGGCGACATGCCGCGGCCTTAAGCGCGCTTCTTGTGCTCGGCTCCGGCGCGGCAAACGGCGCCGCTTCGGCCGCGTGCGCCCCGAAGGATTTCAACAGCGCCAAATTCACCGTCTGCACCTTCGATCCGCGTCATGACGACATTCGCCTGTTCCTAAGCGGGCCGGACGACAAGCCATACGGATCGCTGGGCGCGCTCGCTTCAGCGCTGAAGCAGAAGGGCGAGAAGCTCGCCTTCGCCATGAACGCCGGCATGTTCGGGCAGGATCAATCGCCGGTCGGGCTTTACGTCGAGGACGGGCGCAAGCAGCATGAGGCCGACACGCGCGGCGGCGCCACGAATTTTCACATGAAGCCGAATGGCGTGTTCTGGATTGGCGACAAGGCCGCGGGCGTGACCGAGACCAGCCGCTACCTCGCCAGTCCGCCGCCCGCGCGCTACGCGACGCAATCGGGGCCGATGCTGATCATCGACGGGAAGATTCACCCTAAGATCAGGCCGGACGGCACCTCGCAAAAGATCCGCAACGGGGTGGGCGCGTGCAAGGGAGGCGCAGTCGCATTCGCCATCGCCGACGAGCCCGTCACCTTCGACGCCTTCGCGCGCCTGTTCCGCGACGGCCTCGGCTGTCAGAATGCGCTCTTCCTCGACGGCTCGGTGTCATCGCTCTATGCGCCGGAAATCAGCCGCGACGACGAACCGGAGCCTCTCGGGCCGATTGTCGGCGTGGTGCGGCCCGGAGCTGCGGACGCGCAATAGCTGTCTGTGCCTATGACCTCGCCGTCGCAAGCGCCCGCTGCAGGATCGGCGTATCGACCCAGCGCCCGAACTTAAAGCCGACCGATCTCATCGTTCCTACAAGTTCGAAACCGAAGCATCGATGGAGCGCGATCGAACCTACGTTGGCGCTGTCGCCGACGACCGCCACCATCTGCCGCCAGCGTCCTCGCTCGCAACGGGAGACCAATTCGCCAAGCAGCGCGGAGCCCATGCCCTGACCGCTGAAGCCGTCGGCGACATAGACCGAATCCTCGATGGTAAAGCGATAAGCCGGCCGCGGGCGATAGGCCGCCGCATAGGCGAAGCCCAATATTTCCGTTTCTGCTTCGGCCACCAGATAGGGCAGGCCAAGATCGACGGACGCGCGGCGGCGCGCCAGCATGTCCCCGAGCGTCGGTGGCGTCTCCTCAAAGGTAGCAAGCGAGCGAAGGACGTAATGGGCGTCGATGTCACGAACCGCCGCCATGTCGGCCTCGCTCGCGGCGCGAATGCGAACAGAGCGACGGGCGGCGATTGGATCGGCGGACAGCGGCATGGATTTGATCTCGCTGAGCGACGCTCGTTAAGGGAACAGTCCGCGCATCTGTTTGGCCCTCACCACCCGCTCGACCCCGATCGCCATCGCCGCGGTGCGGTTGGAGACCCCGTCGCGCTTGGCGCGGGTGACGACCATCGACCACGAGCGGTCGAGCGCCCGCTCCAACCGGTCCATCACCTCGTCGCGCGACCAGAAGTACTGTTGCAGGTCCTGCACCCACTCGAAATAGCTGACGATGACGCCGCCCGCGTTGCACAAGATGTCGGGGATGACGAAGATTCCGTCGTTGCGCCCGGCGAGCACCCGGTCGGCCTCAGGGGTGGTCGGGCCGTTTGCGCCTTCGGCGATGATGCGGCAGCGCAGGCGTCGCGCAAGATCGGCGTCGATCACCCGCTCGACCGCACATGGCGCGAGCACGTCGCAGGGCTGCTCGAGGAGAGCGCGCGGGTCGATCGTGGCCTGGCTCGAATAGCCGGCCAGCTCGGCGCTCCTCGCGACGTGAGCGACAAGCGCCTTCACGTCGAAACCCTTGGGATCGTAATAGGCGGCGGAGTGATCGCTGACACCGATCAGCTTGACGCCGCGCGCGGCCAACCCCATGGCAGCGTGCGAGCCGACGTTGCCAAATCCCTGGACGATCGCGGTCGCGCTGGTCGGCGCGATGTCCAAGGCGTCAAGGGCGCGAAAGGCGAGGAAGGCTACGCCATGACCGGTCGCCTCGCGCCGCCCCAACGTGCCGCCAGAGCCGACCGGCTTCCCGGTGACGATCTCCGGCACGGTCACTCCCTGATACATCGAATAGGTGTCCATGAACCAGGCCATCACCTGCTCGTTGGTGCCCATGTCCGGCGCCATGACGTCTGTCCGCGGGCCGACGAAGGGAATCATCTCCTGCATGTAGCGGCGGCTGAGGTTCTCAAGCTCCTTGGGCTTGAGCGCCCGCGGATCGACCGCGACGCCGCCCTTGCCGCCGCCAAAGGGAAGATCGGCGAGCGCGCATTTCCAGCTCATCCAGATCGCGAGGGCGGCGATTTCACTGATGTCGACATTGGGCGCGAAGCGAGTGCCTCCCTTGGCGGGACCGAGCGCCAGATGATGCTGGACCCGGTATCCGATGAAGACCTGCGTTCGATTGTCCTCCATGCGGACCGGACAAGTGACGACGATCGCGCGCTTCGGGTAGAGAAGCCAGTCGCGTTCGTCGTCGGGGATGCTCAGATGGTCGCCAATGACCTTGAGCTGATCGCGAGCCATTTCGAACACCGGGCCGGCAAAGAGGCTGCTCACATCTGTTCTCCCGCCCGCATGTCGCCGCGGACAACCCGATGATAACCGCCGCCGGAGCCGGTGGAACTGAAAATCGCCTTAAACGGCCGGAGAGCGCGGAGCGGGCCTCTTGGCGACACTCGCGGCGGCTTGACTTCGCGCCGAGCCTGACTATTTTGCCGGCGAAATACAGGCCTGCGACCTTCGCGGGCTTTTTTTGGCGCGTCCGGCGCGCCGCCTCGCTTTAAGGACGCTCCGCTATGGCCAAGGCCGCCTCGCTTAAGATCAAGCTGCTCTCGACCGCCGACACCGGCTATTTTTACGTGACCAAGAAGAACGCCCGCACCAAGACCGACAAGCTTGCGTTCAAGAAATACGATCCGGTCGCGCGCAAGCACGTCGAGTTTAAGGAAACGAAGATCAAGTAGGCGCGGACTTTGCGCTTAGCAATCGAGGGCGCCTTCGTGGCGCCCTTTTCATTTTGACCCGCTCGTTTACTGCGGCGGTATCAGCTTGGCGGAAACCTCGCCTGGCACGATCGTGAAAACCAGCGTCGTGGGAACTTCCTTCGGCCCAAACGGTCCGGGGACGGGGTTCTTCACCGGGGGAAGGCTTCTCAGATAGGCGACGATGGCGTGCGCGTCGTCGGAGGATAGATGCGATAGACCCTGCCAGGGCATGATCGGGGCGAGCCTGCGGCCATCCGGCCGAATGCCGGCGGTGATGGCTGAGATGATCTGATCGTCGGTCCAATTGCCGAGCCCTGTCTCCTTGTCGGGCGTGAGATTGCGTCCGACAAAGGCGCCAAGACCCGGAATCGTGAATCCGACTTCAGAGCCCGCGAGCGTGCGAGAAAATTCGGGTTTGCCGAGGAAGTAGCCAGGGGTGTGGCAGTCGTTGCAACTCGCGATGGTCACGAGATACTTGCCTCTCTCGATCTGGGATTCTTCGGCGGACACCGCGGCGGCGCAGAAAATGGCGACCGCGGCAAGCGCGGGCGCGCACAGGCTGCTCATGGGAGTCCCCTCCTAATTTGGCGACGAGGGCCCTCCCAGCCTTGGGCTAGCACATCGCCTGGTTGCTCTTTAACGCATGAATGGCGTGCGAACGCAATTGGCGGTCCTGCGATGGCCAATCGATGATTTTTACCGCTTTTTATTCGCAGCCCATTGTCCTGAAGCTGCGTTCCTATCCCTTGAGCTGCGCCATTACCCGCGCAATGCCAGCGCTTATTTCGGCGCCGGCATCTTGGCGTAGACGTCTCCCGGCACGATCACGGAGACCAGCGTCGATGGAACGTCCTTGGGCCCGAAGGGTCCCGGAACCGCGTTCTTCACCGGCGGCAGGCTCTTCAGGTAAGCAGCAATCGCCTGTGAGTCGTCCGACGACAGATGGGCGAGGTCCGGCCAGGGCATGACCGGGAACAGCTTGCGGCCATTCGGCATCTCGCCTTTGGTGATGGCGGCGACAATCTGCTCGGAGGTCCAGTCGCCGAGGCCCGTTTCCTTGTCGGGGGTCAGGTTGCCGCCGACGAAAACGCCGACGACGGGAATCCCGAATCCGACCTCGGAGCCCGCGAGTAGGCGTTTCGCGTCAGGCTTTCCGAGAAGAGCCCCCGGCGTATGACACGAGCCACAGCCGGCAATTGTCACGAGATATTTGCCGCGCTCGATCTTGGTTTCGGCGGCTGAGGCCGCGGACGCGCCAAAAATCACAGCCGCAACGAGCAATGGAAGACGCCAGGTTCGCATGTTCCGCTCCCTTGATGAAGTCGCCAGGGTCATTCGCAATAAAATGCGCTTATCGGACGCTGCGGCTGTTGGGCGGTGGGCGCTGGACGGGCGAAACGAATTTGCGCCCGCCGTCCAGGGACTGCAGCGAACGCCTATGAACGTCTCAGAGGGTTGCGGGTTCCCGCGCCTACCGCTGCTCCTGCGGTTCGTCCGCCGCATCGGCCGGGTCGGCGCCGTGCGAGCCGCCATGGCCAGGGCGCACGATCCGGTCATCGCGCGGAGGCGCGGGCGCCGGCGACCAGGGACGGTTCTGAAGTGGGGCGCGGTCGCTCGCCAGAGCAAATCCTGTCTCGCTCCATGTCAGGCCAACCGCGCCCAAACGCGCGAGCGCCTGTTCGTCGAACAGGAACTTCGCCTTGCAGCCGGCGGGCGCGCTGAGCGCGCTGACTACGACTTCTGCGCGCGCGCAGTCTTCGTCGAACGCTAGGCGATCGAGGACGATCGAAAGCGATTCACCCTCCGGCAGGGCGGCGACGCAGCCGAGGCGGTCGCAGGGCGCGTCGAAGGCGCGCGCCTGAGCCGGATCACGCCCATCCCCGTCGGCGGTGAGCCATTGCTCGGCGGCGAAGGCGTTGAAACGCTTGCCGACGACCTCGAGCGCGCCATCGGCGTCGCGAACCGCCGCCAGATCGCCGGATGGCGCGACGATGACGTCATAGCGCGGCCCTTGCGTCGCGCCGACGATCCCGATGAGCGCGAGCGGAATGGCGCTTATCCGGAATGTCCACGTCCGCCAGATCGTCGCGCTCATCACCGCGAGCGCGAGAAACGGCAGCGCGTAGGGCGCGAACGCCCTTAAATGCACGGTCGAAGCGGGGGCCTGCGCGATGAAGCGCGCGACCCACAGGATGAACTTGATGCCAGCCCCGACATAGATCCAGACCGGCCCGTCCAGCCCGAGCGGATAGAGCGCGGCGCCGAGCAGCGCGCCGGGCACCGCGAAGACTTCGATGACAGTCAGCGTCAGCGGATTGCCGATCAGCACATAGGGGCTCAGATCATGGAAGTGATAGGCCATGAACGAGGCGGTGGCCGAGGTCGCGAACGCGGTCGCGACAAGAAGCGCGAGCGGCTTCTCGATAAGATGGGCGCCTAAAAACGCAGGCTTCGCCGCAGCGCCTCGCTTGGGCACGAATGGGTCGGGGTCGATGTCCAGGGCCGCGATCCGCGACTCCATCACCGCAACCAGCGCGGCGACAGCGGCGAATGAGAGCTGGAAGCTGACGCCGAGAATGGCCTCCGGCTCGATGGCGACGACGGCGAGAACCGCGAAAGCGAGATTGCGCATGGTCAGCGCCCGCCGATTCATGATCACGGCGCTGAGCACGATCAGCGTCATGATCAGCGCTCGCTCGGTGCCGACCCGCGAGCCGGTTACGATATCGTAAAAGACCGAGCCCGCCATGGCGACCGCCGCCGCCCATTTCTTGATCGGATATTTGAGCGCGAGCGTCGGCGACAGCGCCAACAGTCGCCGCGTGACGACGAAGAAGATTCCCGCGACCAGCGTCATCTGCACGCCGGAAATCGTGATGATGTGAAAGATGCCGGCCTCTCGAATGAGGTCCTTGGCGTCGTTGGAAAGAA
>Ga0209624_10002374_pt1 | contig 13945 bp, 12 predicted proteins | sample JacPinW_OM2H0_O1_FD_188565 | JGI IMG/M metagenome (GOLD analysis project Ga0209624, IMG submission 188565) | Forest soil microbial communities from Algoma, Ontario, Canada - Jack Pine, Ontario site 1_JW_OM2H0_O1 (SPAdes) (version 2) | ecosystem: Environmental > Terrestrial > Soil > Boreal...
GGAGTGAGCGTCGCTCCTCAAGGCGACGCGCGCGTTGTCGGCACAGTGCTGAACACGGTTTTCGTCAATCGCGAGCATCCGGTCGCCTTCGGTTATGGTCCTGGCGTTCCTGTCATCAGCGCCGGCGGCATGGCTTTCAATGTCAGCAGCATACTCGGGCGCACGGGAGGCCGCATGTTGATGGACCCATTAACGGATCCGCTGGATCCCTACGCAAAACGCGCAACCGGCCGCGGCACCGTCGACGACAGCGACGAGCCACAGGGAAGAAGGATCACGGAGCCTGAGGCGCTCGTGAAGCAGCAGCCCTGGGAGCCGAAGCCGTTAGATGAGGAACAAACGCGCAATAACCCGTTGGTGATTCCGGTGCCAAGCCGGCCGGATGTCATCCTGCGCTTTTCTGATGCCAAGACCTTGCTGCTGGACGGCCTGCTCGACAAGGGTGGGTCGATCGCCGAGCATGCCGTGGTGGTGAACGCGCACCTCGGCCAGGGAAACGTGCTGCTGTTCGGCAACAATCCGGTTTATCGCGGCGAAACCATCGGGACGTACCCGCTTGTGTTCAACGCCATCCTAAACCACGAGTACCTCGCGCACGTTTCCGCGCCGGCGGACAAACAGACACCCGACAATAAAGCAGTGCCCCAACAGGGAATGCTCTCCGGCAGTGGCCCAATCTCGGCGCGGGAAGCGGGGCAATAACAAAAGAAAGCGTGGCATAGAAATGGCAGGCGCAGAAGAAGCGAAGAAGCACGATTTTGGTGATGGTTTTTTCGTTCGCGATCTCGCGGACGGAGCGATGTCGCCCGGTCAAGCAGGTGGCGAAGACGTGGTTCTGGTACGCCGGGGCGATGAATTTTTTGCGGTCGGCGCAAACTGCAGTCATTACCATGGAACGCTATCGCAGGGCCTCATCGTTGAGGATACCTTGCGATGCCCATTGCATCATGCCTGTTTCAGCCTGCGCACTGGAGAGGCCTTGCGGGTGCCGGCGCTCGACCCAATCCCGCGCTGGCGTGTAGAAAAAATTGGCGACAAAGTTTTCGTTCGCGAGAAACTCGCTGCGCCGGGACGAAAACACCTGCGCCGCTCTGCGGGACAGAGCGCTCCCGCTTCGGTTGTGATCGTGGGAACTGGCGCCGCCGGCCTTGGAGCCGCGGAAATGCTGCGTCGGGAAGGCTACGACGGGCCACTGACGATGATCAGCGCGGATGATTGGCCTCCCTACGACCGGCCAAATCTCTCGAAGGATTTTCTCGTAGGAGCAGCGCCAGACGACTGGATGCGATTGCGACTGCCTGATTATTACCGTGAACAAAATATCGATCTTGTGCTGAATGCGCGAGTGTCGGGGCTGGACATCCCGCGAAGGCGCGTCCACTTGGAAGACGGTCAAACATATGAGTTTGCCAGCCTTCTGATCGCAACTGGGGCTGAACCCGTTCATCTGAAGATCGAGGGCGCCATCGACTCGCAGATTCACTATCTGCGAACCTTCGCGGACGCTCGTGCGATTGTCTCCAAAGCCAAATCGGCCAAGCGCGCCGCGGTCGTCGGTGCCAGCTTCATCGGTTTGGAGGTTGCAGCATCATTGCGCACACTCGGCCTCGCGGTGGATGTGATAGCGCCCGATAAGCAGCCGTTGGAACGTGTGATGGGATCGGAAGTCGGCATTATGATTCGCGGGCTTCATGAAAGCCACGGAGTCGTCTTCCACTTGGGCGAAACGGTTCAGAAGGTTGACGGATCGAAATTGTTGTTAACCGGCGGAGCCACGCTGGAAGCGGACTTCATGGTTTTGGGTGTCGGCGTGCGCCCCTCCCTGACCTTGGCCGAACAAGCGGGTCTGGCGATCGATCGGGGTATTGTGGTCAACGAATACCTCGAAACCAGCGCTCCAGGTGTCTTTGCAGCAGGAGACGTCGCGCGGTGGCCCGACCTGCATTCTGGGGAGAAAATTCGGGTGGAGCATTGGGTGGTAGCCGAGCAGCAAGGGCAAGTGGCGGCAAAAAACATTCTGGGATATCGCGAACGATTCGAGGCCGTGCCATTCTTCTGGAGCCAGCACTACGATGTCGCCATTAACTATGTGGGGCATGCCGAGCGTTGGGATTCCATCGAGATCGACGGCGATCTAAAGGGCCGGGATTGCGCAGTGTCTTATAAGCGCAGCGGACGCACGCTCGCGGTTGCAACGATTTCACGAGATCTACAAAGCCTGCAGGTCGAGGCGGCGATGGAAGCCTGCAAGAGCTAAACGTGCTGGTGTCCCAAGGTCGCAGCCAGCTATTTTCGTTCCGCGCCCCCCAACAGTTCCTTTCAAAGAAAGCGCGGCTGGTTGGAGCGGTCCTTGCTGCTTTCGTTCCCACCCGTTCCCTGATAAAATCACACGTTGAGATAGGCGCGTAGCTCAGTTGGTTAGAGCGCTACCTTGACACGGTAGAGGTCAGGAGTTCGAGTCTCCTCGTGCCTACCATATTTTTCAACCAGTTAGAAAACCCGTCCAAAAATCCGGGTCCCAATCTGGGTCCAACTGAGCGCCCCAACTCCAAATTGACGTCAGGAAATGCCTGAATCGTGACGCTATCGATTGTTCGCATCGCATGCGGCAGGGCTATTGAATGAGGGTGGTTTTGCTTTGCGACAACAACCCGGAGGGCAAGATCGCGCCGACCAGTTTGTCCTGTGCTGTCCGCTTGCTCTCCGACGTGGCCTGCAGATACTTGTTGGTCACGTTCAGATTGCTGTGACGAAGGTAGTCGCGGATGGTGAGTTGGTGTTCGCCCATCTCGGCCAGCATGCTTCCGACCGTGTGCCGGAAGGTATGCCAGCCCACTCCGTGGATGCCAAACTTGGCGAACGCGGGTTTGATCTTGCGGTTGAGCACCGCCGCTAGGTCCAGCGGCTTCCGTCCCTTCGCATGAAGTGACGGAAACACGAAATCCGCATTCTGCCGATACGAGCTCAGCGTTCTCCACTCGAGCAGTGCGTTCTTCAATGCCGGTTGCATGGGCAGAGGCTTCGCCGAGCCTTCCGTCTTCGTGTCTTTCAAATGGCCTCCCCGCCGCCAGTAGTACGAGTGGCGGATGTGAAAGACCCCGGTCGAGAAGTTGCAATCCAGCCAGCGAAGCGCTCCCATCTCTCCCCGACGAATTCCCAATGCTCCGATCAGGAACACCAGGAGCTGGTCGCGGAACTGCATCTCGGTCAAGCCAAGTTTGACTTCCTCTGGTGACAACACCAGCGGATCTTGTCGCCGCTTGGCGCTGACACGCACCCCGACGCTCGGCCCCCGCTTTCCTCCCGTTCCCACCGGGATTCCCGATGAAATCGGGTTGTAGGGGCAGAACTCCCAGCGAACCGCATGCGAAAAAATGGCCGACATGACGGTTTTGATTTTGGCCTTGGTTCCGTTCGCTCGGTCGACGGACTGCAGCCATCGTTCTACTTCCACGGTCTTGACTTGCTCCAGGCGCATGTTGCCCCAGCGCGGAAGAATCCACGTCTTTCCGTACACCGTGTAGGTGTCCTGCGTCGTGATTTCGTTCCGCGGCAATTCTTCGCAACAGTAATGCTCCCAGAGGTCCCTGACGCTTTGCGGCAGACCTTGCCGCCGCGATTGATCGTTGATTGTGAGTCGAAGAGTGTCCGATGCCGCCTGCGCTGCAGATTCGGTCGGGTACCGTTCCAAGGTCCCGATTTGCTGCTTCCTGCGTATAGGCGTTCCGTCGGTGCCTTTTTCCCACCACCGGTAAACCCATACCGCGGGGCCTCTCTTCCTCTCTTCGAGTATGAGACTGCCGACTTGATAACTTGTGCGTGTCCGTTTAAACAAGGTTCCTCCCTTGGTTTAAACGGCACTCACTGCCGGGTTCAGAATATCCCAGGCCGAGCCCCGATATCGAAGTTTTTTCCACCGCTGATAGAACCTCAACCGGCTATCGTGTCCAGCCACTCGTTAAGGGCGGACGCTCGAAATCGCCATAGTTTTCCGATTTGCTTGGCGGGAATTTCGCCCAGGCGCGCCTTCGCTCGCAGCGTCTTCGGGTGAATTCTTAAGAGCTTTGCCGCTTCTGTGACGTCGAGAAGCGGTTCAAACTTGCTTTCGACCTCGGGAATCAGCTCCTCAACCGCATTCCCAAAACTGCCAGGATTTCTCCGATGGTTGTTGGCTGGCATTATTTCCTCCCTCTTTCGAAAAGCACACTACAGGCGCTCGTTCCGGTGAGTTCGCTTCTAATCCAGTTCAGGAATTCAGTCAAAACACTGGTCGAATCTCATTTTTCCTGTTCCGTACCCATGTAGCTGGGCCGGATTTGACCGAAATTTCATTCGGTATTAAGTTTCCGATGCTTGCGAGGAGAAAATCCGTCTCGCGCTCAGGAGTTGCTCGTGTTTCCCTCGATGGAAGACCTCAGTGAACGGCTGCGAGCCACCGGCTATATCGCGGATCCTGTCGCCACTACCACGGTTTATCTGGCGGCAGAGCTGCATAAGCCGGTGTTGCTGGAAGGCCCTGCCGGCAGCGGGAAGACGCAACTGGCGTATGCAGTTGCTGAAGCCGCAGGAACTGCTGTCGAACGTTTGCAATGCTATGAAGGCGTCAATGAAGAAAAGGCCATCGGCAAGTTCGATGAAGCGCTGCAGAGGCTTTGCGTCGAACTTAAGTCTAAGTCTGGCGGGATGGATTGGGAGTCCCTGCAAATCGAATTGCATGGCCAGCAATTCTTCAGTGCCGGCCCCTTGCTACGCGCTTTGCAATGCGAAAAGCCCTGCGTCCTGCTGATCGATGAATTAGACAAAGTAGACCACGCATTTGAAGCCTTACTGCTGGAATTGCTCAGTGTGTGGCAGTTGAGCATTCCGAAGCTGGGCACCATCAACGCCAGGAGCATTCCCTTCGTCGTGTTGACATCGAATGAAGAGAGACGCATCGGTGATCCACTGCGCCGACGTAGCTTTTATCTTCGCGTTGAACATCCAACCGCGGAGCGGGAGGCAGAGATTGTTGCGCTGAGAACACCAGATTCCAGCCGCGAATTTCACGCAGGAATGGCGGGGCTCGCGAAGGCGCTGCGCGGCTGGAGCATGGAGAAACCGCCATCCGTTTCCGAGATCCTCGATCTCGCCCAGGCACTCAAGGTTCTCGGGACAGAACAAATTACAGCGGAGATGAGAGACACTCTACTGCCCTTGCTGGCCAAGACCGAGGCCGACCGGCGCAAGCTGCTTCTGCGCGACGGATTTGCCAGCCTGATTTATGACGCGCAGCAGTACAGCGCCGAGACCTTGCAGGGAAATGCGGCATGAAACGGATATTCATCGTGGTGGGAATGCTTTGCCCGCTCTCGATCGGCTGGGCGCAATCCGGTAAGGCAACAGCACGGATTGAAGCTGAGTTCTACGTCACGGCCTATGCGCAACACTATCGAGTGCCCGTTGCACTGGCACGTGCCATTGTCTTGCGTGAATCGAATTGGCAGCCCTGCGTGATCTCTCCGAAAGGCGCTGTGGGGCTAATGCAGTTGATGCCTGCGACCGCCAAGCGGCTGGGCGTGACCGACCGCTGCAATCTCGACCAAAACGTCTCGGGTGGCGTGCGCTACCTCGCTTGGTTGATGCGACGGTTTCCTAACGACCTGAGGCTCGTGGCCGCCGCTTATTATGCCGGCGAAGAGACGATCGGCAGGCAAGGCCTTGCTTACCGAAATTCCGACGTCGTCGCCTACGTCTCAACAATTAGAACGACTTACCTGCGAGAAGCGGGGATGGACCTAGAAAACACGAATACCGCCCAGAAAAGAGATGTGAGATGAACAAATGTTTGAGTTTGGTGCATCTGATAACGATCTGTTTGCTGCCTTTCCACATGGCCTCGGCGCAAACCGAGTTGCCGCAGGCACGAATCGTGAACCTCAGTATTAACCCGGAACAGGTCCTGGTCCTGCACGTGCGGCCGGGATATGTCAGTTCGGTGCGGGTGCTGGAGGAGGTGAGTTCGGTCGTCTTGGGTGATCCTGGAGCTTTTAAGGCCGAACACTCCGAAGCCGAGCCGCAACTCGTGTTTTTCAAGGCAACCAGCCCAAAACCAGCGCAAACGAATGCATTGATCACGACCAGAGGCGGCCATGAGATCTCACTTAGCTTGGTGAGCCAAGGAAAATCAGACCATAGTGAAGTAGTCGATTATGTCCTCAACTGCGAGCGGCCGCACAGTTTTCTGATCACTTCAGATCATCCCAGCTTTGTGGTCGGCGAAACAAAGAATGTAGCTCCAGAAGACCCGCCACCCAGTGTTCCTCAAGAGAAACCTGGCAAAGAACAGGAATTGCTCAGGGCAGAACGGCTTGAAAATCCGCATTGGGAAGGCAAACTGTTGCGGGTTGCGGTGGGACAGGCGACGGAGAAAGAGCAGCGGATGGCCGTGCCGTTCGCCGTTCTGAACTCTTCTGCACGGACCATTGAAGTGCTTCCACCGCAAATACAGCTTGCCGGGACATCGAGAGACAAGCATCGCAAGGCGATCAAGGCCGAGCCGGTGGCGATCAAAAATTACTGGATAACAACACGCAGACTCGCACCTGGCGCTAGAGCCGATGGAGTGGTCGTATTCGAACGGCCAAGTTTCAAGGAATCCAGCGAAAGATTGTTACTGGCAGTTGCCCAAGCGGAAGAGGTCGACCGTCCAGTCTTGGCGCCGATCGCGTTTGTGGCTCCAGCAACGGGACGTGCAAAGTGACTCGCGCCAACGGACACAGTGACAATGGAAACGCCGGTTTAATGCAGGAGCCAGACGAAAATCAAATTCTCGACAACATGCCCACCCCTCCGCTCGCCCCTGCCGCCTTGCCAGAGTTTGCAACTAGAGCCAAGCGGAGAGCCAGGCAGCAGATCCAACAGAACCGGTTCGTAATCATCGGCGCAGGTGCGATCGTGACGGCGCTTCTGATCTTTGTAGCTATCTCCATGCCACATCGAGGCGGCGCAGAGAAGGTAAAGAGTCGTGGTGCAATCACTAACGACGAGTCGATGGGCCAACCCAGCAACGAAAGCAACGACAAGAGCCTGTTCCCTATTATCGATTCCGGGCGCCCTGCAACGAAGGGAACGCACCAAGGTTTTCTGAACGAACGAGACCTGCAGAGAACTGTAATTCGTTCGGCATCGAATGCTTCGCAGACAGGACTGACGAATGGAACGGGGACGTTGGGTTCGATACCACCTTTTGGAGAACAGGCATGGCAAGCGCCGCCCTACCAGCCGGGCTCGAGTGCTGAGACTTCTGACGTGGGTAAGGCAGAGCGCGAAGCCATGGAGAAGCCCTCGTTAGTGTACGTGCGCAAGGTCTCGGCAAGCCCTGCCAGTTTTCAGACCGTCAATGACGCAGCGCCGCAACTGGGATTGGGGTTGGCGACGGGTACACGCTTACGGGCCCGTTTGGAATCGGCTGCAAGCACGGCTGTACGGGCGCCAGTTCTAGCGGTGATCGAGTACAACTACGAACGCGATGGAGAAATTATTGTTCCTGCCGGAGCCAAAGCGGTTGGGCACATCAGGGATGCAAACCGTTCGGGGTACGTGGATGTCCAGTTTGATTCTCTGCTGATGCCCGATGGTGCATCCGTTCCCATCGAAGCGACCGCGACGGACTTGGACCTGAGACCGCTGAAAGGAAAAGTTTCGGGGAAGAACACGGGAAAGAATGTCCTGGTCAGATCGCTGTCGGGAATCGGCCAAGCCAGCGCCATGTTCGTGGGACAAGGCAGTTTGAGCCAGCCACTGAGCGAGTCCGATCTCATGCGAGAGCGCGTTAGCAATAATATCGGCGAAACCGGGGACGAAGAGGTTTCTCGACTGGCAATAAACCAGCAGATCGTGGTGACAGTGTCAGCAGGTGCACCCATCTACGTTGTACTTGAACAAGCACCAAAGTCCAGTCAACCTGTAGAGCCAACAAGCGCGCGGAACATGGCGACTTCGAACTCGTCCAACGTTGATCAGCTACGCCAGCTTTTGCAATTGCAGCGGGAGTTGAGCCAATCAGCCAGCAACAACCAAGCAGAGCAATAGACGATTGGACAACAAACCTTAGATTTCTCGCATTCCGGTCTCCAGAAACGCGTGAATGAATTCTGAACGCGCTTGTGAGATGCACCAAACTGAAACGTTTGTTCATCTCGCTAATTCGATTCTCACGGGTCAAAAGCGGACCCGGATTTGCTGTCTCTGCTCAGGAGTTCGCGGATGAAATCGCCGTTGCAAGGCGAGATTCCCAACAATGTTGACGAGCAACTGATTCAGAATCAGTTGTTCGATTGAGGAATGTCAACGTCAAATCGGTATCAGTCCGAGTCTGGTTCGCTACGGGGCGAGGCTTATGTATAAGAAGACCATCGATATCGACCCGAATAACGCAGAAGCCTATGAAGGCTGGGGCAACACTCTCCGTAAGCAAGGGAAACGAAAGGCGGCTGAAGAGAAGTTTGCCAAGGCCCGCGAGAGCGACTGACGAGGGTGCAGAAATTTCGGATTTCGCCTACTGCACCGCTGTGACGGGAGCGCAGTTGCATTGCCAGAGAGGTTTTCGCGTGAGAATGGAACGACTACACTGAGTATCCCCAGATTTTGGTGTGCTAGAAGAGGTGCCGCTGCCGAAGACGGAACGCAGGAAAACCCCATCAGCGGCTCAAGATATCGCCACGAGCTGAATATAATGGTGCGAACCCCATTTTTGCGAGGAGAAAACCGGGCGAGCGTCGTGGAAGGTATTCTTTTGGCGACACGATACTCCGTCTTGTCTTAATCGGCCCCTGGTTCTGACTTTAATAGTCCGAAGGTATGGAGCCGGGCCTCTTCGTGCTCGCGTTGATCGGGGCAAGTTTAGCGTGTGGAATAATTCAATTCAATATTGGCCTGAACAGCCTTGGGACTAATGAATGAAAACTTGCCGTGATGATGTATGGCTGATAAAGAGCGCTGGCGCACATACCTATGATCGTTAACGGGCGTTATTCCAGCATGGTTCGCACAATTTATTGTTTCCAGTCTTTAGCTTTCTATTTTTTAGCTTGACACCAACGAACGCTATCCGTAGTCTTCCGCGAACGGTTCCCTGAGGGGGCGCACCGAAATTTATTTGGAGGTGGGCCTATGGCTCGTTCCGGTTTCGCGGTGTCGCTCTCGCCTCTTGTCGGCTCTGGTCACAAGTGCAATGTTTTGATATTTTTCCGTAGTCTATTGTCACTGACTTTGCTGTTATCATCTCTAGGATTAAGCTTCGCTCAAATCACCAACATCACTGACGATACCTCCACGCCGATTCCCGGAGTGGGGCATGATTATATTCATCTGCTGTCGGAAACCGTGAACCCGGCGAACGGCTCGCTAAGCTTGCGCATTCAACCACCGATACCAAAAGGACGAGGTATCACGCTCCCCTTCTCATTTGGATACGACTCCAACAGCGTTAGCCACTTGGTGCCGGGGCCTGATGCCGGACAGTCGATGTGGGTCGGAAATACCAGCTATCTTGCGCAAGGCGGCTGGCAATATTCAACTCCTATGGCGAGCATTGGCACGGTAACACAGTATGTTGGCAACCCACAAGACCTCGATCCCACTTATTGCTATATCTACGCAAACTACATGTTTTTTGATCCGTCAGGCGGTCCCCACGCTTTGAATTTGGCATCGGCACCGTCGGTGGGGCCGTCGCCTTCGGAGTGCACGCAAGGCGGTGGCTACAATAATCCATCGGGGGACGGTGTGGTATATGCGTTCTTGCCCGTTCTATATGGAGGTCCAAATAACGGCAATGACCCTGCCGAAACCCCGCTGATTGTCTATACCGGCGACGGTACGGTCTATCAGTTTCCCTACTTTGTTGATGAAACCTTAGGCGTGCCGTTCGCCTTGCCCGCGACCATCGAGGATCGCAACGGCAATGTAGTAGTGGTAAAGGACAATGGCAACGCAAATTTCACGTTCACCGATACGGCCGGACGCATAGTGGTGTCGTCCAATGGGATGGGCCCCGGCGGGACTACGAATACATTATCGTTCTCTGGTCTGAACTACGAAGTTACTTGGGAAACTTCTCCCACTCTAAATTTTACGGTACCTTCCACACAAATAAATAACTATGGGTATTCCTGCTCGCCTCCCCCCGCACGCACAGGCACGATCACCACGGTGTCACAAATAAAGCTGCCTAATGGTGGAGTTTATCAATTTTATTATGGTACCAATAACCCTCATACGGGTTACACGAATCCTTATGGATTGCTGAGTGAAATCGACTATCCCGATGGTGGATGGGTAAGATACACATGGAAACTCAGCGACACGATGAATGAACTCGCAGTTTATGCTGGAATGAATGACGGAGTATCTGAACCGTACACCTGCTGGTATGAGTACGAGACTCCAGTGGTGGCCACTCGCCAAGTCGGTTTCGGTGGCTCTTCGCCCTCAGTGACCCAGGAGTTTACTTACTCAACGACTTGGAGTCCCCTGGAATACTATCCAGGGAACTGGTCGTAAAAGAACACCACCGTTTGTACGACAGACGATATTCGAGGCAGTTCTGTTTGCACAAGCCCAACTAGTGTTCCTGCGAACGCGTTCTTGACTACATACAGTTACACGGGCGCACTCGAAGGACCAAATGATGTTTATCTGTCCAGCTATGCTTCTTCGGAAATACCTTTTGAATCTTCGGTCAGCGTCTACAACTGGGGCACTACCACAACGCCTTTACAGACGGTAAATAAGACATGGGTCAGCCCGTTCGCACTGGCCAGCCAAACGACTACGATTGGTTCTATCAGTAAGCTTGTGACATATACCTATGGGCCATTTACGGAGCCACTTGAGACGGACGAATACGACTGGGGTGCAACCACGCCAACTCGAAAAACCATCAACCGCTACCAAAGCTTTGCACCAAATCCTAGCTACGCTAACTATATCACCGACAAGCCCTGCAAGACGGTCGTTACGGACGGAAACAGCAACACGGTTTCTGAGATCGACTTCTACTATGACGGTGGTGCGGCCCTTTGCGGCGGGGTTCCTTCACCTACAGTAACTTCGGTGAGCGGTCTAGTAGCTGGCACGCACGATGAAACCAACTACGGAACGAGCTCTTTGACGCCCAGAGGCAATTTGACGGAGGAGGCGCACTGGTTAAATGGCGGCACATCACCTTCGACTACCTATACTTACGACGAAACTGGTCAGGTCTTGAGCATGATCGCACCGTGCGGCCAAACAGGCGTCAGTTGCAGCGACATCTCCAGTGGCAGTCAGACGACAAAGTATTTTTATACTGACAGCTATAGCAGCGGCACACCGCCCGGCGGCGGCGTCACCAACGCTTATCTCACCAGTGTTACGGATCCACTGAACCACATCACAAGCTTTACGACAACGGGCAATAACTGCTGGGGCGAGGTCTACAACATCGATCCTTGGGGGAATCTGACCGGGATCTCGGGAGTGTCCGGGATGAGTGGTTGCCTCTACGAGAACCCGAGCATTCCCGTCAATACGAACAATCAGATTACGGGATATTGCTATGATGCCGATGGAAACCTTCTCGACATGGGCGGTTGCGGTATAGCGGTTCACTCATACGTCTATGACGCCGAGGGCCAGTTGGAATCGCCCCCAATTGCGAATTTCACTGGTGCATTTCCTTATTCCTATTTCTACGATGGCGACCGAAATCGTGTGCAAAAATGCGAGGCGACTTCCTGTGTTGGAAGTTCACAGGGCATGTTGTACTGGAGAGATCCGGGTGGCACTGTGCTCGACGAGAGTAACCGCAACGGTACCGTTCAGGAAGAGTATGTCTACTTTAATGGGAAGAGAATTGCACGCCGCGATGTTGTGGGAAACACCGTCCACTATTATTTGTCCGACCATCTCGGTTCGGCCAGCGTGATTACGGATAGTAGCGGCAACGTCCAGGAGCAGACAGACTATTACCCATACGGAGGCATCGCGTTCACTAGCGGTAGCGATGAAAATCGATACAAGTTTACCGGCAAAGAACGCGATGCCGAATCCGGCCTCGATAACTTCGGAGCCCGCTACAACTTGTCAAGCATGGGCCGGTTCATGACTCCTGACCCAAAGAGCCTCAGTCCCGTGAGGATCAGTGATCCCACAACGCTGGAATCTGTATTCATACACAAGAAACAATCCGATGGCATATTTGGACCCCGACGGGTTTGAGGCCGTTGCCCTAGCCTATTTTTGGCAAACGGACTGGCTGCCCACGGGTCAGGGGTTTTCGGCATTCGATCTTCTGGCGAGCTTCGCATCAGGTGCCAATATGGGAAAACCGGGTGAGAGCACTGGGTTTCTTCCACGCCAATACGAAGGCGGCATGAACAATACGAGAAACATGATCCTAGCAGATCATGGAGCAGATGGGGCGATGTGTCCTATAGGTTGCGCAAGTATCTATCGTGCAAGCACTGTAGGGCACTATCTCGTAGCGGACATTACAACTGACTTGAGCGATTCCGAAAAATCTACAGCCACACTTTCCGAGCCAGTAGATCCTTTGTCTGGTTCGATTTACGGCGACTCAGGCCCTCCAACTCGCGTATGGGGCGGGATGTTTGCCCCGCCCCCAGACCGTTCGGATGTTAATCTCTACAAATCGAATTTGGCAAAACTCAGTGATAAAGACCTCGCAGCTGTTATATCCGCACTCGGCAAAGCGCTCTTACAGGGATACGATGAAGCGATGTACGAGACGCAAATTTATGTTATTCGGGAAGAGTGGGAGAGATCGGCCTGCTCTGCTCAAGTATCGGCAACGTGTAAGAAGTAGGCAACAAAGACGGAGAGAAGTCGGATGACATTTTTGTGAATCTAAGACAGTTTGCGCATTGTTCTGATTAGTGGTCTAGGTGGCCGTTTCCGGCCTGGGAGTTAGCCGACTCAGAGATATCGGGAGAGTAGGAATGCAGAAATTTACCACTTCCATACTTGGGATACTTATACTAACAACGGGCTTGTCAGCAGCCGCTCAGGACGGAACTTCTCGAAATAAGGAGTCGCTTGCTTTGCATTGTTCGGAGAAGCCCTTTCTCAGTGTTTCCGTTCGCACTCGAAATCGGGACGTTGTTCCTGCTATTAAGCTTTCTCTAACCGACCCCCTCGGTCGTTGGCAAGGTGATCCGGCTCGGAGTCCTCGAATTCCGGATTCGAGCTATGGAGAGATTGTTCAGATTCCCAACCTGCCAGACCGGAGCAGGGCCCGCGCAATTGAGGTATGCGATGCTGAACAAGGCGTGTACAAGCTCGGAGTGGAAGAAGAGGGGGATGAGCTTTACGTGGTGGATGTAACCGCTGACGCCCCGAATGCCGACACTGTTCCATCGTTACTGCTGCACCACATTGCCCAAAAAGGGCGCATTGGCCATTATCAATTCCGCTTAAGAATTACGGACGGGCAAGTCAATATCAAGTGGTTGGATCGAACAGGTCACGAACAGATGAGAATAGAGATTAACGAGTGGTGAATGTTTTTGCTTTTCGGGCGTGAATTCACGCAGAGACATTGCATACACTCGCTAGCGTTACGGCCACGCTCTCACGCGAGCGTCTTACTTCCACCTTTTGGAACACGCACGCCAGCCCCTATACCTGTGCTTCGCCAAAACTAGATCGTGCCGAGGGTCATTGACTTTTCAATAAGCTGGCAGGAAGAATCGTGTGCTTTCGGCAAGGTTGCGTAGTACTGGGCGGGACGGCGTGGTTCAGAAGCAGTGTGTGTTTTCGGCAAGCATGCGTGACGACCGCTAACTCGCCTTGTTACATTCGCTGAGCCGCCGAAGAGCGGCCGAGGGCGAGATCCCATGAGCACAGCAGTCATTCCTGAGCCAATCGCGCAGTTACAACTCCAACTCAATGAGATTCGTAGCAC
>Ga0209624_10002375_pt1 | contig 13943 bp, 12 predicted proteins | sample JacPinW_OM2H0_O1_FD_188565 | JGI IMG/M metagenome (GOLD analysis project Ga0209624, IMG submission 188565) | Forest soil microbial communities from Algoma, Ontario, Canada - Jack Pine, Ontario site 1_JW_OM2H0_O1 (SPAdes) (version 2) | ecosystem: Environmental > Terrestrial > Soil > Boreal...
AAGCAAGGCAATCCACTGTTGCGCTTTCTGTGGTGTGAGGCAGCGGTGCATGCGGTACGCCGGGATCCGGAACTGCGTCAGTTCTATCGGCGCAAGTTAGTGCAGAAGGGTCTGGGAAAAGCCCGAGTTGCCGCGGCACGAAAGCTCGGGATTCGGTTGTGGATCATGTTGCGGGACCAGATTGATTACCAAGAGTTCTGTCGTCGTGGACAGAAGCAGCAGAGAAGCGGTGATGCCTGTGCGGGAATGCCTGGGATGCGTTATGGTGCGAAAAGTCACCGTCTGATTGATTAGGCGACCCGCCTCCCTGTGGGGAGATCGCATAACTCATCATGGTCGATCATGACCGAAGAGATGTTTGGTGGGCAGAACCGAATCGATGAAGCGGAAATGGGCCGAGCTGTCAGGGTGACGCAAGTGGAAAACAATACGGCCACACAGACGCGATCCGCGTGCCATGAGATGGGTGTGTTCTTGCTGCAGAAAAACGAAGAATAAAATCTCTTGAAAAGGTCGACGTCGTTAGAGATAACGCGCAAACCGGACAAGTAGAGGATCGCTTTAAATGTCCGGTTATCCGACTACACAGGAGTTAGCACTCCGCAACTTCCCAGAAGCGGACTTGTGGATCGAAATGGTTTCCGACTAGCCTGTTGTGCGCTCGCCCTCTTATCCTCACTCTCGGTTCGCGCCCAGGCTTGATCCAGCAGGGGTCGTCAGACTGTGGCAGACCACCACGGGTTCGCCAAGGAAAGTTCTCAAATCGGCCTCTTGAGCCCACCGATATCGCGCCCCGGTGCTCCAAGTCAGACTATTTCTCATTCCGAGTGAGTCGCTCGGGACTTCCGACTCGTTAGACGAGTAAGTGTTCGATGTGGATGGGTAGATCGCGCACGCGTACGCCGGTAGCGTGATAAGTAGCGGACGTTAGCGCCGACGCAACACCGGTAAGACCAATTTCGCCGATGCCGCGGGCGCCATATTCATTTAACACCGTATCCGGATAATCCAGGAATATGCAGTCCATCTCCGGAATGTCCGCATTCACCGGGACAATATAGTCCGCGAAATTGTTGTTGATGGGGTGGCCATTGCGGGTGTCGTAGATAGTTGCTTCGAACAGGGCCATGCCGATTCCCATCACTACCCCGCCCAGCATCTGGTTTCGAGCCGTCTTTGCGTTAATCATCCGGCCGCCATCCATCACGGTCAGCCAACGCGTTACACGCAGGCGAGCGATGCCTGGATCGAATGAAATTTCGCAGAAGTGCGCTCCGAAAGAATGGGTAGAGAACTTCTTCATGTCCGGATCTGCGTCCGTTTTTGCGTGGCCGTCCAGACCTACGAGGTTGCGTAGAGCCAGGATGTCTTGGAAGGGAACGCCTGTATCGGGAGACTTATCCTGCGCATGGATGCGTCCCTGGGTCATCTTCAATGACTTGGCATCGGCGTTTTGAAACGGAGAACTCGGTGTGCGCACGGCTAGTTGAATGACAGCGCCAACGGCTTTCTGCGTGGCCTCAACGATAGCTGGAAGCACCGTGGAAGTCGCGGACGAGCCGCCAGAGATTGGGCCGGGAGGCAAAGCGCTGTCACCAAGCACCACTTGAATTTTATCCAGCGGCAAACCAGTTTTGTCGGATACAACTTGAGCGAAGATAGTGTATGTGCCAGTCCCGATATCCTGAGTAGCGCAGGACGCGCGAGCAGTTCCGTCTGCCAGGAGTCTCACGCGAACCTCGGCCGCGTGACGCGACGCCGGCCAATTGCACGTGGCCATGCCCCAACCAAGAATTAGATCGCCGTTGCGCATCGAGCCAACTTTCGGATCGCGCTTGGACCACCCGAACCGTTCCGCCCCAATCTGATAGGCTTCGCGAAGATGTTTGCTGGACCAGGGGAGATTGGAAGCCTCGTCGGTTTCCGCATAATTTTTCAGGCGGAGTTCGAGAGGATCCATATTCAGCTTAATCGCCAGTTCGTCCATCGCGGACTCAATGGCGAAGAGTGCAGGAGTTCTTCCGGGGCCGCGCATCGGCGTTGGCGTCCCGACGTTGAGGTGGGCCAAGTGTTGTATCGCAGTGTTATTGGGGCTGCTATAAAGCAGCGATGACACCTGCGTGCAATCTTCCACGTAATCGTCCACCAAGGAAGTATGCTGAAGGATGTCGTTTTGGAATGACACGAGCTTGCCGTCCTGTGTCGCACCCAAACGCATGCGCTGTTGAATGGCGGGACGATGGCCTACGGTAGTGAACATCAGAGTTCGCGGCACAGACACTTTGACGGGGCGTCCGATTTTGCGCGCAGCCACCGCCGCAAGCAGTGAATGCGGCCAGGGAAAGAGTTTGCCGCCGAATCCCGAGCCGATGAATTTGGAAATGATTTCGATATTTTCCAGCGGAATGCCGAGCATCTCCGACATCACATTGTGATGATTCACCACGCCTTGCGATGATTCGTATAGCGTGACCTTATCTTCATTCCACACGGCAATTGTGGCGTGCATTTCCATCGGATTGTGCGTTTCGGTGGGTGTGGTATAAGTCACGTCGAGCCTTACGGGAGCTTTCTGGAAGGCGGAGTCCGTATCGCCACGGGAGTATTTGGTAGCCAGTGTGATGATTGAAGGTGTCGCTTGATTCAGCAAAACGACAGGAGTTTTCTCGTCGTAAGTCACGTGAACATTCGCCGCTGCATCCTGTGCCTGCTGAAAAGTATCAGCCACGACCAGAGCTACGAATTGGCCGTAGTAATAGACATTTTCATCTTCGAATGGCGGGCGGCTCTCGCCTGCGCGGCTCTGTTCTTCAAAAGCGCCGGAAGGCCGATAGAGCTTATCGAAATTGCCGTGATGAAAAACGGCGAGGACCCCCGGCATTTTTTTGGCTTTGGCGGAATCAATTCGAGTAATTTTTCCGTTTGCGATCGTGCTCGGGACTCCCACACCGTAGGCGAGATTCTCGATTGGATAGTCTGCGGCATACTTCGCGCCGCCAGTAACTTTCAGCCTTCCATCTATGCGCGTTATTGGTTCACCAATTACCGAGGCGCTCATTGATTTTCTCCTGCGCGGATCTGAGAATTTTACGGCCTAAGCGGGCTGTGTGACGTTTGTAAGCGTGCGAGTAAGGCAGCGCTTGGCTAACTCAACCTTGAAGGCGTTGTCGTGCCGTGGCTCCGCGCCTTTCAGAGCGGCTTCGGCCGCTGCTCGAAAATTGTTTTGGTTGGCTTCGCGGCCTTCGAGCGCGTGCTCTGCCTCCGTGGATCTCCACGGTTTGGTCCCCACACCACCCAAAGCGATACGAACGCGCTGTATTTGATTGCCGTTTAGCGAAACGACTACGGCGGCAGAAGCCAACGCGAATTCATACGACGCGCGGTCGCGAAGTTTCAAATAGTGAGAGCGCGTACTGCTTGCAAGCGAAGGCAAGGTGACATAGGTGATCAAATCGCCCGGGGCCAACACATTTTCGCGATTGGGCGTAGATTCGGGCAACAAATAAAAATCATTCACGGGAACGCTGCGCTCCCCATTGGCCCCTTGTATATGCACGACGGCTTCGAGCGCCATCATAGCCACGGCCATATCCGAGGGATGAGTAGCAATGCAATGCTCGCTTGTTCCAAGAATGGCGTGAATCCTGTTGAAGCCATCGATGGCAGCGCATCCCGAGCCGGGTTCGCGCTTATTGCATGGGTAGGCGGTGCCGCGAAAATAATAACAGCGTGTCCGTTGAAGCAAATTGCCGCCGGTGGTAGCCATATTTCGAAGCTGCGGAGAAGCTCCGGAAAGAAGGGCTTCGGAGAGAACGGTGTAACGCTGTTGAACGGTTTGATCGTGCGCTAAATCGCTATTGCGAACCATGGCGCCGATTTTCAATCCGCCATCCGGCGTGGATTCGATCTGCGCGAGAGGCAACGAATTGATATCCACAACTCTCTTCGGAGTTTCAACGTTCAACTTCATCAGATCGATCAGCGTGGTGCCGCCGGCGACAAATTTTGTTTCCGTTTGCGACCGGCCAGCTTCCAGTGCGGAATTTATCGTTTTGGCTTGACTGAACTGAAAGGGTTCCATTGAGTGACCTCAGTTACAAAATCCGCGACGTGAAATGAATTATTACGCGCCGCGTCGTGCACTTTGAACCGCAGCAACGATGTTGTTGTAAGCGCCGCAGCGGCAGATATTTCCGCTCATACATTCGCGCACAGCAGCGTCATCCTGGCCGCAAGGTTCTTTCAGCAGCGCGGCTGCGGACATAATCTGGCCGGACGTGCAATAGCCGCACTGAAATCCGTCATGTTCCAGGAAAGCTGCCTGAACCGGATGCAGATCGCCGTTCTGTGCTAGACCTTCGATGGTCGTAATCTTGTCGCCCTGGTGCATGATGGCGAAAGTGAGGCATGAATTTACGCGGCGGCCGTTTATGTGGACCGTGCATGCGCCGCACTGGCCATGGTCACAGCCCTTTTTCGTGCCCGCAAGCTGAAGATTTTCGCGGAGTGCATCGAGAAGAGTGACGCGAGGTTCCAAAGCAATATGGTGTTCTTTTCCGTTAATGTTGAGCACCATCGGAACCGCGCCGGGCACTTCGGCCCCCGGAATCGCTTCGGTAGCCGGCTCAGGTTCTTGCACCGGAGCAGAGTGAAGGAATGGAGCAGTTGTGACGGCCAAACTTGCAGTGCCAAGTTGGGTCAAGAAAGAACGCCTGGTAAATCGGTCCGACGTTTCTGCCGGCTTTGACTGCTCTTCCTCGGAAATTTCGGTCGTGGATTTACTTGTTTCTGCCATCGTTGCACCTTACAAGAAGTTAGAGTTGAAAACTAATTTCCACATTCGTAATGATGCTTTCGGGCTCGGCCAAGGCGCATGATACACCTGCAAAAAGATGAGCAATAAGAAATATCTTTTGGAGGGGAGGAAATCTCGTTAGTTGAGAATTCGCCTGGGGCGGCGCATTTTGTTCACACATTCGGTGAGACTTTTTGCATCGAACGGTACACGCACTTTCACATCCTTATCGAAATAAACGAACACCTCGCGGGCTGGAAGTTTTGCTCCACGACTCTTAACAATCACCAGCTATTGATTTTGCATCGGTGTTCTAACTCGTGATAAGTCGGATAACCGGACAAGTCCCCGTCGCTGGCCAGAAACGGGATTATGGGAAGTTCGGGCCGGACACCATCCACTTGGACGATTAACGCGCTAACCGGAAACTGACCCACTACCTGGCAGCGGGCAGTGTGCTACACGCCGAGAAATCGCGGCGCGTAGCAGAGAAGGGAAGTTCAGTCGGCGGATTCGGCGGAGACATTCTGCGGGCAGCCGAGCAGGTAGGTAATACGGACGGGCAAGAAGCCTCCGGTCTGCGTGCCGATTTCCCAGCGGTAGCCTTCGGACTTTAACCCGCTGGTCATCTCTTGAAGTTCGCCGACGGAGTAGGAACGTAAGCAAGAAACCAGGCCGTCGAAGAAGAGGACGAAAGGGATTACCGGAATCACATAGGTCCACAACACGCGCGACCAACGGAAGGGACGCCGGAAGGGAAGAAACAGCCAGGCACCGACGGGAACCAATAATACGGAGAGAAAAGTTAACAAGTGGAATGCAGTCGCTTCGAAGATGCCGATACCTTCTCCCCTGTCGAAGCTGTCCTGAAGAAGGCCGCGCGCCTCCTCCGGTTTCAAGTGGTGGAAGGAGGAAAAGAGCGTCCTGAAGCCCTGAAGGTTTTGCGGGATCTCGGTTGCGTCGATGGAGTGCTGAACGAAATGGATGTGATTGGCGGTCAGGGATTGCACGTCGGCGAGTTTCGTGGTGTTCGGATATTTGTCAGTTAAGAAAACTTCGGGTGACTTGTTTCCGCGCATCTCGAAGTCGCGGACGAGGGATGGCCAGGGTCCGCCGGCGCCGGAACACAAGTCCACGACGCGCACGGAACCACATTCTTCCAGGCGTTTTTGCAACAGTTGTGCGATCGGCTTATAAGTATTGGTGACTTCCAGGATCATCTGCAGGCCATCGACGAATTGATCCCGGAGGAATTGCGGAAACCATGGTTGCTCGTGAATCTCGAAGAGTCGCAAAGGTGTAGATACCTTCTCCCGGATTCATAGGGAGTCCTCTCATCTGAAGTTCTAATCGCGAGCGTAAATCGGTGATGCCTTTCATACGAATTGCACGTTCGTCTTTATACCAAATGGCGGGCTTTGCCGGATGTGCTATTTGGAACACTTTTCGCTGAAGTAGAGAAAAGGTCCGGCGTCGAGCAGTCCTGCCTGAAAGAGCGGCGAGTCGAATGGGTCGATGTAACGCTACTGGAAGTTTACTCGCAGAAGTCTCGAAGGCTAAGTTTTTCGCAGGCATAGTTTCGAGAAGCTTGAACCCGGATTGAGCTTGGGTTGTCGCGGAGTTGTCACAAGTTCGTAAACAATCGTCCGACGCGGTAGGGAAACTGAACGGCAACGGGCTACTCCAGGAAAGTAGCCCGCTCCGGTGTTCGCGCGGTTGTTATTTTGCGGGAATGTAGCTCAGGTCCGGGCGGAACTGGATGAGCTCGCTGTAGGTGCTCTCGATCGAGCTGTTGAGTCTCTCGATCACGGACATGGCTTCCTGCTCGCCGAAGGCGGCGCGGAGATCGTCGCGCAACGGCTTTATCGCGGGATCGTCCTCCATGGAAGCCCAGTTCGCATGATCGATAGTGAGGACGAAAGTGCCACCGCGGCCGCCATTCACCAAGCGATACCAGGAAGCGTGAGCCTTGGAGTTCATTTTCTGACGAGCTTCTGCGGCTCTTGCGACGGCGCTGCGGAAATCGTCGCCGTGTCCGTAGCGGACGTGGAAGGTGACGACCTCGGTGTATTTGGCACCCATGTCGGTGGATGGATTGCTCCACTTGGGCATGAACTCGTAGTAGGCGGTGGTGAGTTTTTCAACGTTGGCACCCACGAGGGCTTGATATTGTGCGAGGTCCGCTGCATCGCCAACCTTTGGAGTGTCAAAATCGGTCCAGTGCAGGCCGAGGCGGCCGACGACGTAGGTTCCGGTGTTCTCGCCAGTGAGAGTTTCGAAGACGTATAGTCCCTGGTTATCGTTCTGCTGCTTGTGCCAAGCGACCTTTTGCTTGCGGCCTTCTTCATACTGTTTCACCATGCCGTTCTTGGGCGTCTGGAATTCGAGCGCGGCGATGTTGCCGGGTCCACCTTGAGCGAAAGCGGCGGATGCAACGAGAAGCAACACACCGAGGGCTGTACTCAGTTTGAGCAGTTTCACATTTTCCTCCTGGATTTTTTGAAAAAACGCGCGGAGCCAAAACTCGAGGGAGAGTATATCGCGGGGAATGGGATGTCAACGGAGATTCGGAAAAAGGCGGAAGACATTAGAATGCTCTTAGAATGCAAGTTAGAACGGTCCGGCGAGATGCGACGCGCGGAAATTTGTTTGCGGTGAATTCGTTGACGATAGCGAACAAGGATTGTAGACTCGCGCCCTAATCTAGCCGGGAAAATTTATGAGCGACTGGGAATACATACACGCACATCCCGCGGAACTGTTGACGCGGCTTCATCAATTTACGATTGTGAAGCAGCAGGCGGGAGGCGACGTGACGTTTGCGATCACGGTGAAAGAGTTCGCGGTGCCGCCGCCGGGACAGCGCATGAGGTTTTACGCGGAGGCGGACAAAGAGCTGAATCAGAAGACGGCTTCGTTCATGCCGTGCGGCTGGGGAGACTCGTTGTTTTCCGCGCTGGGAGGCTGCGTGAAGCTGATCCAAAATTTTCCGTATGAAGGCGAGGAGCGAGGCGCGCGATGATCGTTCGCTTCATGAAACGGAAGATGCAGCCGGGAGTTGGGGCGCTGGAGATGAAAGGCAGCATTCACGCAGGGGCGGAATGCGCGCGGTTGGAACAAGAAGTGGATGAAATGATTGCGATGGGCGAGACGCGCATAATTTTTGATATGGCCGGCATAACGCATATAGACAGCGCCGCTATTGGAGCGATCGTGAAAAGCCTGACCAAGTTGAAGAGAGCGGGCGGCGGGCTGCGCATAGCCTCGGCGCAACCGATGATTGTTTATAGTTTGAAAATGACGAAGCTGGATACGCTGATCGAGATGTTTCCTACCGCCGATGAGGCCGCCAATGGATTCGAGGCGAGACCGCCCGCTTCTTAGTTGGCGAGATTGCCATCTCGTCCGTAATTCACCCGATAGCTTTTATTTGCAGAGATGATATAGTGCGCCTGGGTCAGTGTCTTAGGCTTGGGTTCCCCCTGGGTTCGGAAAGCAGAATTGTGGTTGGCCTTTCCGTCCGCACACGCCTACACAATCCCCGTTTGTTTCCATTGCTTGAAGAAAAATCCTTGGAGGAAAACCTATGAAATGGCGTTTCAGCGCTTTGGGGCCATTGGTTCTGGCTCTTGGTGTATTTGCATTGCCGCTTCACGCGCAAACTTCTGACTCAACAACACCCGTCGTACACCTTCGTTACGACATCACGCAAGAGATGACCTTTACAGGAACGGTGAGCAGCGTAGTAAAAGCGTCTGCTCATGAGACGAAAAAGGCAGGCGTATCGCACGTGATGGTACAAACAACCTCGGGTACGGTGGAAGCAGACTTGGGAAGGTACGCGATGAGAGGCGAAGGCGCGCTCAGTGTTACACCGGGTCAGCTAATTCAGTTGACCGGCGTGATGAAGACGGTGCGCGGCCAGCAGGTGGTGATCGCCCGCCTGGTACAGGCGAATGGCAAGGTTTATAAGATTCGCAACGAGCATGGGTTTGTCTATCATCCAGTAGCGCGAAAGAACCAGACGAAATCCGAAACAAAGGGAGGTACGCTATGAACCGCGGAACTCTCTGGATCGTTCTCCTTTCAGTCTGCGCCTTGGCAGTAGCGGGTTGCGGCGGAAACTCACACAGAGTGACAATTACGACCGCTCCTACCACATTAGCAGCAGGCACAAGCTCTAACGTGGTTGCGGTCACCTCTCATGATAAGTCAGACCAAATCAATTGGACTTGCGCGCCAACCGGAGCTTGCGGCTCATTCAATCCCACGCCGACTCAGAGCGGAACTGCCAGTTCGTACACCGCGCCGGCGGTAGCCCCGAGCGGAGGTTCCGTGATGATCACTGCTACTTCAACGGATCACCCCTCTCGCAGCGATACCGTGAGCATAGCCATTACGGGCGTAGCAGCCCAGAATTTCGTGTTCTTCGCGAGCGGCGAAGAAAACACGACGTTTGATCTATATTCCATCGCCGGAGTTGTGGCTATTGCATCAGACGGTTCCGGTACAGTTGTTGGCGGCGAACAGGACTACAACGATGGTGACGTAAATACATCTCCGCAGCCTTCGGGTGACGCGATTACGGGTGGTTCTCTAGTCATGGCTGAGGACGGCAGTGGAAATGGCGTACTGACTCTGATTACGAACAATTCGGCGTTGGGAGTCGAGGGAACAGAAACTTTTGCGGTGGTCTTCGCAAATGCTAATCATGCTCTGATCGTGCAGTTCGACGGGAGCGCAACCTCGTCGGGAAGCATGGATCTTCAGACTGCGACGGCCGCACCCGCTGGTTCATTTGCATTTACCGCCAGTGGTTTTGAGCCAGGTGAGGAAGGTAGCGTGCTCGTTGGCTTCGGAGGCGTGCTTGCGATCGACGGCTCCGGCAACGTGACAGGCTTTTTCGATGAAAATGACGGCGGCACCGTTACTACGAACAACTCTATACCTGCGGGATCAGCAGCATCAGCACCGGACTCCTTTGGTCGTGGCATCGTAACGGGAGCCACGGGCGCGGACAGTGCATTTAACTACTACGTTGTTGGTTCGGAAGTTATTCGGGTCATCGACGTGAACACTGTTAGCACGGCCATCGGCTCAGCGTATGGACAAGGCAGTGCCGCTGGGACTTTTACGAGTGCCTCTATCGGGCCTTCGGTGTTCTCGGTCGCGAATAGCGAAGACGGTTATGCGGGAGTGGGTGAGATCTTTACTCCTAGCGTGGCCCCGACAGTTAAGAGTGGCACTCAGACCCACATTCCGCAGGGTGGCGCACCTTGCAGCGGAGCCGGTGTCTCATGCACGTTCGATGGTGTTGCGGATGTGAACGAGCTGCAGACCGTGCTCCTGCCCGCAGAAACGTTCACTGGGAGTTTCAGTATATCGGCTGCGGGTAATGGCTTCATCGCCATCGACGATGGGGACCTTGCGGACATCGTAACGTTGGGGGTATATGCAGTCGATCCTAACCTCAACATCCTTGATCCCAATGACACAACAGACAGCCTCGGAGGAGCGCTCGTTTCCGAGATGGATGCAAATCTAGTCGGCACGGGCTCTTTAGTTCCGCAACCATCTGGTATTGACCCGGCTGACTTCTCGGGCCCATACGCCTTCGGAGCACAGGGTGACACCGCTGACGACGGCGACGAGTTCGATTTCGTCGGCGCGGCAACGGTTGACGATGGTAATGATTTTTCTGGTTCCGGCGCTCTTAGCGATCCGTTTGCAGCCCTGAGCACCGGAGGAGAATCAACCACTGCAGTCTTCAACGGAACCGTTACCCCCGACGCAACCAACTCGGGGCGCTTTACTATCGATCCGCTGCAGATTGCCGCGAGTGACGAAAGCTTCGACACAGTGAGCCCGAATGTTACTGTCTATGAGGCCAATGCTTCGCAGTTCGTCTGGATCGAGATGGACGAAAACAGCTACTTTAGCGGGTCATTGGAGACGTCAACAGTGGCTTCGGCAGACGCCGTAAAGAGGGCGCAGGCAAAAGCAAAAACCAAGAAACACTAACCTCAACCGAGTAGGTTGTGGCACGGCCGGTTCAACCCGGCCGTGCCGCGACTCAACAATAAGATAACGGCGGAGCATGCGCGGAAGCTGCACTGATCGAATCCGGACTGCTTGAGGTGTGTGTTCCGGAACTTCCACGGCCGTGCCTGTCCAAGCAAAATTCTCGCCGCAGTGCCCCAAATTCACAGTGGCGTTTCGGATGCAGGTGCGTCGGTACTGCGTGATTTCTTGGCATGGCCGGCATAACGCATATAGACAGCGCCGCTATTGGAACGATCGTGAAGAGCCTGACCAAGTTGAAGGCCGGCGGCGGGCTGCGTATAGCGTCAGCGCAACCGATGATCGTTTATGTTGAAAATGACGAAGCTGGATACGCTGATCGAGATGTTTCCTACCGCGGATGAGGCCGCCAATGGATTCGAGGCGAGACCGCCCGCTTCTTAGTTAGCGCGATTGCCATCTTGTCCGTAATTCACCCGATAGCTTTTATTAGCAGAGATGATATAGTGCGCCTGGGTCAATGTCTTAGGCTCGGGTTCCCCCTGGGGTTGGGGAAGCAGCTTTGAAGTTGCGCTCCCGTCCACACACGCCTGCACAATCCCCGTTGTTCCGTTGCTTGAAAAAAATTGGAGGAAAACTTATGAAATGGCGTTTCAGTGCTTTGGGGCCATTGGTTCTGGCTCTTTGTGTATTTGCATTGCCGCTTCACGCGCAAACATCCGACGTATCGACTAAACCCACTGCACATGTGTGGTACGACATTTCCCAGGAAGTGAGACTTTCAGGCACGGTTAGCGTTGTGGAGAAAACTCCCGCCCGTGGGACTGAGGCGATCGCAGGGTCTCATTTGATCGTGGAAACATCCACAGGCAGAGTAAAAGCGAGTTTGGGAAGGTATGCGCTGAAAGGCAAGAGCCCGCTTTCTCTTTCCAGCGGCCAGCAGATTCAGATGCTCGGTGTGATGAAGACGGTCAGAGATGGGCAAGTGTTCGTGGTTCGCGTCATTCAGGTGAATGGTCATCAATATGCCATTCGCAACGAGCGAGGTCTGGCCACCGCGGCAATTGCGCGTGGCAAAGCCAACTCTGGAACAACGGGAGGTACGCTATGAACCGCGGAACTCTCTGGATCGTTCTACTTTCTATCTGTGCCTTGGCAGTAGCGGGTTGCGGCGGAAGCTCACACAGAGTGACGATTACCACCGCTCCTACCACATTAACAGCAGGCACGAGCTCTAACGTTATTGCGATCGACTCTCACGATTCGTCAGACCAAATCAATTGGACTTGCGCACCAACCGGAGCTTGCGGCTCATTCAATCCCACGCCGACTCAGAGCGGAGCTGCCAGTTCGTACACCGCGCCGGCGGTAGCGCCGAGCGGAGGTTCCGTGATGATCACTGCGACTTCAATGGATCACCCCTCCCGCAGCGATACGGTGAGCATAGCAATCACCGCAGTGCAAACGGCGAATTTCGTGTTCTCTTTGAATGGCGAGGAAAATAACGATAGTGGCGATTTCTATTCTCTTGCTGGAGTGGTGGCCATCGCGCAGGACGGTTCTGGCAACGTACTCAGCGGGGAACAGGATTACAACGACGGCGACGGCAACACGTCTCCACAGCCCACGGGCGACTCGATCACGGGTGGAACGTTGGTGATGGCAAACGACGGAAGTGGAAATGCAACTCTGACGATTACTACCAGCAACACGGACCTGCCTAACGGAGGAACGGAAGTTTTTGCCCTAGCTTTCGCGAATACTAACCACGCGGTTATTGTGCAGTTTGACGGTTCGGCAACGTCGTCTGGAAGTTATGATTTTCAGATCTCGACGGCCGCACCGGTAGGAGCACCGAGCGCGTCGTTTTCGTTCGTAGCTAGCGGGACGAATACCGACGGTGATCCGGTTTGCGACGGAGGTATGTTCTCGGTTGATGCTTCCGGCAACATTACGGGCATCTACGACCTCAACGATAGCGACAATCAACCCGCGACATTTGCTAATCCAATTCCGGCTGGTGTTACAACCGGATCGGTTGACACATTTGGTCGCGGAGTTATCACCGGCGCTCTCTTCGGCGGCGCCGCAATCAATTATTACGTGGTTGGTCCCGAGGTGTTGCGGTTGATCGCCGTCGACACTGCCGCGACTGCCCTGGGCTCAGCTTATGGTCAGGGCACCAGCGCCGGCAGCTTCTCGAGCGCTTCCCTCGGTCCATCTGTTTTCCAAATCGGGAGCGTGGCCAGTCTTTACGGTGCAGTCGGGGAATTCTCGACGGGAGCCGAGGCGGGAGTAGTGAAGGGAAAAGCTCGCGCAAACACTCCAGTGCGGGAGGCAGGAACGGCCTGCACGGGCACCGGGCCATGTAGCTTTTCCGGTGAGGGTGACTATAACGACCTGCACAGCGGAGGCGGGGGTTTTGTAGGCGACCTTAGCGGTTCCTATATGGTTGATGCCAACGGATACGGCTCCTTAAACTTTGACGGCACCTTTGCCAACACTATTGACGTTTTCGGGGTATATGCAGTCGATCCGACCCTGAACATCCTCGACCCCAATAACACAACCGACACAGCAGACTCAGGCGGAGCTCTCATTGCCGAGATGGATGCGAATCTATTCGGCACTGGCTCTATAGTTCCGCAAACCGATGTCACCCAGACGAGCTTCTCGGGCTTTTATGCCTTTGGAGGACAAGGAATCGGCGATGGCGGCGAGTTCGACTTCCTCGGCACTGGTACTGTGACACCGGGAGACAGCAACAGCACCCTCGTCGGAGAAGGGGCGCTTAGCGATCCCTTCGGAGTATTCGACGCCCCCAGCGAAATCCCCGTTACATTCAACGCAACTCCGTCCTTGCCTGACAGCGATGGACGTTACTTTATCAATCCTCTGGTGGTGGAAACTGGTCCAGACACCACCATCAACCTTGCGTTCGTTGCCGCTTATCAGGCGAGCGGCGGGCAGTTGTTCTGGGTCGGAACTGAAGAGGGCACCTATTTCCTAGGGCCCTTAGAGCAGGGAACGGCTCCGGCTTCAGATGCTCGGAAGGCGCAAGCCAAGGCCAGCGTCAAGAAACACTAACCTCAACCTAAGCAAGTTGTGGCACGGCCGGTTCAACCCG
>Ga0209624_10002376_pt1 | contig 13940 bp, 13 predicted proteins | sample JacPinW_OM2H0_O1_FD_188565 | JGI IMG/M metagenome (GOLD analysis project Ga0209624, IMG submission 188565) | Forest soil microbial communities from Algoma, Ontario, Canada - Jack Pine, Ontario site 1_JW_OM2H0_O1 (SPAdes) (version 2) | ecosystem: Environmental > Terrestrial > Soil > Boreal...
CGAAAATTCAGCGCTCGAGCCGGAAGTCACCGACCTCGCCGAGCTCCTGATCAAAATGGGCGCGAAGATCGAAGGCGTAGGCACCTCCACTCTCCGCATTCAAGGCGTCCCGCGCTTGCACGGCGCGTCGCACACCATCATTCCTGACCGCATCGAGTGCGGCACTTTTCTAGTCGCTGGCGCAATAACCGGCGGAGACCTTCTGCTCACGAACTGCGAGCCGCATCATCTGGTCGCCGTGATAAACAAGCTGAAAGAATGCGGCGTCGAAATTAAATGCGAAGGCAACGGCTCGCTTCGAGTGCGCGCAGCGAAAAAGTTGGTTGCCGCTGACATCACTACCGAAGAATACCCCGGCTTCGCCACGGACATGCAAGCTCAATTCATGGCGCTAGCCACGCAAGCGACCGGTGTCTCGCGGGTCCGTGAAACAATTTTCGAAAACCGCTACCTGCACGCCAGCGAAATCATGCGCATGGGTGCGAACATCGTCGTCGACGGCAATCTCGCGATCGTCAGCGGGCCTACGCCGCTCAGCGGCGCTCCGGTCACAGCATCCGACCTTCGCGCAAGCGCTTCGCTCGTCTTGGCCGGGTTGGTTGCTGACAACACTACTTGGATCGACCGCGTTTATCACATCGACCGCGGCTACGAGCGGATCGAAGACAAGCTTCGCGACATCGGCGCCCGCATCGAACGCGTCTCCTCGCCCGGATAAATCGCCGCGCACAAAAAAAAGGGGGAGCAATTTCTCGCCTCCCCGATTTATTTCTCTTCGATTTGTTTCTTCTTGCAGCCCGCTAATTGTCTAGGCGTGGCCTTCCGCAGCCGCCGCTTCCGACTTGGGCAGCTTGTCGCGCTGATCACGCAACACCGCCTTGCGGCTCAACCGGATCTTGTTCCCTTCGATAGCCAGCACCTTCACCAGGATCTGATCGCCTTCTTTCAGCTCGTCGCGGACCGCGCGAATCCGCGCTTCCGCAATTTCGCTGATGTGCAGCAATCCATCCGTCCCGGGGAAAATTTCCACGAATGCGCCAAACTCCGCGATGCGCACCACGGTGCCGAGATAGGTCTTGCCAATCTCAGCCGTCGCCGTAACATCGCGAATCATCTTCAGCGCTTCTTCGGCGCCCTTTCCGCTCGATGCGAAAACGTGAACCTTGCCGTCGTCCATCACGTCAATTTTCACGCCCGTAGCTTCAATGATGCCGCGGATTTTCTTGCCTCCCGGCCCAATCAGGTCGCGGATTTTATCGGTTGGAATGCTCAACATGAAAAGATGCGGAGCATAGGTGGAAATCTCCGCTCGTCCGGTTGAGATCGTCCCGTCCATGTTATCCAGGATTTGCAGCCGCGCCTTCTTTGCCTGCGCCAACGCTTCGCGCATCATCGAAATGCTTACGCCGCTCACCTTGATGTCCATTTGCAACGCGGTAATTCCCTGCCGCGTTCCGGCCACCTTGAAGTCCATGTCGCCGTAGTGATCTTCCGCTCCGGCGATGTCCGTCAAGATCGCATACTTCTCGCCTTCCACCACCAAGCCCATCGCAATTCCCGCGCAAGCGGACTTGAGCGGCACGCCCGCGTCCATCAACGCGAGTGAAGCGCCGCAGACCGTCGCCATCGATGACGACCCGTTCGACTCCAAGATATCGGAGACCACGCGAACCGCGTACGGAAAGTCTTCTTCCGGCGGAAGCAGATTAGCCAGCGCTCGTTCGGCCAACGCACCGTGCCCAATTTCGCGACGTCCCGGCCCGCGCAGGAATTTCACTTCGCCCACCGAGAACGGCGGGAAATTGTAGTGCAGCATGAACCGTTTGAATGTCTCCTCTTCGAACAACAAGTCCAGCCGCTGCCTGTCTTCCTTGGTGCCGAGTGTGGCAGTCGCCAAAGCTTGCGTTTCACCGCGTGTGAAGAGCGCCGACCCGTGCGCGCGCGGCAGGACGCCCACCTCGCACGTAATCTGGCGGATCTGATCAAACGGCCGCGCATCGGGACGCCGTTTGCGGTCCAACATATCGTCGCGGAAGATTCGCTCACGAAGACGTTCGAAAGCGCGGGCTGCCAACTTGCGCTTTTCCCCATCGTCCTCAGGAATGGCCTTCATGATGTCCGCTTTGATTCCATCCACCAGCGAGTAACTTTCCGTCTTCGGATGCTTCTGCGTGTCAACCGCGTCGCGCAGCTTCTCGCCGTATTCTTTCTGCATCTGTTTGTACAGAGCTTCGTCAAACGCAGGCGGCGTAACCACAACTTTCTGCGGCTTCACTTTGCTTTGCAGCTCGCGAATCGCAGCGACAATCTTGCGAATTTCCGCATGCGCGAATTCCAACGCATCGGCCACCACTTCTTCGGAAACTTCCAGCGCGCCGGACTCCACCATCACAATCGCTTCGTCCGATCCCGCCACAATCAAATTCATCAAGCTGGTTTTCTGTTCCGCGACGGTGGGATTCACCGTCAACTTCCCATCGATCAGCCCAACGCGCACTGCCGCAATCGGCTTCTCGAACGGAATCTTCGAAATAAATAGCGCCGCAGATGCAGCCGTAACCGCAATCACGTCGGGATCGTTCTCGCTGTCCGCCGAAAGCACCATCGCAACGATCTGCGTTTCATTCGACCAGCCTTCCGGGAACAACGGTCGCAGCGGCCTATCGGTCAGCCGCGAAGTCAAAATCTCGCGCTCAGACGGCCTTCCTTCGCGCTTAAAAAATCCTCCGGGAATTTTTCCCGCCGAATAAGTGAACTCGCGGTAATCCACAGTCAAAGGTAGAAAATCTTTTTCGGTGGCTTTGTGATCCATGCATGCCGTAGCCAGCACTACCGTATCGCCATAACGCGCCACTATGGCGCCGTGCGCTTGCCGGGCAATCTTGCCCGTTTCAAACGACAAAGTGCGCCCGCCTACTTCTAAACTTACTTTTTCAAACATCAAACACATCCTTTTTTCTCCGATTCATCGGAGCTTGGTTCAGATACGAGAGACAACTCTCGGGGACTACATCGAGGAAGTACAATTGCGAAGAAAGGAGCGGTAAACTATCGATCCAACATTCTCGCGCCGCACGCTTGCGCCGGCCCGCATGTCGCCTGAAAACCTTGTTTTGTGCGGATGAACAACGCAGCCCGAACGGCCGCCCAGGAAAGCGCGCTACTTACGCAAGCTGAGTCGTTCCACAATCTCGCGATACCTATTTGGGTCGCGCCGGTTCAGATAGTCCAGCAGCCGGCGGCGTTTGTTGACCATCATGATCAACCCGCGTCGCGAGGCGTGATCCTTCGCGTGGGACTTTAGGTGAGTAGTCAAGTAGCTAATGCGTTCGCTCAATAATGCGATTTGCACTTCCGGTGAGCCGGTATCCTTCGCGTGTGTCCGGAACTGCTCGATCAATTCCGCTTTAGCTTCCATCAACTTGCCCCTCCCCCTGAATCGCCGTGCCCTTCTCTTACGCTCTTGTCTCTTCTTCGATCACTAAAAATGCTAGCACAGAGGCTCTCTAGCTCAAAGCGAATTTCCACAGCGCTCGGGTCTTTTCTCCAGGCCAAATCAAGGCTTTTGCGAATTGACAAGCGCCAGAAATTCGTCGCGCGTTCGCTTGTTCTCCGCTTGTTTTCGCGGAACGCTTCCGCTCCCCGCTTTTGTAGCGGCGGCCTTCAGCCGACGATCCGTTAGCCACACAACTAAGGCTTCTGCGAATTGACCAGCGCCAGAAATTCGTCGCGCGTCTGCTTGTTTTCGCGGAACGCTCCCAGCATCGCGCTCGTGGTGGCCATCGAATTCTGTTTTTCCACCCCGCGCATCACCATGCACAGATGCCGCGCTTCGATGATCACTCCCACGCCCTGCGGACTCAAATGCTCTTCGATCGACTTCGCAATCTGGCTCGTCAGCCGCTCCTGAATTTGCAGCCGCCGCGCAAACATATTCACCAGCCGCGCGATCTTGCTAAGTCCCACCACTTTCTTCGACGGAATGTACGCCACATGGCAGCGTCCGAAAAACGGCAGCAAGTGATGTTCGCACAAGCTGTAAACCTCGATGTCTTTCACCACCACCATTTCGTCGTAACACACGCTGAACATCGCTCCATTCAGCAGCTTTTCCGGGTCTTGGCGATACCCGCTGGTCAAAAATCGCAGCGCCTTTTCAAACCGTTCCGGCGTCCGCCGCAGCCCTTCGCGGTCGGGATTCTCCCCCAGCAGCACGATCATCTTGCGCACCAGTTCCGCAATGCTTTCCGTCCCCGCCGCCGGCGGAATTATAATTTCACTAGTTTCACTCATAGCTCACTCGCTCCTCTTATGCCCGGACCACATCGAACGCATCGACGTCCGCCTCGATCTCAAAACTGTTCTTGCTCGTTTCTTCAACGCGCACCCGCTCAAGCCGCGCCAGCGGAAAGCTCTTCAGCCGACGAAAAATCTCGCGGCAAACATTTTCAGTAGTAGCCACTTGCTCGCGAAATTCCGCCACTTCCTCATTCAAGAATTTTTGATCGAACGGCTCAATCACTTCTTTCTGCACAAACGGGTCCAGCTCCACCAGATTAGCGATCATGCCCGTCTCTGGATCCACGGGCCCCGTCACCGTCACTTCCAGCACGTAGTTATGCCCATGACCATAGGGATTGCTACATTTGCCATAAACGCGCTTGTTTTCCTCTTCGCTAAGCTTCGGCGTGTGCAGCCGGTGCGAAGCCGCAAAATGATAGCGTCTGCTCAACGAGATTTTCACGCCCGCGCACCATTTCCAGCGCTTACATCCACAAATAGCTCTGGAGATTCATACAGCCTTACGCGGTCCAACTTTCCACTCTTAATCTTGGGCTCTAACAACTTCCAAATCAGCGCCGCAATATTTTCGCAAGTCGGAATCTGACCAGCCAGCTCCGGAACCTCGTAATTCAGATGACGATGATCCATCCGCTCCATCACTTCCGTTTGCAAAATATCCTTCAGCTCTTTCAGATCCAGAACCATCCCGGTCGTCGGATCCGGCTCGCCCGCAATCGTCACTTCCAAAACATAGTTGTGCCCATGCCCGTGCGGATTATTGCACTTCCCAAAAACCCGCCGGTTCTCTTCCGCTGAAAAATTAGGGTTGTGATAAAAATGCGCCGCGCTAAACTCAATTTTGCGTGTGATGCGTATCATAGGCTTCGTGCCGGATATGCTCTTCCTTTCCAGACTACTTCGCCTCGTGTGTTTTTCCACCAAGAGACAAGGTGAGCCGCAGTAAAGAGCAAGCCGCCGATCAAGCCATATTGGATGAAGCGAAGGGGAAAATGATTCCGGCGCAGCACAAACGCGTAATACACGTGCCAACCGACGAGAACCACCAACATCGAGCACCAATAGGTGATTTCCAAAGACGCCTTGAAAAAGAACAAACCGATCACACACATCAAAAGGCCGAAACCAACTACAAAGTAGGCTCCGCCTGCGTCAAAATTGTCGCCGAACAACGGATACAGATTCTTCGTCCAACCTTCCCACATAGCGGCGAAGCTGCGATACATCCGACTCTGGACCACTCCGACTGGAGCAGCAAAATAAATCGTATGCCCTGAATTCTTCACAATCTCCGCTAGCGCAACATCTTCTAAAATCTTGGGAGCAACAGCGGCGTGGCCTCCGAGCGATTCATAGACTGCTCGTCGAATCATCAGGAACTGTCCGTTCGCCGCGGCATCTGGCAAATCTGGATTGTTGACACGCCTATAGGAGTACTTCTTGGCGAGTTGGCAGTAAACGAATGGTATAAATGCGCGCTCCCAGAACGTTTCCATCTCCTGCTCAGGCGAATAGGAGACAAGTACTGCGTCGTGTTCTGCTGCATCGGCAAGCGCGCCGTGTGTTGAGCCAGCCAAGTGATACGTATCCGCGTCCGTAAAGAGCAGCCAATCCCCCGTCGCGGCCGCAGCTCCAATCGACACCGCATAGTTCTTCCCTGTCCAGCCAGACGGCAAGATTGCTCCCGTTTTCAAGATTCTTAGTTTCGGTATTCGCGAAGCAAGTTCAGCCAGCACCGCGCCAGTGCCATCACTGGACTGATCGTCCACCACAATCACTTCGCCAATCTCAGGCTGCGCTGCCACCGACTCCACCGCGCGCGCGATAGACGCTTCTTCATTTCGAGCCGGAATGATGGCGGAAACCATGGAGTGTGCGAATCAAGCTAAATTCTGCGGGCGACCAAGTTTCGCAGGTCGTCGCAAAACACTCGCTTTCGATTCGCCGATACTCGTATTATAGGTCGCTTGGACAAAGGACTGAAACGGAAACTAAATACTGGCCTGGTGCTCGCCTTCATTGCGGGACTTCTCTTCCTGTTCGCGCGCCCCGATTATCGCCAGGGCGAGCCCAGCCTGCGCGGAACCCCTGCCAAAGACTTCGCTTTCACGCTCGACGGCAAGCCCACACATCTTTCCGACCTCCGCGGCACGGTCGTGTTCCTGAATTTCTGGGCCACCTGGTGTCCGCCCTGCGTGGAAGAAACGCAGTCCCTGAATCAGTTGCAACATCGCATCGCGCCGCTGGGCGGCACCGTCCTCGGCGTCAGCGTGGACGAAGACCAGCAAGCCTACGAAAATTTCCTCGACACCTACCTCATCACCTTCCCCACCTATCGCGACACAACAAAACAAATTCCGCTCTCCTACGGCACCACCATGTATCCCGACACCTACGTCATCACCCGCAGCGGCCACCTCGACCGCAAAATCGTCGGCGCCCAGGATTGGACCAGCCCCGAAATGACCGCCTACATCAATTCCCTGCTAAACGAAAAGTAGAGTTGCTCAGAATGCGGCCGAGTACCCAAGCCTTCCGCGCGGCACCGGAGTTCGCTTAAAGCACCATTGAAACTCGCGTGGGTGCCGGATCCCTTCGGTGTTTGAAGGGTCCGGGTTTTGACCTTACGCCCTTAAATCTTTGTTCGAAGATTCTTCGGCGCGCGCTACCGTCTTCGTCAACGCCCTTACGACACGCCAGCGGAACTATTTTGCTGCGAAGCCGGACCAGCGTAGGATGCACAAGTTAAACAATCAGCCCGGGGAACCGGCAGGAGGTGTTTTGTGCTAAATCACACCGTGAAAACTCTGGTGTTTCTGCTGATAGGTTTAACGGCGCTTCCTTGCCACGCGCAGGATCGTGTGACGATTCTTTACGACGCCTTTGGGCAATCCAAAGAGCTCACCAAAGATTGGGGCTTTTCCGCTTACGTTGAACACGATGGCAAACGTATTTTGTTCGACACCGGGAACAACGCCCCCAATTTCGAGCACAACGTAAAAGCGCTGGGCATCGATTTGACCAAACTTGATTTTGTGGTCATCTCGCATCGTCACGCAGACCACGCAACGGGATTGCGCTACGTGCTGAGCGTGAATCCAAACGTCACCGTGTACGTGCCCTCGGATGGCGGCAACGGATTTGGCGGCGCGCCGTTCCCAAAAGCGTTTTTGCGCCCGGACGAAAGTCTTCCTGCCAACATGCGCTATTTCGGCGGCACGGAGCCGGACCACTTCAGCTGGGGCAAACTGTACGACACCGGCAACTTTGTTCTTGTGACTCAAACGACAGAAGTCTCGCCGGGAATTTTCCTGGTGCGCACCGTTTCGCAGAAGCAGGGCACGCTCGAGCTTCCCGAAATCACGCTCGCCATCAAACGTCCGAATGGATTGCTCCTGGTGGATGGATGCTCGCACGCGGGCATCGAAGCGATCCTGCAAGCGGCCAGCGCGATCGATCCCAGAACGGAAGTTGTCTTCGGCGGCTTGCACCTGGTGACTACTCCAGTCGAGGAAATCGACGCGCTAGTGGAAAATCTAAAGACGAAGTGGAAGGTGCAGAAAATCGCTCCGGGACATTGCACCGGCGAACCAGCCTTCGCGCGTCTGAAAAAAGCCTACGCCGAAAACTATCTATACGCCGGTTTGGGCACAAAGCTAGAACTTCAATAGCAAACTCACAGCCGTTGAGTTTCGGGTCAAAAGCGAATCAACATGAACGCGCGCCAATGTATCTTGCTTGCCCTACTCGTCATCCTTCTCGGAGACATGCAGCTGCCACTGGCCCCAACCTCGGTGCAGGCCGATGACGTACTGTTCGGCGTAAACCTTGTAAACCAACCTGACAAGCTAACTCTCCAGAAGCAGGACACCATGCAGGACAGCATGAAATCCGCAGGCATCCGCATAATTCGTGCGGGGATAGACACCAGCCACAAGAGCGTTGATTCCGGTAGCGATCCCGCCACCCGGCCTGCGGATCACGACCTATGGCCGAGCAAAGTTTGGGCAACTGACATCCCGGGCAATGTTGGATTGGATTACGAGGTCCTCCTCAAGTTGGACAAGGATATGGCCTCGGGGAAATATTCGCAGATGGTGGACGGCTTTGCGGTCTTCCGCTGTGGCAAGAAAGTTTTTGAACGCACCTACCAACACGACTACGCAAAGATTTATGCCAAAGAAGCCTTGGAACGAGGGCCGTACAACGAGCGACTCACGGGGCGGTACAACTATTTCGATTCATACTGGCACCCTTATTATCACGGCACCGATTTGCATACCATGCAATCGATCAGCAAGACGGTCACATCGGTGATTATCGGCGTGGCGATGCAACGTGGCGACTTTAAAGCCCGTTTGGATACGCCTGTGCTGAAATACTTCGATATATCCAAGGTGAAGAATGTGGACGACCACAAGCGCCGCATAACTTTGCGCGATCTGCTGACTATGAGCGCGGGTCTCGACTGGAATGAAAAAGGCTTCGACACCGCAGATCCACGAAATGACACCAGCTTGATGGAAGCCACTGACGACTGGGTGCAATACACAATCGACAAGCCCATGGCCGCCGAACCCGGCAAAGTCTGGAACTACAACAGCGGCGCTACCGAACTCCTCGCCTACATCTTTCAGATAGAAACGGGTCAGGACATCGATGACTACGGCCAGAAATATCTGTTCGCACCGCTGGGAATCAAGCACGAATGGAAGCGCACGTATATGGGAGTGGTGGACACCGAAGGCGGCTTGTATCTGAATGGCAGCGATCTGGCGAAAATCGGTTACTTGTATCTACACGATGGCATGTGGGACGGCCAGCCGATCGTCTCCAGTGAATGGGTGAAAGAATCTGTGACACCTTATTTTCAAACCGAATCCGAGCCAGACTACAAGGACGGATTCAAGTATGGCTTCAAGTGGTGGTTGTACAAACTGCCGGATTCCACAGAGTACGTCTGGATGGCTCGCGGGTTTGGCGCGGAAGATCTGATGGTGTTTCCAAACGAAGGTCTGATCGTGACCGTCACGATGTGGGACATTCTTCCCACTTCGACCGGCAAGGAGCTAACCCCGTCTGACTTTCTACCTGCCGTGAAAGCCCGGACTTGCACAGCCGCTGTCCACTGATGTCACATCTGCCGGGTGGCCAGCCCTTCCGCGCGGCACCAGAGTTCGCTTAAAGCGCGATTGAAACCCGCCTGGGTGCCGGAGACCTTCGTTGTTTGAAGGGTCCGGGTTTTGACGTCACGATTCAGTAAGACGATGCGCCTGGACCGAATGGCTAGTGCGCTTTCTTTGAAGGTTTCGACTTGCTGGAACTGTTAAGGGCGACCGCATGGCGAACGAGCGCCTTGAAGGCGGACTCGTCAACCACTTCCCCTTCGTGGATGTCGATCGCGCGGCGTACGTTTCCGTCAAGACTCGAGTTGAAAAGCCGGGCCGGATCTTTCAAAGACGCGCCCTTGGCGAACGTAAGCTTCACGACTTCCTTGTAGGATTCGCCGGTGCATATGATGCCGTCGTGCGACCACACCGGAACGCCCCGCCACTTCCACTCCTCGATGGCCTCCGGCGCTGCTTCCTTGATGAGCTTGCGCATTCTGCTCAGGGTTTTCCCGCGCCAATCCCCAAGTTCGGCGATTCTTTTAGAAATAAGCTCGGATGCCGATTGGCCTTGGCTCGCGCCTGACTTTTTCATGTTCTCGTCCTAGAAGTCCAAAATATTTATGCCAACCTGCCGTTTGTCGCAGGAAAGAGTATGCCGATAGTCCGGCTCGGCGGCCGCAGCGCCCATGATGCCACAGCAAGGACAGCAATCAAGAGCGGGGCGATGACATGAAATCCGTAAGCGCCGTAACCGCCGACCGCGGCGCAGGATATTGCCGCGCCAGTCACGTCGAAGAAGATGCCGGCGTACGCCCATTCCTTGAGTCGTGGAAAACGCGGCACGAGTATGGCAATGGCTCCAAGCACTTTCCAGGCTCCGATGATCGCAAAGAAGTACATTGGATAGCCAAGCTGCGGCACCACGCCGTGGGGGTTGTTCTTATATTGGAGTATCTGTGTAGCACCGCCGCTCATAAAAAACGCTAGAAGTATGGTAGTCGTCCAATACGAAATGTTTTTCGCTTTCATGGTCAGTCCAATCCGCCGGCGACGCGCTCCAGGTTCCCGATGAACTTCGTCCATCCGTATGTCGCACCCTTATAAGCGGCATCTTGTTCCGACCGAAACCCGGTTTGTTCCATTCGCACATGCGTGCCGTCCTTAGTCGGTGTCAACGTCCAGGCGACCGTGCTTACCATTCCCATAGTTCCCCAGCTATAAGAGAGCCGTGAGTTCGGCTCAACCAGCAGGACCTCGCACGCTATGACCCCGTCCCAGCCCGGCACGGGCGTGGAGCGGAAGTTGAACCGGTGGCCCACCGTCGGCTGGAAATCATTCTTCATCAACCACTCCTCTACCAGGGCGCTTTGCGTGAGCGCACGCCAAATTTTTTCCTGGGCATGCGGTATGTCGCGTTCTATGACGAGAGTTTTTGTCGGCGCGGTATCGGTCATTGGTCCATCCTTTTCAGTAGGTTTTCGAGCTGATCAAATCGGTCGCGCCAGAAGGCGCCATAGACGCTCATCCAGTCGACTAGGGGCGCCAGGGATTGCGGATGTGCTCGGTAGTGCGTCTCGCGTCCTTCACGCCGGTCGCGCACCAGCTTCGCGTTTTTTAGGATTCCCAAGTGCTTCGAGACCGCCGGCTGCGATACCCCAGCACGAGCCGTCAACGCATGCACGGTTTGCTCGCCGTCGCGAGCCAGATGCTCGAAGATCGCCCGACGCGTCGGGTCCGAGAGCGCCTTGAAAAGATTGTCGGCTATGGCCTGCGCAGCTTGCATGGGCGGAATCATAACCATGTGGTTATGGATTGTCAATACTTTTTTTCGGAGTCATGTTGGGCCGAACCCCGCTCGCGCACAGCCCGCTTCTCGACTAGTTAAGTTCGCCGCTCTCGAAAATCCTCTGTTCATCTTCGAGAGGCCTTCTGCAGCCTCCGGATCAAAAAGTTCACCGCCTCATACCCTTGTATTTGCTCCTCCAACTTCCTATGATTGTAGTGATGAAAACTTGGTTTAGGATCGACGCTGAAGAAAGCGGGCCGCAGTCGCCGCAACAGGCCTCGCCCGCCGACACGAAAGTCCGGTTTCTGCACCCTGGACGAGTCAGCGCGGTGCGGTTCTCGCGTCCCAAACGAATCAGCCGGGAACCTTTTCTGCAGACTCGTTGGGCCAGCGGAACGAGTCTCTCATTTGCGCCGTCCGCTAGCCTCCTTACAACTTTCCTGACAAGAAAATTGCTGAAAATTGAGCGGTTTTTTGCAAAGTGGGCGCCCACTTCTAACCGGTTCTGGTGTAAAAATAGAAGTTATAGTAAACAAAGGATTAAACCCTCTCTAACCGGCACTAGAACAGCGATTAGAGATTTTGGTTTCCGTGCACTTTCGCCGCTACTTCAAGACGCCAAAAAACGAGCTTCAACCCATCCCTCGCGTCATATGTCGTTGGCGCGAATCTAATCCCTCAACGTGCCTGACAAAATCCAAGAGCAGATAAAAACGGCTGCAAGAGACCCCGTCTGCGGGATGACCGTCGACCCCGACCGCGCCGCGGCCCAATCCGTCCATGACGGAAAGACTTTTTATTTCTGCTGCCAAAACTGCGCCACAAAATTCGCTACTTCACCCGAAAAATATCTCGGCGCAGCAAGCTCCGCGCCAACGAACAGGGCGCCCGTCCAACTAATAGGAATCGCAGCAGCAAAACAAAGTCCCGCGGCACCCACGCCGCAAAGCGCCCCGCCGAAACAACGCGCAGCCGCCAACTACATATGCCCGATGGACCCGGAGGTGAGCCAGGATCATCCCGGCGCGTGCCCAAAATGCGGCATGGCGCTCGAAGCGGCCATCCCCGCTCAACCGGCTACTCACATCGAGTACACCTGCCCGATGCATCCCGAAATCGTTCGGCCCGTCCCGGGATTCTGCCCCATCTGCGGCATGGCGCTCGAGCCTCGTGACGCCATCGGGGAGCAGGAAGAAAATCCCGAGCTTGCCGATATGACTCGGCGCTTCTGGGTTAGCGTTGCGCTCACCGTTCCAATACTCGCGCTAGCCATGTCCGACATGATTCCCGGCCAGCCGTTACAAAATGTTTTATCGCCGCGTGCGATTGGTTGGATTGAGTTGATCCTGGCCACGCCCGTGGTCCTGTGGGCCGGATGGTTTTTCTTCGAGCGCGGCTGGGCATCCATCGTCAACCGCAGCCTCAACATGTTTACGCTGATCGCGCTGGGCACTGGCACGGCGTACGTTTTCAGCGTGATCGCCGTCCTGTTCCCGCAAATTTTTCCGGATTCTTTCCGTGTGATGGGCGGCGGCCTTCCGGTGTACTTCGAAGCAGCCGCCGCGATCACCACACTAGTCATACTCGGCCAGGTTTTGGAACTGCGAGCACGCAGCCGGACATCCACTGCGATTCGCTCGCTCTTGAAACTTTCTCCCAGATCCGCGCGTCTCGTTCGCGCCGACGGCACCGAAATCGACGTCCCAGTCGAACACATCGCAGTAGGCGACCTGTTGCGAGTGCGGCCAGGAGAAAAAGTGCCGCTGGACGGCGTGATCGCCGAAGGCGAAAGCTCGGTGGACGAATCGCTGATGACGGGCGAACCCATCCCGGTCGAGAAATTAAGTGGCGCGCGCGTAATCGGCGGCACTGTGAATGGCACCGGAACTTTCATCATGCGCGCCGAACGCGTCGGCAGCGAAACACTGCTCGCGCAAATCGTGCGCATGGTCAGCGACGCGCAACGCAGCCGCGCCCCGGTACAAAAGCTTGCCGACCGCGTGGCAAGCTATTTCGTCCCCGCGGTAATTCTCATCTCGATCATCACCTTCATCGCCTGGGCCGTCTACGGCCCCGAGCCAAAGATGACGCATGCACTGCTCAACGCCGTGGCCGTCTTGATCATCGCTTGCCCCTGTGCCCTGGGGCTCGCCACGCCTATGGCAATCATGGTTGGTACGGGCCGTGGCGCTCTCGCCGGTATCCTGGTGAAAAACGCAGAAGCGCTGGAGATTTTTGAAAAGGTCGACACGCTGGTAGTGGACAAGACCGGCACGCTGACCGAAGGACGGCCGCGAGTTGTATCCGTGATTCCAGCAGCGGGCTCGGATGAAAAGCAAATTCTGCGGTTTGCTGCCACGCTCGAACGCGGAAGCGAACATCCGCTCGCAGGAGCGATCCTCGCTGCGGCCAAAGAGCGCAGCATCGAACCCGGCAATCTCACTGATTTTCAATCGCGAACCGGAAAAGGAGTCCTGGGGAAAGTTGACGGGCGCGCCGTTGCGCTCGGAAATCGCGCGCTCTTCGCCGAAACAAATCTTGCCGTCGGAAAACTGGAAGAAACTGCTAAATCGCTGGAAGCCGACGGCCAAACCGTGATGTTCGTCGCGGCGGATGGCGCAGTCGTTGGAATCATTGGCGTAGCCGACCCCATAAAATCAACAACGCCTGAAGCTTTAACCAAACTCCATCGCGAAGGCATTCGCATCATCATGCTGACCGGAGACAGCCGCGCAACGGCT
>Ga0209624_10002377_pt1 | contig 13939 bp, 10 predicted proteins | sample JacPinW_OM2H0_O1_FD_188565 | JGI IMG/M metagenome (GOLD analysis project Ga0209624, IMG submission 188565) | Forest soil microbial communities from Algoma, Ontario, Canada - Jack Pine, Ontario site 1_JW_OM2H0_O1 (SPAdes) (version 2) | ecosystem: Environmental > Terrestrial > Soil > Boreal...
ATCCGTGGGAAGGCGACAGCGGCCCCTGGCGCGGTACCTACTTTACTACGATGGAAGCCTCGCTCCGCGCTCCCTTCATCATTCGATGGCCCGGCAAAGTTCCCGCGGGCCGCGTGAGCAACGAGATCGTCCACATCGTCGACCTGTTCCCGACCCTCGCGCACGTCGGCGGAGCACCCGTGCCAACCGACCGTCCCATCGACGGCGTCGATCAGCTCGACTTTTTACTCGGCAAGCAGGAGAACTCCAACCGTGAGGGCTTCCCCGCATACGTGGCGGAGCGTCTTTCCGCAGTCAAATGGCACAACTGGAAGATGCATCTGATTTGGCAGGTCAATATGTACGACCCGCCACAGGTGCTTCCGCTGCCAAAGGTTATCAATCTTCTAACTGACCTCAAGGAGGAACGCGATGTCGGTGCTACGAACTCGTGGGTGGGAGTTCCAATGACGAAGATACTTATCGAATTTGAGCAAAGCCTGAAAAAGTATCCGCCTATCAAGGTGGGCACACCAGACCCATACATCCCACCGAAATAGGAGGTTGTCTTTTGAGAGTCTTTCCGCATCGCTAGACTTTGCGATAAAAGCTTGTTGTCGGCCCGCCCACTTTGGTACTCGGGGTAAAACCGCCCATTCGGGTAAGTGGATTCCCGATGTCAACTGTCGATAACAGGGCGAGGCACTCATCCAGACGGGCTGAAAGTCAAAGCGCTGGCTCCGGCCGGCACTCATCCAGCTATTCAAGTCGATCAGTATTCTCGGCCAAGTGGACGAAAACCGGCTTACCGGACAACACAGCCGGCCATTCTCGACTGCAAATCGCCAATGCACTCATCGACAGGGGATTAGTATCCGAAATTCCGCTTATGTTTCGACATGGTCGGTTTGATTTGACTTGACTGTGTGCCCGAGCAGAGCGTCACTGTCCACACGGCTGAACCCATCACGCTCGAAGCAGAGGCTCAGCTCAAGAGATGTGGAGAAGAAGCACTCGGTCAAAGGCGTGATGGTCCCAGATCGGGGTACCATCATCCAAATCGGGGAGTACACCCGTCTCGTCTGCACGAATGGGGCGCAGCTCATGAAACACGAAGATGCACCGCTTCCGGCTCCGCTACTGGTGCACATTCATAAGGGTTCGACGTTCAATGATTTGACCTATTTGAGTGAACAGATTCTCAAGTTCACTGGTCTCAGCTGGCGGAGTACGTTGCCCGCTAAAAGACCTGTCAGCATCTACTACTCCGAACTCATCGCGCATGTCTTGGGAAGGCTCCGTTCCGTACCGGATTGGTCGCCTGCGATCCTGAACGTAAAACTCCGTGCGAGTCGCTGGTTCCTATGAACGATTTGGGCACCCAGTTCGCGAAGCTTCACCGGCAGTTACGTGAATTGATCGCCGAGGCCGCGAGGCCAAGCCCAGAGACTGTCGTTGCAGGCTATGTGCTGAACGCTTACGGTGATGCCGTTCCGCGTCGACCTCTCGTGAAAGATCGACTGGGCGAAGCTCCGATGCTCGCTACGGCTGGATATCAATATGTTGAAAATGCGTTCGAAAGACCTGCATTCTACGATTCCGAATGGGCCCAGCACTTCGAACGCCTTGCATCGCGCAACGCGTTTCCGGTGGATAGGGAGTCCTATTTTTATAGGCCCCTTGAACTGATTGGACTCTGCTTGGGAGCAAAGAACTGCCCTGCGGTTGACCTGGCGCATCGCGAATGGCTTGGCAAGATCGTGGGGGAAGGCCGGGAACGGCTTCAAGCCGGGGTGCCCTCGCACCTCTTAACAGCGTTCGCTGCGAGTTGTCTGGGAGTGCAGTGGACGGTTCTAACACCGCAAGCGGATCGTTGTTCCCTCAGTACTCTTTGTCTCTTGCATTGGTTGGCGACTGAGGTCCAATTCCTGAAACTAACAGGACTCGACCTGAAGCCACAAAATTTCGAGGCGCGCATACTCAACCTCGCATTTTCCGAAGAGAACCAGGTGAATGATGTGGCGGAAGCCGCTCTTGTGCTTTGCGTCACGAGATCCGTGTTTGATGCCACGATCCAGTCGCAAATCGAACAAAGCTGGGCAAAGCCCGTCAATAGTAGGGACGCGCTCCGTGTGGTCGAGAACATTTGCGATCGATACCCGATTGCGGTCAATTCGCTACAGAGCCGACACGACAATCGAACCACGATCACCATGACCGACGAATATGACGTTCAGGATCTCCTTGGGGCCATGCTCAAACTTCACTTTGAAGACGTGCGCCCCGAGGAATGGACGCCTGGGTATGCCGGGCACTCAAGCCGCATCGACTTCGTTCTCAAGGCTTTCGGGATTGTCGTGGAAGTAAAGATGACTCGCAAGAATCTGGGTCAGAAGGAAGTAGTCAACCGGCTCGCGATTGATATCCTTCGTTACCAAGCCTATCCCGACTGCAAAACATTGCTGTGCTTTGTCTATGACCCCGGAGGCTATTGCAAGAATCCGACCGTGGTGCAAAACGATCTGACTAAAAAGCATGGTGCAATCGACGTGGTGGTCATGGTTCGTCCATTGCTCAAGTAATCGATGCCTTCATTCAGAAGCGCCAGGACATCAGTACTGGGAAACGTGCTTCTCAGTCGACATTCAAACTCTCCGTAGAGCTTTCCTCAGAGCCACCCCAGCCTCAACCCCGGAGAGAATAGCCGCCCGAATTCAGGCCATCAAGTCTATTTTGAATAACTTGCAAGGATATGGCGGTGGGTATAGTCCGGAGCGAACCACTCTCCGGGCCCGATTCCCTGCTATCAGGGAAAAATACAGGGATTTTTCAAGAGTTTGCCCTGAACTATCCGGCCCTAATGGCCATAATTGCCTGAATACAAGCGATTTACCCTACACTTGCCTCAAAGGGAGGCTACGTAGAACAGGGAATTAATTCTTTGATATCAGGGAATTTAAATCGGCTATCTGGGAAAACCTCGGTTCGCTTCCGCGCGGCATAAGGTGAACTCCGAACAGGACAATTGTCCGGCCACCTTGGCACATGCGCTACTTTGCTCCCAATCTCACCGAGGGCCTATAGCGTTCTAAGGCAGAAAGCAACGGTAAGGCCGACTCCAATCCACCTGTTGCTCCTAACAATAATCCCAATGGCGGCGCCGAGCGCGCCTAAGAGGCCAAAGTACCGTACAGTCGATAGCTATGTTGCCCTTAAGAAGGGACCGCGAATTGTACATGCACGTGCTGTTGGCGATTAGGGCTGAGTTTGTCAGCCATCCTGACTAACCCTGCAAAAGAGTCGGCTTGCATCTTTCGCATGATATGCGCTCGATGTAATTGAACCGTCCACTCGGTGATCCCCAACTCAAATGCCACTTGTTTGTTTAGTAGACCGCTCGCCAGCAGCGGCAGCACCTCTCGCTCTCTGGGCGTCAAAGATTCATATCGCGCGACTAAGCTGGCGCGTTCGGTAGCTTTGCGAAGATTGGCGAGATTCTGCTGCAGCGCCCGTTTCACCGAACAAAGCAGCGCAGCTCCATCAACAGGTTTTGTGAAGAAGTCACTCGCACCGTCCTTCATCGCGCTTACTGCCAATGGAATGTCGCCGCGCCCGGTGATGAAGATGATCGGTATGCGGCATCGTTCGGACTTGAGATTCCCTTGCAGCTCAATACCAGACATGCCTGGCATGCGAACGTCGGCAAGCAGGCATGCCGCCTTGTGCCTGGCTCCAGAATCCAGGAACTGCTCTGCGGAGTCGAAGCAGAGCGTGGAGATCCCCTCCGATTCGATCAGGTCTCGCAGTGCGCTTTGCATCGACTTGTCATCATCGAGGATTGCGAGAAGCGTTGAGGTGTGCTCGATCTTCATGGGAAAAAGGTAACCCTCTCCGCAAAGCCAACGCAATCGGATCCTAGTCGAAAAAACTAGCACTCAGGTAGTAGTCGATTAGAACCCGAGGAGGAGCGGACTAGCAGCCTGTCAGCGAGACAACTCCACGCTATTTAGGAAGAACAATTTTGAGTTTGTCGGCCATACGGACCAATTCAATTAGCGACCCTGCCTGCATCTTCTGCATTAGGTTACCTCGATGGATCTTTACGGTAGCTTCGCTGGCTCCGATTTCTGAGGCAATCTGCTTATTGAGCATTCCAGAGACTACGAGTCCCATAACCTCCCGCTCCCGCGGGGTCAATGCCTGATACCGCCGATGCAGTCCGTGGACCTCCGCCTGCTGTTCTCGCGCCGCACTGTCACGCTGGAGAGCCTGCTGAATCGCGTCGAGCAGATCTTGGTCTCGAAAGGGCTTCGTCAGAAAATCCACGGCGCCCGACTTCAGGGCCCTAACAGACATTGGAACGTCTCCGTGCGCGGTAATAAAGATGATGGGTATTTGCATACCAATCTCAGTTAGCCGACGTTGGAAATCGAGTCCACCCATCTGAGGAAGCCTTACGTCCAGAACCAGGCAACTCGGATCGGAGGTGAATTGCCTGTTCAGAAATTCCTGACCTGTTGCAAACGACTCGGCGCGGAGACCAATTGACTCGACCAGATCCTTGACGGCCTGTCGCATGCTGCGATCGTCATCGATAATGAACACGGTGGGAACAGCCGCGGGTTTCATACATGAGCCTCGGTTTCGCCGGGGAGTATGAAATGGAAAGTTGCACCCGCGCCCTGATTGGCGGTGGCCCATACCCGCCCTCCGTAAGACTCCACAATCGAGCGGGTAATGGTTAGCCCCATACCCGTCCCCTGCGGCTTGGTCGTATGAAAGGGGTCAAAAATGTGTTCGGTGAATCCCTCCGGCAATCCTACGCCGGTATCGCTGACGGAAACAATTAGGGGACCTTCTGGATTCACTCGCGCTTTGATCGTCATCTCGCCTCCGCTATCTTTCATCGCTTCAATCGCGTTGAGCATCAAGTTCATGAGGACCTGTTGAAGCTGCACGCGGTTGGCGAGGAGTCTAGGAAAATCAACGTCGAGCTGCTGACGGATCGCTATTGCGCGACGATCCGCTTCAGCTCTTAGCAGAACAGTTATCTCGGCAATTATTTCCTTTAGGTCGACACTTTGCCGCTCTGCAGGGAGGCCGGTTCTGTAAAAGGATCGCAAACTATTGATTACATCTGCTGCACGATTCCCATCCTGCTCAATCCTGGCGGCCGCTGCCCGCGCTCTTTCCAAGTCGGGTGGATCATGTGCTAACCATCGCAAAAGGGCGTTTGCGCTTGTGATCGAGGCGGCGATGGGTTGCTTGATTTCGTGCGCCACTGCAGCAGCCAGTTCTCCCATCATGTTGACTCGGTTGATGTGTGAGAGATCAGCCTCTAACTGCCGCAGCCTTTCCTGCTCCTTTTCCGCATGCCTTCGGTCCGTTATGTCCATCGTGATGCCAACGTATTCGCCGATTTCCTGAGAGGGGTTGTGATGTCCGATACCACGCAGAAATCTGATGGCGCCATCGGTGCGACGAATTCGAAATTCGACATCGTAATCCGCCCCTGCGCTGATCGCATTCTCAAGCTGTGCCCTGATAATCCGTTCATCTTCCGGAAGAATTGCTTTGTAATAGAGGTCGAATGGAATTGGGCCTTGGCCGGGATCGAAACCGTAGAGGCGAGCGTTTTCGTCCGATGAGTGGAATATCTCCCGCGTGAGCAAATTGCACGCCCAGCTGCCAGCGTGAGTCAAACTTTGCGCTTCGGCCAAGTACGCCTGCTCCCGTCGCAACTCCTGAGTCAATAGCTCCTGCGCTGTGACATCCATTGTGGTGCCGTGGAATCCTTGAAAAACTCCGTCTTCTACCACCGGAATTCCAACACAGCGGACGTACCGTATCTCTCCATCTGGCCGAACTATTCGCTTCGTGACATCGCAGCCGCAGCGCTGCTCATGCATCGTCTTTATTGTTTCAGCCATGGAGGCTCGGTCCAGGGGGTGGACCGTGGCCAAATACTGCTCAACGTTGGGAGTTCCGTTTTTTGGATCAAGTCCGTAAATCTTGTAGACCTCGTCAGACCAATAGATATTTAAATCGTCCGACCAACGGATACCTAAATCTCTCGACGCCCAGCTCCCCATATGAGCAAGGCGCTCACCTTCGCTTAGGTAGAACTGACTTCGCCGCAGGGCATGTTCTGCGAGTTTGCGGTCAGTGATGTCCTGGCTCACACCGAACATTTGGTAGGGTCGCCCCGATGCGTCCTTCTTCAAATCGCCCAGACTGTGGACAATGCGAATTTCTCCGTTGGGACGAAGGATCCGGTGTTCGCATTCAGCGCGCCCGCCAGAACGAATGGCCTCTTCTGCGGTCCGAAAGACATAGTCTCGATCCTCAGGGTGGATCATTTCGCGCACTGTCGCAATATTAATGGGGCCTTTCTCTGGGGCCAGCCCAAAGATGCGGTAATATTCGTCCGAATATGTCACGTGATTGTTCTCAAGATCCCACACCCAGGAGCCTACGTGGGCAACGCGTTGGCCTTCGTCGAGCGAGGCTTTGCTTTCTTGCAATTCGCGGTACAGGACTTGGAGTTCTTCCTCTGCGCGTTTGCGTTCCGTGATGTCTTGAACGGTACCGAACAGCCTGCGAGCCTTTCCGGATACCTTATTGTCCGGATCTCCCGGCAACGCACTCCAAAGCTTGGAAGTGATCGCGTGCACGGTGCGCACTTCTCCACTTGGAGTGACAATCCGAAATTCAGCAACGGGGTGCACACCGACATCAATCTCCACATCCACTCCGCTATAGAGTGTTTCTCGGTCCTCAGGGTGGACCATTTGGCGAACCATCGCGAAGTTCATGGGACGTTCTTGCGGTTTGAGTCCAAAGATGCGATAGGTCTCGTCAGACCAGATGACCTCACTTGTCTCAAGATCCCACTCCCAGTGGCCAACATGTGCGACGCGTTGTGCTTCCTCAAGTCTCGCGTTGCTCTCTTTTAAGTCTCGAGATAGAGCTTGTCGCTCTTCTTCAGTGCGTTTGCGTTCAGTGATATCGGAAACGACGCCTATGTACTCACGATTGCCGGAGCTATCACTTCCTGCATGGGCAACCACGTGGACATACTTGATGACACCGTCGGGCATTTGAAGTCGGTGCTCGTCGTCCAGATCCATCCCGTCCTTCGTAGCGAGATCCCTGAGACGTCGCAAGCGCTCTCGATCGTCGGGGTGAATTCTATCGAACACGAGATCGAGCGTGGGATTCGTTTCTCGTGTGAAGCCCAGAATTCTATAGGTCTCGTCCGACCAAAGCAGTTCGCCACTGTCGACTTTCCACCCGAAAGTCCCCGAATGACTCAGCCTCTGAGCTTCTGCCAGGTACTGCCATCGTCTTTGCAACTCCGCCTGCGCAGCTTTCAACTCCTCATTGGCCTTCTTAAGTGCATCCGTTCGCTCGGCACCCCGAGCCAGGATGTCACATGCTTCGCCAGGCTGTCTTCGGGTTCGGCGTTGTGTCATCTGCGCCCTTTCGCTGCGGCACCCCGTTGCGGATCAAGCGACTGCATCAGAGCCCGGATGTCACGATTCTCGAAAACCATGCTTGGAGCGACTCCCATCCCGCCAACCACGACATCCACCATGGCTCGGGCCAAGTCATCCGCCCTGATTACCTGATTGGGGAACAGCGCCCGAAACGCCGGGTAGATCCCTCGCAAGAAGCGGTAGCTGAAATTCGGTTCCTTCCGCGGCTCCACGGGGTAGATGTAGGCGGGCCTGAAGATGTAAAGACTTGGGAATCCCAACGCGCGGAGTGCATTCTCTGCTTCTCCCTTGTAACGTGCAAAAGCCATTCGGCTTCGTCCCGTGGGGTCGGCGCCACTCCCGCTCAGGAACGAGAACGCCGCGTCGGGACTACTACTGCGAAGAACTCTCGCAAACTCTATCGCGTACTCGACGGTTATTGCACGGAGCTGCGCGTCTGGCACGGCGCCCGTATATGTGCCCATGCAAAAGACCGCTGCGTCCTGATCCGAGAGCGCCTGCGTGAGTTCTGAACAATTACTGAAGTCTTGATGCACAACTTCATGCAGCTTGGGGTGTGAGATGCCGAGTTCCCTGCGCCCAATAGACGTCGCGCATTCGATGGTGGGGTGTTCGAGCCCATAGCGAAGAGCGTATCCACCAACCATTCCAGTCGCGCCCACGATTACCAGGCGCTTCTTACCCGTGCTGGGAACATTCATTGCACGCCTCCAGTGCACTGCAAAGGCGCTCTCGAGACTCAGGTGGCTGCCCGCTGTCATGATAATGCGCGTTCCTCCAGCCAGTCCACGTATAGCAGACGCCCCGCAAACAACCACTCGCCATCCATCTTCACAAACGTATCGTGATTAACGGAGTGAGGCGAGCATCAAGCGTCGCTTTTCATCGTCGATCGTGACGTGATGCGCCAGGCCAACATGACGCGGCCAATCACGGTGTTGTTTGTAGGGTTGACGCTGTCCATCACCTCGCGGCCGTGGGGTTCAACAAACTCTCCATCGATGTAGTGCGGTGTGACTGCTTTCATCGCATATCTCCTTGCGCGAGGATTTTCGGGCGTATGGCGTCGAGGACGCCATGGACGAGGTCCGTCCGTCTCTTTCCCGCTGCATCGCCGCGCTCTGTGCTTTCGGCGAGGAATCGATGCACGAGATGAACCGCCATCGCGCCCTCGCCGACCGCCGATGCAACCCGTTTGACACTGCCTGCTCGTGTGTCACCGACGGCAAATATTCCTGGCACACTGGTCTCGAGCAGGAGCGGGGAGCGGCTCAGTGGCCATTGAAAGTTCTCATATTCACCAAGATCAGGTCCGGTAACAACGAACCCCTTGTTATCTAGAACAAAGGAATCTTCTAGCCAATCCGTGCGGGGCGCAGCACCGGCCATCACAAACACATGGCGAATTGGCTTGGTTACCTCGCATCCTAAGGAGTCGTCTCTCCACTCGATGCTTTCCAGATGAGCGGTACCCATGACAGCAACAATTTGAGTCAGATAGTGGATTTCGATCCGGGGATGCGCTTCTATCCTAGCGATCAGATATTGTGACATCGATTCTGAAAGCCTTTTCGAACGCACTAGGAGATGCACCATCGATGATGTCTGAGCAAGAAAAACGGCGGCTTGTCCCGCAGAGTTCCCCCCGCCCACTACCGCCACTTCTTCCGAGTGACAGAGCTGAGCCTCCATATGCGTTGCGTTGTAATAGATACCTCGGCCCGTGAAATCGTCTGCTTCCTCGACAGGCAGGCGCGCATATTGCGCGCCAGTTGCGATTACGATGCTGTGCGCATTGAACTTAAGGCCAGACTCCAGAACGACCTTATATGGTTGCTTACTGGAGTCGATATGCACGACTGATTGAGCGACCATCAACTGAGCGCCAAATTTCTGAGCTTGAGCGATGGATCGATTTGCAAGCTCCTGTCCAGAAAGCCCCGTCGGAAAGCCCAGGTAGTTTTCTATCTTTGAACTCGACCCTGCCTGACCACCAGGTGCTGACTTCTCGACAATCAGCGTCTTCAGTCCTTCTGAAGCAGCGTACACCGCTGCTGCGAGGCCTGCTGGACCAGCACCGATCACTAAAATATCGCGCACACTTTTGTCGATGTTGATGTTGAGATCAAGGCAGGTCGCTAACTCGGCAATAGACGGATTTCTCAGCACATATCGCCTGTTGCAATAGACAACTGGAATGTCGCCATGACGAACGTCGAGCTTTTCCATCAAGTCGCCCGCAAAAGACTCAGTCTCAATATCAACGTATGTGAACGGGTGCCCATTTCTGGTGAGAAATTCTCTGAGCGCAAGAGTACGTCCGGAACTCTTGGTTCCGAAGAGAATGACATTTCCTTCGCCCAGCTCAATCATCAACAGACGACGCGTGACAAAAGCTCCCATGAGAATCTCGCCGAGTTCGGTGTCTTTGGTCATAAGCGACAGCACTTTTTCTCGAGGGAGTTCAAGGACGGCGCCATCTTTTGTCACCCGCGCCGTCAGGAGCGATCGACCGCCGGAGATTACAGACATTTCTCCCGTGAACTGTCCTGATTCGCGAACTGCTAGGATCTTCTCGTCCTCGCCGGCTCTGCTGATTGAGACTGTTCCGTCCAGGACAACAAAGAGAGGAACATCGGGACACGAGGGTTCATAGAGAACCTCACCGGTACGAACGGGACGCAGCTGCGCCACCGATCTAATCCGGTCGATGAGTTCACGATTGAGTGTGGGATTGTCTTGCATGTTGCGGACACCTCGCTCTCTCAGTCAGTGGAGTCGTCGCTTCCAAGCGAGAGGCTCTCTCTGAGTACACGGCGATGCTATCCCCGCCTAGTGGACAAAAACACTACATCTTTCTGCAGGTTCAATCGATTTTTAGCTGAGGGTGGTCAACTATGAACGGTGGATCGAAACGACGCCAAAGATCGCGTTGGGCGACGCCGTCCAGTATTTGAATAGCAATCAGGCTCCCCGTGTTGTGGGTATCGGGGGCTCCCTCACTGTGGAGAGCCGCCCCCGACGTTCTGACACTATACAAACTGAGGGTGGAACGGTTAGAGCGCGAGACGAACGGCGGCATCGGCCTCGGCAGCCATAACGTTCAGTATGTTGAGGAACTGTCTGCTTTGGCCGACGAAGAGCCCATCCGCTGTGAAGCTTTGGATGGTAGCGACGGCGCCGCCAAACTTATCGGTCAACGGGCGAATGATCGCGACATGGGGGAGGTTAGGGCTGATGAATTCGCAAGGAACGGGAAAGATGAGGCTGGGCTGAACAAGGTTGGGCGGTTGCAGTGGGGGGTTGTTGAAAAAATCAGGAAACGACAGGCCGGATATGGTATCCGTAAACGGCGCCACAGGCTGTTGCACTCCATTGCCCGCAAAATCAACCCATTCGAGGAAGTGAGCGATCTCGTCTCCACCAATACCAAGGGTGATCTCAAGCACCTCTGGATCCGACACTTTTTGACTCATGGCTGCGTAGAGACTCGAGCCGCCTTGTTCAATGTATCCAAAGTGAAAGGCCGCTACATTCGCGATTGCTTGAATGTGGTTGTTACCGGGAAAGTTGATATTGGAGGCGCCGTTGAAATCGGCGTCGTTTCTGGGAATGGCGGTAACTCCGTTGAGAGTGATCGCCTGAGGAAAGGTGGCGCCGAGATCCGGGTTGGTTGTGCTGCGGTAGCGAACGTACCAGCTGGTGTCGACGTTGAGTTGCATGACGTTCGTGAGGCGTTTCTTGCCTGACGATCCCGTAGCTGTGCTTCCCGGCAAAGTTTCGAACCGGGCGAAGTTGACGGGCTCGGCTCCTCTGGACTCGAGATAGGCATTGAGGAAGGCGGCGTGGCTTACTTCATCCAGCGTGTTGCTGGTGATATATTGCGAGGCATCACCATCGAGATTCGACAAGGCTACCTGATAGTTGTTCATCTGTTGGTTCGGGTTCACCTCAACGGGTAGGTTATTGCCGATACCGCCCAGTTCCGCATACTGTGTCCAAAGATCTGCTTCGATCAGTTCTGCCGCTGCCAGAAACCGGAGGATCGCGATATCGCCCGGACCGAGCCTGCCGCGTTCCTGTGCCCGGGCCGGAGTTCCATCTGCTAACAAACCGGCGCCCACTGCTGCTGCGCCTCCTGCCAGAAGACCGCTTTTCATAAAAGAACGGCGGTCGACTGGACGCCTAGTGTTGCTTACTGGATTTTTCATTGTTGCTCCATTTGTCCCAATTCTTTGTGACGATGGGTCTCTCTTGGGGAGGTTGCCCTTGATAATCTCGTTGATCCTGACTGTCTTCACAGCGTTTTCAAGAAGGTAATTAGCGCCTGTCTCTCCTCTGGGCTCAATTCCTTAAAGCGCTTGGCAGGCTCGTGTGCTTCGTTATCGTGACGCGAGATAGCATTTTCAAGAGATAACGACCCTAGGTCATGCATGAAGCGGGCCTTGTCGCGCAAGCCCCAGAGTGGCGCAGTCCTCAATTTGTTGGCCGTGTCTTGCGGACCAACCTGGACGATGCCATCTCCGGTTCCGATGTCATGCAGCAGAAAGTCACTGAAAGGATGGATGATTTTAGCGCCCAGAGCCTCTGGAACAGTGAACATCCCGCCATCGATCACTGTCCCTGGAGGGGCGGTGGTGATGGATTGCACATGGCAGACACTGCAACCGAGTTGGGTGAAGAGAACTCCGCCTTTGAAGGCTGCGGGGGTCGCGGCAAGCACTGTATCTCGAGGTGGAACCATAGTGCCGCGTATGAACTGAGCAAAGTGGTCGATGTCAGCCAAGCCAAGCTGATCTCGTTGATCTTCAATGCCCGTCGTAGTGTTGAGGACGGTGGTAACGTTCGTGGGGCGCAGCCGGTTCGTGATTCCCATCTCGTTGAGGTAGGCGTCCGCAATAAAGGAGAGCAAGCTGCTGTGCTGGTCCTTCCAGCCGAAGCGTCCGACGCGAGTCTGTCCAGGGGCTTCGAAGATTGGAGCCTGCACCACTTCCCCATGGATCCTGCCTTCGCTCAGTGCGGGTTGCTGCGCTGCGATAGCGATAAGCGTACTGTCGTCAATGGCTTCTACAAAACCATCCCCCAAGGTATTGAGGGCAGCGCGTAATGTGCGGATGTTTTCTGTTGCAGGTATTGTCTCTTGGGCTTCGGGACCGATAGCGCGGTCATTGACAATGGACCTGCCGGTAATCGTGTTTTTTCCGTCGTTAATGAAGATGGTCGGGTTAACGAAATTGCCGTTTTCATCATTGTGCCCAACCCGGAGTTCTGTGATCTGGCTGGCTGCCCCACTGTTCGGATTCTGATGGCAACTGACGCAGCTGGTTGCGTTGTACACAGGTCCTAGCCCTTGTGCGACCGTCTCGTTTTCCTCATAGACCTGCTGATCCAGAGCAAAGGTGTCTCCGGGTGGCTCGACGATTCCGTTGCTGACGCTTTGTGCACTGTTGAAGCTGGGAGTGTTGAACCCAGCCGGGGCTTCCGTTGCTGACTGCGCTGCGACTCTGGCGAGTCCCGTGCCCAACGCGGCCAATCCCGCGAAGAGGCAAAAACAGAGGAGAACCTTCCTCCAATGGGCTATGAGCATGAGCATTCCTCCCAAAGATCCCAGTCGCCTACGCGCGTGCGGGACGTAGGCTGGCTGACCAGACCTCTAATCCTCAAAGCCGTGACCGAAATGATCGATAACACAGGTCTGAGGTCAGAAACCCTGTACGTATCCAAACTGGGTTACGCAAAGATTATTCCCACCTCAGAGCAGAAAATTTCCACGGCGGGATAAATGGATCGATCTCCGATAAGCAGCCGGCGATCCTCTACGTAGATTTATCCCCCTTAGTGGGGAATAGACCACGCGGTTTGCGGTTTGCGTCGGTGGAGGACCCTACCGCGCGCCGCCAACTGTAAGTGATACCTGAATCCCAGGTCTCCAGGGCGCAGTGGAAGACGTCCTCGGCGCTCTGTTTTTTTTAATGGGAACTTCTATGATGCGGACAAATCTGACTGTGCCAGTCGAAACGGGCTGAGGTTTGCCGGGTTGCGGCATACAAAAGCCCCATCCTTGATTGGATGAGGCTTTCACGAATGACTCCAGTGCTGCTTGGTAGGAATCGCGATTTCTCGTCTGCTCGGAAGATCGCAATCTATTAGTCAAATACGTGGTCTCGTTTTGGCTGCAGAACGGTAGACAGAACCGCCCTTGCCACTTGCTGACCTAAACGTTCGCCAGCGAGGTGATCGAAGCGGAAGTGCTGCCCAGCGTAGATTCGGCTCAAGCCTGCTTCCTCCGCTGCGTCTGAAAAGCTGGTGAAGTGGCGGGTCACGCCCCTCAAGGCCTCGGAGGTTACATCCAAGATGATCTGATCGCCGAGGGATAGCCGCAGTACTTCGGCCGCGGCAAAACTGGTCGCGCTGTGTGCGCCCGGAAAGGACGGATCAGGAGCTGTCTTGGTCGGCAGGGG
>Ga0209624_10002379_pt1 | contig 13920 bp, 10 predicted proteins | sample JacPinW_OM2H0_O1_FD_188565 | JGI IMG/M metagenome (GOLD analysis project Ga0209624, IMG submission 188565) | Forest soil microbial communities from Algoma, Ontario, Canada - Jack Pine, Ontario site 1_JW_OM2H0_O1 (SPAdes) (version 2) | ecosystem: Environmental > Terrestrial > Soil > Boreal...
CCTATCCGCCGGATGCGAGTGATTGTTGGCATTGGCACCCGGCGGATAGGTAATAAGAAACAAGCGCACTTCCCATCCGGGCAAGTCCGCCAGCGGGGTCGTCTGCAACAATTCACGCGTGATGTCTGTGCCCATCGGTTCCTCGCCTGAAATTCAAGATTGCGTCCTTTAGGATCGTACGAACAGCCCGGCCCATGGAGATCATCCGGCCAGACCAAGACGCTTCAAGCTAGCGAGAGACCTACATCGACATTGCCGCGCGTTGCATTTGAATACGGGCAGACTTGATGCGCTGCGTGAATGAGCCGTTCGGCATCGGTGCGTTCCAAGCCGGGCAGGCTCACCTTGAGGTCGGCGGTGATGCCGAATCCCCCTTCGGAGCGTGGACCAATACCGACGGTCGCGGTCACGGCGGCATCCGCCGGAACCCGCAATTTCTGCGCGGGCGCGACGGCCTTCATGGCACCGATGAAGCATGCGGCATAGCCCGCTGCAAACAACTGTTCCGGGTTGTTGCCCGGGCCGCCGGCGCCGCCGAGTTCCTTCGGCAGAGACAGCTTAACGATTAGGCTGCCATCCGTGGTGCTGGCTTGGCCATCTCGACCACCAGTGGCGGTGGCACTTGTACGGTACTTCACATCTACGGACATCACCTTCTCCTTCTACCAATCGATCAATAAGGCTACTCTAGCAATTGCAATAATCTCGGTAATCGATTGATTCTATGCCGACGATTGACGTGGTCTATCTCCGTTCTTAAGGGATCCAAACAAGCCCGAACAGCGCGGCGGACGGAGAACGGTCGCGATCGTTACGCAATTTTCAGCCAGACTATATCCCAACTCTCGCGCCGTTCGATGAAGCCGGTAATTCTGCCGGAGGCGTCGCGCTGGAAAATCTTGCGGATGCGTGGATCGCCGCTCAGAAAGAATACGTCCGGCACCTCCGCGTTCCAGGTAGCCGGCTTTCGGGCATCGCGCGTACCGATGAGCTGTTCATCGACGAGCTGAAGAGAATAAGTCGCCGCCGAATCCTTCAGCTGGTACTTGCCAACATATTGCGCGAGCCGCTTGGCGGGCAGGGTGATCGCTGGCGGGTCGGTTTTTTCGGCCAGCACCTGCGATGCAATAAGCTTCCAGCCATCGGGGCGTTTTCTCCAGGTCGTACTGGTCAGATACTTGGCGTAAATGGTTTGACCAAAGTAGTGCTCGGTTTCGTTCTGGCGGAACAATGCGACCGCGATCCCATCTTCTTCATGGTAGGACAGTAGTTCCACCCGGATCACGCCGCTCAGGCCCTTGGGAAGCGGCACGATCTCCTTCAGCATGTCCGCCTTGCCTTTGTAGGTATCGTCCTCTTCGGCGAAAATCACATTGGAGTCCAAATATTTTTCCCATACGTTTACATTGCCGGACGCAATTGCGTCGGACATGGCCTGCATGTAGCCTGTGATGAGAGCGCGATCCTCGGCCGGCGCAGGTAGTGAGAGCAGCGACAAAACAGCAAACGTGGCGAAGAATCGCATTGTTTGTTTCCCGCAAAACTATCAGTCTCGCAAACTCCTTAGATGCTATCCAGAACAATTGCGAAAGGCGAGCCAAACTCCATTGCAGCCGTGCGAGTCTTGGAGGTCGTGCAGGGCGGAACGCTGTCAGGCGGAACTCTAGTGACGCAGACGTTATGCATACGGGAGAAAAACCGTGAGTGAGGGGTGAATGGAGACCGATGTCCGCATTGTTAAAGGCGATATCACGACACTAGAGGTCGATGCGATCGTCAATGCGGCGAACACGACGTTATTAGGCGGCGGCGGGGTGGATGGGGCCATTCACTATGCCGCTGGACCGGAGCTGTTGGAGGAGTGTCGGCGGCTCAAGGGCTGTCCAACCGGGGAGGCGCGCATCACTCGCGGCTATCGTCTGCCCGCGCGTTGGATCATTCACACCGTGGGGCCGGTTTGGAAGGGCGGTGCTCGCAACGAAGCGGTGCTTCTGGCGTCGTGTTATGACAATTCCCTGCGGCTGGCGGTGGAGAGAAATTTGAGGTCGATTGCTTTTCCGGCGATCAGTACGGGCGCGTATGCATATCCGCTTAAAGAGGCGACGGAGATCGCCATCAGGGCGGTGAAGCGTTTTACGAAAGAATCAGAGGTGCTCCGAGAAGTGGTGTTCTGTTGCTATTCGGGAGAACATTTCGCGACTTATAAGAAGCTCATGGAATAGGCGGCGGAGGTCCGTAGCTTGTGCGCGTACGGCCCGTTCGGCGTAGACGGTCCGATAGTCAGGATGCTTACAGTTGAACAGTTCGCCGGAACGGCTTGGCGGCCACGAAGCAGTGAGTGTTAGATGCAGCGCGTATGTTCGACAACGTACAGACATCTGAGTGTCGGCATGGACATGCTCATTATTGATCTGGCTCCGTTGATTGCACTGGGTCTGGAAAGTTATTTCCAAGAGGGCCATGAACATGGATAGAGTGATTACACGGCGTGCGCTGGTGAAGAGAGGCCTGATTGCGGGCGCGCTGGTTCCGGTTGCAGGCCTCTTTATCAGTGGCGCTGCTTATGCCGACTTGCCGGCACTGGATCCGAATGATCCGGCCGCGAGAGGGCGTGATTACGTTGCAAAATCGGTGAAGTCCGACGCCTATTGCGGGAATTGTTCGCTCTATAAGAAGACGGGAGATTCGACGGGTTCCTGCGTGCTCTTTGCGGGAAAGAGTGTAGGGTTCGCCGCGTGGTGCAGCGGGTGGGTGAAGATCGGAGCCCCTTGATGTGATTTTCTCAAGAAAGTCAGCCGCGGTCTGGCCATTCGCATGCAGCATAAAGACCCGCTTTCAATTGTGTACCCGCCTCTTCAGTATCAGTTAGAGGATTGTCGTTCGGAATCGGCGGTCGTTTCTCATTTCATCACCTGAATTACCGCGGCGGCGATTGCAACTACCATTAGCGCAATCCACAGCCACCCGCGCCAGGCCTTGCCAGGCGGAGAGCTGGAATTGAGTGAAGGCGCAAGGACAACTGAGCGTTCACGACGCTGTTTATCAAGGTGGGTAAAGCTCATGTTCGACTAGGCTGCGTCTTCCACGACTGCGCTTTCCGCATGAAGTACTGTCGATGAGGCAAATTGAGCTGTTGCACCGGCAATCATCCATCTTACTGCCCGCAGACGTTCCGGCGAACTTCTCACGACTCCGGGCGATATCAAGGTCCGATTGCGATGGACATCACGGTAAAGGCGCCGTACCCATGCACTAATAAAAGGATGTCAGAAGCAAGACAGGGAAGTAGGTGCGTGGTTTGCCCTTATAATCTGCGAGATAACCATGGGTAGGTTCGCTGCTCTGCTCTTTCCGCTGGTTGCGGTTGTTCTATTGGTTCTTCTGTTTCTCTTCCGAAGCCATTGGGCAGTGGACGCCTTCAGGGCCGGCGGTCCCATTCAGTTCTATCCGGGGCAGTACGCACGCGTCGTCATGAACTCTGGAGAGGCGGTTTCCGCAGCTATGAAGGCGGTGTACGCAGCCTCGGACCCTGAAGCATTGAATGCTGCGATCGCGGACGTGCAGAAAATGGTTGATGCGGGCGACACCGAGGCGGCTTTCCGTTTGGGACGGTTTTATCATCTCGAAAGCGCCGAGCCTAACTATGCGTTGGCGCTTAAATACTACGAAACCGCTGTTTATGAGCAGCACGCCTGGGCAACGAACAATCTGGGCATACTCTATCGAGAAGGCCTCGGCGTGGGTCAAGACGAGAACAAGGCCTACCAGTACTTTGAAATGGCGTCTCGTCAGAACAGTCCTTGGGCTTACACCAATCTGGCCTCAATGACGGGGAGTATCGAGTGGCTCGAAAAAGGTGCGGCCGCCGGCTGCACGATGTGCCTCATCCAAGAAGCGGCCGCCTATCACTCTGGCAGTTATGGTGTCCGCCGCGATACCAACAAAACCGTGGAACTATTAAGGAAGGCTTCTGCGCTCGGCGATCCACAGGCCACATTGATTCTCGCCGAGCTGTACCTTGTGGGTGACGGCGTTCCACAAAGTTCACCTAAGGCTTTCGAGTCCTTTAAGACCTTGAGCGACCATGGAGATGCGGAGGCCACCAACAGGCTGGGTGAACTTCTCGCGGACAATCAGATAGTCCACTACACGTTTGACCATTTCCTGGGTGGTGCGCAGCAAATCCCAAAAGACTTCACCAAGGCCTTTCCACCGGATCCGGCCACGGCAATCCGCTACTGGGAGCTCGCCAACCAACAGGGGAGTTGTCAATCGTTCGTCAATTTGTCGTCGTTCTATGATCGCGGAGTCGGCGTAGGCACCGATCACAGAAAAGCGGCGGATTACGTCGACCAGGCGGTGCATTGCGACTCCAGCGATAGCTTCTACTTGTGGAAATTGGCGATGCGCTATTTTGACGCCAATGGCAGGGCTCACGACTGCGAGGCCGCCGAGAAGTATTTTACCGAGTCGCTGGTTCACGGTTATGCCGATGCCGCAGTGGATCTGGGCTATATCTTTGACAAAGGGTGCGGAACGATATCAAGAGACGACGCTCGAGCGTTTCAGATCTATTTGTTGGGCGCGAAGCAGGGGGTCGCGTTGTGCCAAAACAATGTGGGCGCCATGCTGAAGCATGGCAGAGGAGTGAAAGAAGCCGATCCGGCGCGCGGCTATGGCTGGATAAAATTGGCGGCTCTGAAGGGCGATGCGCTCGCCAACAAAAATCTTCAAGACCCATTGTTCACTCCTGAAGTACGCGCGGTCGGCTTGGCGCACCTGGCCGACATACAAGCGCGGCTGCTTCTCAATTCGGCTGATCCACAGGTGATCCTGAGCGATCCTTGGTACTGAGGGTCATCGCGTCGTCGACTCTAAACCTCGGAAAATACTCGCTTTGCGTTATCGAAACTCGAACCGCTGACTGGATTGCCTGGTCAGCAATGTCGACGCGCGCCCCGTGTGAATGAATCCCAAGCTCCCTTAGAGTTTCTTAATTCTTGTCTAACATTCGATAAGTAAGCGTCGTATATGTACTGAACGGAGTGAGAGAACCATCCCTTCAGCGCCACAGAAGGAGATCAATGTACTTGGGGTTTCGCAATATCGTCGAGGGCTTGTTGTGCTTCCGAGAAGTGAGGATCAATGGCCAGCGCTTGGATGAAATGCGCGGATGCTTCCGCTTGCCTATTTAGGTTGATTAGCGCGACTCCCCAGTCATATTGCAGTCTTGAGTTTGTCGGATTGATAGCGCTGGCCGTTTCGTATCTGTCGACGGCTTCAACGAACTTTTGCTGGTCGGCGAGAATATTGCCGCGACTCGCAAAATCATCTGCAGAGATCGCGGGTATTTTCAGCGCCGCCTCATACTCTTTCAATGCCTCCGAGTGATTGCCCATGTTCTCAAGCGCCCGAGCAAGACCAAGGTAGGCGCTGAACGACAATGGATCGATTGCAATGGCAGCTCTGTACTGTGCCATGGCATCTCCATACTTCTTCAGATCCGACAGTGAATTTCCGAAGTTGGTGTGCAGCACCGCGCTATGCCGGTCGATTTCATTGGCTTTACGGTACTTTTCGGCCGCGTCTGGATCGTTTCCGGAATCATGCAGCGCAATGCCCCATTCGTTGTATGCGTCCGCAAAGGCTGGATTTTTCTCGATCGCCGTTTGAAATGCGGAGAACGCATCTTGGTATCCGCCGAGTCTAGCCAGGCTGCTTGCTTTGAGCCGAAAGTCTTCAGGCGTCGCTGCCGAGCTCACAGCGACTCTCCGGTATTCGGCCTTGGCCTCATTCTCCTTGCCAAGTGCCCTGAGCGAGTCGCCAATCGCGATACGAACAGATGCATCTTGAGCGTTCACCGCGATAATCATTCGGTACTGTTCTATTGCGGCCGTATACTGGCCCAAGCTAGAAAGCGCGTCGCCCCAGTTATAGTGTGCGTTTCGGTGAATCGGATTTATAAGAGTGGCCTTCCTAAAACTCTCGATCGCTTCGTGATATTTGCCTAGGCTCGCGAAGAGACGGCCTTGATCGTTGTAATCGTCCGCGGTCACCAACGATTGCGACAGCGCTCTATCATAGATTTCGTGAGCTTCTTTTTGATTGCCAAGGCGTTCCTTCAATCGTCCAAGTTGCGCATAGGCGTTCACAAATTGTGAATTGATGGAGATCGCGGCGCGATATTGTGCGGTGGCCTCTTGATTGCGGCCGAGCGCGGAAAATGCAGTGCCGCAGTCAAAGTAACTCGCAGCATGTCGGGCGTTTGCTTGGATCGCTTTTTTGTATTGTTCAATTGCTTGCTCGTAGTGGCCGGTGGTAGCGAGTGCCACACCCCAGTCGTGGAATGCATCCGCATTGTAAATGTTGGCTTTTGTCGCGTCGCTGTACCGGTCGATGGCGTCCGAAAAGTTACCGAGATTTACTAACGCAGTTGCTTGATTTAAGTAGGCATTGGAAAAAATGGCCGGGATTGTAAGGACGTTTCTGTATATCCGAATAGCATCGTCGTGGTTTCCGAGTAGATCTTCAGCATTGGCAAGCGCGATATATGCACTAGAGTGTTTGGGATTAACGGCAATAGCCGTCTGAAAACGATCGACTGCCTCGGCAGCGTGTCCAATGCTGACCAGCGCGCGACCCCAGTCATAATAGGCGTCTGCGTAATGAGGATTAATCGCGATCGCGCGCGAATAACTGTCGATTGCCTTCTGATATTCACCGGACGTCGCAAAGGCGTTGCCCAAGGCGTCATAAGCCCAAAAGTCTGCGGGATACAGCGAGATTGCCGTTTGGTATTGATTGATGGCCTCAATCGATTTGTCCTGAGCTGCAAGCACCAGTCCACAACTCTCATGGATAAATAGCGATTGAGAATCGAGTGCGAGTCCCTTTGCACAAGTGCGGGCCGCTGATTCGACCGCTCCTTCGGCGAGATAAACTTGGATCAATTCTCCATAAACATTCGGCTCCAAGGGATCAATCTCGTGTGCTTGCTTGCAGGCCCGCTCGGCGTTCTCGGGTTGATCCAGACTGTGAAGGGCACGGCACCACGCATGGTAAATGCCCGAGTATTTGACGTCGGCGGTCTTCAAATCACTGGACACGGGCAGTCTAAAGGCAAGTTTCTCTGCAAGCCACGTTGACTCCTTGAGTTTCGCCATTGCGGCCGTGTCGTTCCCGAGCGCGAATAGAGCATCTGACCAGTCGACATAGGGCCAAACGGACTCGGGATCCGCGGCAATCGCCTTTTTATATTGTTCTTCTGATTCGGCGTCTTTACCCAAGTTGTGGAGTGATCGGCCCCAAAGAACGTGTGTCCAAGAAGGAGTGGGGTCGAGCGCGGTTGCCTTGGCAAAATAGGCGATCGCCTCGTGATCATTTCCCTGCTGAGCCAACACATCGCCAATGGAACTGCACGGTTCAGCATACCGACAGGGAGATCCAGCGGCTTTTTTATATAGTTGGAGCGCGCCATCCAAATCATGCCGTTCCGCCAAAATGTCGCCCCATACGGTATAGCCAATGGCGAGATCATCGCCCGATTCCGTGCCGATGCAGTATCGAATGGCATCCATCGTTTGCGGATATTTGCGGGACTGAGTTTCTCTGCCGTACCAATATGGCGCCAGAAGGCAAGGCTTGATCATGTGCAGAATGCTCATTGCGGCCGGTTTCAGCAGTCGGTCGAGATGGCCAGTGGCCGAGACCATGGTTTGCGACGGCGGAGAATATTTGTCAACACTGGTTCTCATAGTGAGAATGAAATCTTCACCGCGTTTTGTCAGCTCGCCGGATATCCGGCCATTTTCTGTACCAAATTCGGCCTTCAAATACCTGACTACGGTGGTGAGTGATATTTTGCTTCCTGGAACTTGGATTTCGGCTTCTGTCCAAGAGGTTCGAAAAAGTGCTTTATGCTTTGCTCCTTCTTCTGCCGCTCGTTGAATGGCTTCAATCTGATCCGCCAACTCCTGAGCCACGACGCTTGAGTTGTATCCGTCTTCCTTAAGCTCGTCGGAGACTTCAATCGGTTCCAAGATATACGCATCTCGGAAGAATTCCCTAACGCCGACTGTGAGTGAAACGAGAATCGCGAGCAATAGCAAGCCGTCTACAATCGCTGATCGCCAACTGCTCATGGCGACAGAAAATCTGCTCTTTTTACCGCCTGACGATTCCTCAGAATCAGCGTCTTCTGTGTCGCTCATCACTTATTCCTGTGAGCTGATGTAGGCGGGCGGGATCGTGCTCTGACTGGCTTTTCGCGAGATCATCCATGGTCGTCTCCCAATCCTAGATACATTGGATTATCTAAAGGCTGGCGTTTTTCGTTCTCGCGGCGAGCGTGCGTTGTTTCTCGAGCTTGACGTGTTCGACGAGTACGGTGGCTTTCGCGGGATCTGGTGAATGGTTGACGAAAGCTTTGGCCAGCTTGCCCTCGATCGCGATGTCAAAGCCGAAGCCCTCGAACAGAGACTGCACACCCAAAAATGCGTAGAAATCGATGTAGGCCAGTAGGCACAACGACCAGAATGCATCGGCGCTATCGCATTCCGTGCTCGCCACATCTCTGATCCAGTAGCCGAGATAAGGGTCGAGGTCATCCACCGACACCAAATCACCGGAGAGATAGTTGCCGTAACGGTTCATACCATCCAGCAACTTATCGTAGCAATCTCGAACCGCTGCTTCCTCGGGGATAAACGCCGCGCCTCCCGTAGTGGGCGCATTCGTGCTCGATGCGTCGGACGACGACACGCTCTCTGAGGTGTTTCCGTTGACCGTAGGCACGATCGAGGATCCCATCGCCGAGTCGGATGCGCCACTGGGGCTCAAGATCGTGTGCGGCCGTAAGGCCGAGCACTGCAGGGCACGATTAACGAGTGTTTCATCACCCCGGTGTTGTACCGTCGCGTCGGCCTCCTTTACGCCGAGACTGACATAGCGAGCTCCCCAGTCCATCAGTGTAAGCGCTGTCGAGACCTGCTTGTCGTTGAAGAAATCCTTCAAATCCTTTGCAAGGAATTCCGCCCGCTTCCAGTAGTCGGCCCTCTTGTATTGCGCTAGTCCGACGAAAAAAGCAGTGAGCGCGCCTAAGTAGCCGATCACGGACAGGACAAATTTGAAGGTCTCAAAGGCTGAGGTGGTTGGCGTCTCTGTGCCGGTAGCCGAATGAGCCAGGGCTGAATGAAGCAATAGCACGCCGATAAGGACCGACGGGAGAAAAACTCCTGCAACCCCTGAGATACCGTCAGCCCGTGTATTTCGTCGTTGGATTGGTCGTGACATCCTTGCCTCTTTCTTTGCCGATCAATGATTGGGAAGCGCCGGCCACGAGCCGTACATGGGGTTGGGAAGGACAAAATAATGCACGCCAAACTCCGCCTCATCGCCGGCGGCGCCCTGGCTTAAGTTCGGAAAGTCGTTGATGTTGTCGCCGACCCAAATGAGGACATTGATTTTGTCCGGCGCGCTGGGAGGGTTGCCGTCAATCACGAGTCGGAAGCGGGCGTTTTTATCGCGCTTCCCCGTGTCGTCGCAGAGAATCGGCTTCAGGTATCGAATGAAGACCTTCGCGAGATTTTGCTCCGTGACCGGACACTGTTTCTGGGTGCGGTCCGTAACCAGGATCACCTGGCCGTGTAATTCGTCGATCACTGTATCAATGAAGGTTTTTGCCCCGGGCAACACAGGCGCGGCGGCCTCTCGTACCCAGGCATCCCAAGTCGAGGTTTCGTATTTCTTGCCGCTCAGCGCAAGCCGGCGCTGATACTCGGAATTATCGAGTATGGTCTCATCAATATCTAGGATGACCCCCCAGCTCTGGGGGGCCAACCCTTGAGAGAGCTTGCGCGCAGATTCGGCGGCTGCCCGATAGACTTCGATGTAAGCCGCCTTCCTTTCGGATGAGTCGCGAAACCAGTGCAGTCCATCGGGGTAGGGCGACTCGGCAAGTCCTGTCAGACCGACCGAGGCAGCGAAGACTGCGATGACGATTGCGAGCTTCATTTTTATCACTTTCCTGCCCCACTATTTGCCTTCTGAGTTGAGCTGCCACCGCCCGCGTCCTTGGTGACCGTGAAGTTACTGATGAACTTGAGTTTCCCCGCGCTCGTCGACCCGTTCTTACCCTCCGCCTGTACATTGAAGCCGTTGGAGGAGAAATTTCGCACCTGGAGAAAAATGTTGGTGTCTTGTGCAACGACGACTTGATTCCCCGCTTGTATCGCCAACGCATTCTGTAAGCCATCGGTGGCGGTCACGATGTCGGCATTCTGAACGGAGACGGTTGCCGACTGGTCCTTCAAATTCTGGATACCGACCGTCACCGTTGCCAACCCGGCAGAGGACGACGCGATCGGGCCCGATCGCACCATTTTGAAGTGGGGCGCGGCTCCATCTCCGGGCGTCGTATCGGCAGGTGCGCTGGCAGGTGAGTCAGCTTTGGCGGGTATCGGGAGAACGATCTCGCCGACAAAAGCCTCTTGACCCCACTGGCTCTTATAAGTGAGCGCAACTTGGCGCGCGCACTTGCCGACCCTCAAGGCGCGGACGTTTCTCTCATAGGCAGTGGATGAATCCATCTCTACCTTGCAGGACTTATCCTTCGTGGGCTCCATGTCCTCGACACCGGCACCGGAGACGACGAAACCGCACGGTGCCGCCGCGGTGAGGGCAGCGTCTTTCTTCACGTTCTTGTCCTTCTCTTTATCTTGTTCTGCAGGCTTCTTCTCCTCCTTGCTGTTTGCTGCTGGGTGGACGGGCGTCTGTTTGGGCGCTGCGCAGCTTGGATCCGCCGCGATGGTTAGTCGCCCCGGTGGAACGAAGGATCGCCAAGAAGAATCATCACCCGGGTTGCCAAACAGGCGCTGCACTCTCACCTGAGGCGAAGCATTCAATGAATCGTTGCTGGCCACCACCGAAAGATAGACGTGTTGGTCATGCGTCACGACATCGACGCGACTTAGTTTGTTACTGTCGTCGCACACCGTTTCCTTAACTGTCTTTGCACTCGAGGTCTTCGCGTTCTCCTGCGGCCTTACCTCCGTCATCGACTGAAAAGGTAGATCCGAAAAGCCATACGTCTTGGCGCCAACGGTTAGCACGACGGGCCACTGGTTGAGCGACTTCTCCAGATCTTCCGGTCGAACGTGGTGGCATATGCTTGTGTCCGGGCCGCGCTGATACAGGCTTTCGTCAACATCGCCATTGACCTTCTTGTAATGCAAATAATGGTAGTGGTCGACGCGGACGGAAGGCTGAGCGAGTTCAACTCGAATCAGCGAGCTGGAATCGGATACCGGCGACACCGACACTCTTGTTATCTCTAGCTTGCCCGAGTTTTGGGCGGCATCCAAGACGCACTCGCCAATCTCGTCCCACGATTTGCATACAGAGCTGATATTGATCGGCGATTCAACGCCTTCGGAGGAAATGAGAGTGGCGCCCGCTTGAGCGAGCGCTTGCACGGTTGTCACAAACTGCAGCGAGTTGTAGTCCGCAATGAAGCCCGGCGAAGACGTATCCAGGATCGTCCCGGCGATCCTGACCCGTGCGCCGGTGAGGTAGGTACCACGTAAGCTCAGGAGCACCGATCCGGAACCTAGGTCGGAGATGGCGACGGAGGAAACCTCCGAGGATATGAAGGTATGCCCGAGCACATACTTCATCGAGAATACCGGACCCGGAGTGTCCGTCGGTTCGGGCGTTGCGGGGGATGCCTCTTTCACGACGCCCGTGTCAGTATCGATCGGCTTCCACGTCTTTCGAACGTAGATAATCCCTCCGTAGTTGGGGTAGGGGCGCCGGACATTCGGGATGGCGAGCTGTACGAATGTAACGCGACGACCGGGGCGGACGAAGGATTCCCCCAAGACGGGCCGGAATTGCCACTTGAATCGCACGCCGCGCGACCCATCCACACAGTGCTCGACATCCAAAGGATCGTATACGATCGTTTCACCTGGACCGGGCTGAGTGCCTACCGTGATGGGCGGGACCTGCGTCGGGCCCGCCGCGCACACCGCAGTCCCCTCGCCTTGTAGCGCGACCGTGTCCTGTTGTGCGAGCAAGTACTGCGTCTGTTTACTAGACCCGCCGGCGGCACCGAGACTCACGGTACCCACGATGGCGGCAGCACCAAAGGAGGTCGACTTCGACGAAACACCTACCACGTTGTAGCTGCGCTCAGTTGGCAAAATGTTGATGATGGTGGGCGTCGCCTCCTGTTCTCGACAGGCCGACTGCGCATTGGTCCCGTCACCGATTGAGAAGCGGTTCTCCTGCGGAGCCGCTCGGCCGTGCAATGCCTCTTGGGTGCAATCGCGGTAGTCCTTGAATTGGTTGGCATTCGGCGGGAAATAGGTGAATTCCACCTCTGCCGCCATATTCTTGTGCTGATCTTGGGCGCTGATCGTAATCGGGAACCCGATCACAACCCGGTCCTTCGCGAGACCCGAGATCGTGTACCTTGCGAAATCCGAGCCACCCAAAAGCAATTCATAGCCCTGCAGCTGCGACTCGAGCTGCATCTGCTTCTCGATGAGTCCTATCGCATCACTCGTCACCGCAGGAAGCGTCGGCGCGGCGGGGGCCGAAGCCGCCGCCGGTACGGCAGGCGTCTGGGAGGCCCGTGTCGTCGTAACGGTATCGCTCTTGTCCTGAACCGCAGGCGCTGAGATCGAAGGGACAACCGATGTCACGGACGGCGTCGCGCGCCCCACGAGCTGAGCCGAGAAGTTCGTTTGTGAAAGACTTGTTCCCTGTACGGCGCCGAGCGCGCCAGTAAGCGTGCTCGTGTCGACGATACCTAAACCAGCGAGCTGCCCGCGAAGCGTGTCGAGCGAGGTCTGCAATTGCGCGTTATCGAACACCTCCGGATGCCCCACCGCAATGCTAGCGCCCGCCGGAAGGCTGTTTTGCGGGATAACTTTGCAGGCGCAGAGGAGTGCAATGCCGCAGAGGATGATGGACCGTTGGATAAGTGACATAGAGAATCCCTTCTCACGGCGCCACTCCGTTTGAGCTTATTGATTAAGTGGCGATGATCCCTACGAGTAGCATAAAACGAATGAAGTCATAACGGAACCCACCCATCAACAACAATTCTGACAAACCTCCCGTGGGGACGACGTGGAGGTTGTGCACTGCAATGATACTGGGCGCTCGACTCCTCCGGCGCTGCGGGTTGGCGTGGGCTTTGATATCGTAGCCGCGATCATTGATTACTGACCGCGCTGGAGCCTGCTTGTTGGGGCCGATAGCGTCGAGGACTGGTATGAGCGAAGACACGGAAGCCTTAGATGAGATCTTGCGAAACCTGAGTATCGCGTTGCGGGCGACGGTCGAGAGTGCGTCGTTGATTCATCGCGACTATGCCGCCCAATTGTTAGACATTACGAGTCGCTATGCGCTCAGTGCCGGCACCTATGTGCGAGCTCCCAAGGTGCTGGTGTGGAACGTCGATCCGACGGCGGTTCGAGGCTTGACCGACGACGTGATGCAATTCGTGAAGAACAACGATTGGCGTCGGGCGTTGGAACGGTCGCATGTGGTGATGTCGGCCCTGCCGGGTGATCCCGGCGGCATTCCGATCAAGTTGCCGAAGTTACCCTGGTAATGTTTGGGAGCTTGACCAAGCTGGCCGACAAGGCGTTCGTCGTCGGGTTTTTGTTGCCTACGTTGATGGCTACCTTGGCGTTTCTGTACTTGTTCAACGATGTGGATCCGTTCAGAGAAGCGTACAAGACGGCACTGAGTATCAAAGAGTTCAGCGAGTTGAGCGTGGCGGCCATTGTCGTGTGGGCGTTGGCGAGCTTGTTGATGATGTGGAGCGAGTGGCTGTACCGCTTCTTGGAGGGGTACGTTGGGCCGTTCAACAACGATGGGATGCGGGAGCGGGCGCGGGATCGCATGGCG
>Ga0209624_10002381_pt1 | contig 13918 bp, 4 predicted proteins | sample JacPinW_OM2H0_O1_FD_188565 | JGI IMG/M metagenome (GOLD analysis project Ga0209624, IMG submission 188565) | Forest soil microbial communities from Algoma, Ontario, Canada - Jack Pine, Ontario site 1_JW_OM2H0_O1 (SPAdes) (version 2) | ecosystem: Environmental > Terrestrial > Soil > Boreal...
GGACAATAACACGAACCTCGTGGATTTTCTGAATGGATCTACCTACATCATTCGCCCTCCGCCCGATGCGCTGTCGGAGTTCAGTCTGCAGACCAGCAACTTCAGTGCCGAGTTCGGGCACTCTGCCGGCGGTGTACTAAGTGCGAGCATCAAATCCGGTACCAATCAGATTCATGGCAGCCTATGGGAATATGTCCGCAATACCAGTCTGGATGCGACTGACTTCAACGCTCTGACGACCCCTCCCTATCATGAGAATCAGTTCGGGGCCACGTTGGGATTCCCAATCATTAAGAATAAGCTCTTCTACTTTGGTGATATCGAGGCCAATCGTATTGCCTTCAGTAATCCGGGTACATATACGGTGCCGACAGCGCTGGAGCGGAATGGAGACTTTTCAGAGTTGCTCAACCCCCTCCTAAACAGCGTGAGCACGCAACTGTATCGTCCGAACTCCGGCGGGGGAGCAGCAAACACGCAATCTTTTCAGGGACGTAATAACGTCTTCGATCCGAATGGGCTCAATGCGGTTGCGAAGAAGCTCATCGACCTTTATCCGTTGCCTAATGTGAATAGTGGAAAGACATTTCAAAACTACGCTGTAAACGTCCCTGTGCATCTAAATACCATTCAATGGGATCAAAGGCTGGACTGGAACATCAGCGCGCACGACCAGGCTTATGCACGATATAGCTATACCCATGGAATTACTGTTAATGGTCTTCCTCTTGGTCCTATCCTGGACGGTAGCCCCTACGGTGGTGAGAACGACATTAACCTGTATCAGAGCTTTGTAGGAAGTGAGACTCATTTCTTTACCCCTACTCTTATCAACGAGTTTCGTTTTAGCTTCACCGCGGGAAAATCGCAGTTCCTTCAGCCCAACGCCAATGTCGACCTGGCCCCGAGCTTTGGGTTGGGAGGCGTTCCATTCTCGCCGAACGAAGGGGGACTGCCTTTGTTCATTATCTACAACAACGGCACTGGCAATATCAACGGTCTTTCAAATGCGGGTTCACAGGGTACGTCGAACGAAACCCAAAACGTCTATCAGATACTGGACAACGTCACCAAGACCCTGGGGAATCACTCTCTGAAGTTTGGCGTTGCCTTCCAGTCCATCCGAAACTTCTACCGGTACGCGCCATCTTCCCTCGGCAACTACTATTTCACCGGCCTTTACACGAGTGATCCGGCGTCGAGTGCGACCACTGGCTCCGGTATCGCGGACTTTCTTGCCGATCAGATCAATACCTCAGCGATCTCGACTGCGCCAAACGTCAACGATGCCCGATGGTATAACTCCGCTTATGCGCAGGACGATTGGAAGATTTCGAAGCGCTTGACCTTGAATCTGGGTGTGAGATACGACTACTTCCTCCCCTATAAGGAAAACTCAGGACGTCAGGAAAACTTCATTCCTGGCGCTCCACTCGCCAGTGGAGCCGGCACAGGCGTCCTGGAGCTGCCGACCAGCATTCAGAATACGGTCTCCTTGGGGACTTTATTCCCGGCCATTTTGGCGAAGGATAACATTACTGTCCGATACGTGAACAATGAACGTCTCGTAAACACACAATCGACGAACTTCGCTCCGCGTGTCGGTTTTGCGTTTCAGCCGGACCCGAAGACCGTCATCCGCGGTGGCTATGGCATCTTCTTTGGTGGTCTGGAAAGCAATGGTGGCAATAACCTGGGAGATAACTTCCCGTTCAGGGGGCAGGTCAACACTAATCCTGTTGGCTGTTCGTTAGGTGACTGCCCTTCGAACGGGACTACCCTGGAGACAGGTCTGGCTGGCACGCTCACTAATGGCTTGCTGAATGCCGTCAACCAACCCGGATTTCACGCGACGGATACCCAGTTCAAGTCTCCATATACGCAGAACTATAATCTGTCGTTTCAGGAGTCGATATCGACGAACCTGGCTGCGACTATCAGCTACGTGGGAAATGTCTCCCGCCATCTGGGTACCTACACCGATCCGAACCAGGTTCAGGCGCTGTATCCTTCTGGAACCAACACGCAGGCGCTACAGCCATACCCCGACCTCGGCGGGATAGGTACGATTCATTACGGTGGAGTCAGTACGTATAACGGGCTGCAAACCAAGCTGGAGAAGCGCACCTCACACGGTTTGAGCTTTCTGGCCACCTATACCTGGGCGCACGCGTTTGACGACAGCAACTCAGCCGGTGGTCTATCGACCGGTATCAACGCACGGCAGAGAGCTCTTCTTCCGACCATCACTGAGTACACCAACTCTGTTTACGATGTCCGCAATCGTGTGACCTTGAATGGGAACTATATATTGCCATTTGGCCGGGGACGAGCCTATTTGGCGAACTCCAACAAACTGGTTGATCTCTTGGCAGGAGGATGGTCGTCGAGTTTGACCTTCACTGCCCAGAGCGGATCGCCCTTCACTGTATTTCCAAGTAACAATGGAGTATCTGGAACAGACGAAAGAAGAGCTATCCCAGTACGCAATCCCTTTGCTCCTGGAGGCACACCTGACCCCTCGAACATTGCCGCATTTACTGATAGCTCAGGCGGTATTATCCCCTGTCCGACTTCTGTGAAAAATCGCGTCAATTTCTATAATCCGTGTGCCTTCGCAAATCCTCTTCCAACGCTTGCCGCAGGTACAAAAGTTACCGATCCAACGACCGCAATTCAATACCTCGGTGGCAAGTCGAATCAGTTCTATGGACCTGGGAACAACGCAGTGAACATGTCCGTCTTCAAAAACTTTACGACGTATCACGAACAGTACCTTCAATTCCGGGCAGATTCCTTCAACGTCCTGAACCATCCGACAATCGCCAATCCAACCAATACATCCGATGGTCCAGGTGGAGGTTTGTTGAACGCTCCAAGGATCATCCAAAGCAATACCCCGAATTCCCGCTTCTTTCAACTGTCCCTCAGATATGCGTTTTAGCAGAAATGCGAACGCTTTTTCCATAAACCCATTTGAAAAGGGACGAAGGAGGCCGCATAGCGCGGTCTCCTTTGTCCCGATCTGTTGAACGCAGGATTGACACTGAGAGATAGGAGGGAAACCTTCTTCGCTTATTTGTTTAGGGAGTTTCCATGCAGTGGTTTTCGAAGACTAGGTTTCTCGTCGCCGTTTTTGTGACTGTGTGTTGCCAAGCCGGATTTTCCGAAATAGGTCCTGTTGTGTTGGCCTCTCCCAACCAACGGCTTTCCATTCAGTTCACGACAGTAGCCGGAACTGAGAAGACTGGAACTGGGGGCAAACTAGTTTACTCGGTGACCTTCGCTGGGAAGCAAATAGTCGATCAGTCCTCACTTGCTTTGGAGCTTGTCGATCAGCCAGTTTTGGGAAGTAATGTACAGATCGTTGAAAGCACGCCTGGAAAAGGAAGTGACGACTACACGCTAATAGCCGGTAAAGCCAGCGGAATTCACGATCAATATAACAGCGTTCAGCTACGCGCTGTCGAGAGTGCTACCCCTAATCGGTCTCTTGTGATTGAAGCACGCGCTTATAACGATGGGATTGCGTTTCGTTATGTTTTACCCGAGCAGGCGGGGCTCAAGGAACTGCGTTTAAAACAGGAAGACACTGAGTTTCGCATCAGTACGGATGCGACGACCTGGGCGCTAGCCCTTCCGAACTACCGCAGCAGCTATGAGAGTGAATATGTGAAGTTGCCGATCACAGCCTTCAGCAATCAGGGTGGTGTGTCAAGCAAATTTTTGATCGGCTTGCCTTTGTTGATGCACTCCCCAGGTGCGGCGTGGATGGCGCTGACAGAGGCCGATCTTGAAGGTAATTCCGGCATGTACGTTACCAATCCTTCAGGGAATTGGGCTGGCCATTACTTCGTCTCGAAGCTCTCACCTCGATTCGACGATCCAGGTCTTGCGCTTACAGGAACCTTGCCACACCACTCTGCATGGCGAGTCTTATTGGTCGCAGAGGAGCCTGGCAAGCTGATGGAGTCCAACATTGTGTCGGATCTGAATCCGCCGAATCGGGTGCAGGACACAAGCTGGATTCACCCGGGCAAAGCTTCATGGAACTGGTGGGCGGGCGACGTTGGTCCTGACGGCAGGGCCGCGTACACGACGAAGAACATGGAATACTACGTCGATTTTGCTGCAAGCTCCGGCTTCCCCTACATGCTGCTCGATGCAGGCTGGGCGGAGGGACGCGACATCACCAAACTGCGCGGGAATGTCGACGTCCCCGAACTTGTGCGCTACGCCGCGAGCAAGCATATCAAGGTCTGGATCTGGTTGTACTCGACCTCAGTGATGGATCAGATGAAGCAAGCGTTTCCTCTCTTCGAGAGCTGGGGAGTGGCTGGTGTAAAGATCGATTTCATCAATAGAGACGACCAGGATGGGATCAAGTTCTACTATGACGTTGCACAAGAAGCCGCAGAGCACCATCTGATGGTCGACTTTCACGGCGCGAGCAAGCCCTGGGGTATCGAGCGAACCTACCCGAATGTGCTCAGCTACGAAGCAGTCTTAGGAGCCGAGAACAGCAAGGTGGCGCGACGTGATAGTCCCGTAGATCGCACGGTCTTTCCATTCACACGCATGGTCGCGGGGCCTCTTGACTACACTCCAGGAGGATTCAACAACGCAACCGAAGACGAGTTCATCGGTAGAGACGTGAGCCCAATGATTATGGGAACGCGAGCGCAGCAGCTTGCACTTTACGTCGTCTTTCAGACTCCCTTCCAGATGGTTTCGGATAGTCCTCAGGCATATTTGGACCAACCCGCTTTCCAGTTTATTCGGGATGTTCCGGCAGCCTGGGACGCAATGCGGGTATTGAATGGCGATCCAGGGGAATATGTAACCATCGCCCGAAGTCACGGAAAAGAGTGGTACCTGGGTAGCATCACGAATTGGACTCCACGTGAGCTTCATGTCCCGCTCAACTTCCTTGGGGTGGGCCGCTACACTGCCGAGATCTATCAGGACGCCACCGACGCCGGCACTAATCCGAAGAACGTCTCGATCAAAAAGCAGACTGTACGCAATAGCGAGACACTAACTCTGAAGCTCGCAGCGGGAGGAGGCTGCGCGATCCGCTTTGTGCCAGAGAGCAACAACTGAGCGACTCTCCGAAGGGGCGGAGCTGTTCGCCATCTTCAAGATGGCTCCGTGCCAACGTGGCCGGAGACACGGTTCGAGAACAGGGGAAGGTTGCTGCGGAAGATAATATGCGGTGCGAGACGAAGTACGGAAGAGGTCTTCTTCTCTTCAAGCAGGTAAGTCATGAGGTTTTCAAAGGCGACCTTTCCTTGAGTAAATGGCCGCTGGTAAAGAGTCGCGAGAATCTGACCGTTTTCAATCAGCGGCACCAGCTCTCCAAAGAGATCTGTCGTGACGATCTGGATTTTTCCCAGCAAACCCTCTTCATGAAGCGCCTTAAGCACAGGGGCACTGTTTGCTGTGCTTATATACAGCCCCTGAGGCTTCACCTCTTCGCGGACAAGCGCCAACGTTTGCCTGTAGGCTTCCTTGGGACGCTCATGCGATTCGATTGCGGGAAGCAGGCTGAGATGAGGAGCAATCATTGCAAGGGTTGCCGCAAAGCCACGAAGCTTTTCGGCATGGTCAAGCGTGGAAAGTTCACCAGTGATTGTGGCGACATGCGCCTTGCGATTAAGCTTCAGAGCGAGAAGCTCGGCGGCCAACGCTCCGCTGGTGTAGGCATGTGTCGAGACCAGGCCGATTCGGCTGCTGTTCGGGGCGTCGCTCGACACGCAGAACATCGCAGTCCCATGCTCCGTCAACCGGTGAATGATCGAGTCAAGCTTTCTAGGGTTCCCCGGTGTGAAGATAATGCCGTCGTTATCTTCCTTCAGTCGGGCTTCGAGAAGCTCCAAATCCCCATATCCGAGACGCGCGTATTCGTGAAACGCGACCTCAACGTGCATTCCAACCGATGCTGCAGCCGCTTCGCGTATGCCGGCGCGCAACGGGTCGAAGAAGTGAGAGATTTCTTTGGGGAGGACAACGGCGATCTTTATTCTGCGATTGAGCCTCAACGCCTGAGCCGCGAGATTAGGTTTGTAGCCCAATTGGTCCGCCATCTTTTGGACCTTCGCTTTTGTCTTCAGGCTGACGCCTCTACGGTCGTGCAAAGCACGATCCACAGTTCCAATCGATATCCCGAGTGCCTCAGCTATTTCTTTAATTCCCGCGTTCTTCGGTGTGCTATTCATAGGTTTTATAGTGGCAGCATTGAGCGCAGGTTCCATCGTACGGTGATTTTGCATCCGCAGAACAGTCCTTTTGTCATGAATTTCTGTGGAGGCTCCCGAGACTTACACGGTCAGTCAATCCCACGATTGACGAGAGGCCTCGCACCTGTCGATCCTGATCAAGGAAAGAACCTTAGATATCGGTTCCTTCGAGCCGGCAGCGGCTCTAGCGGCTCTGCAGAAAGATTTCATGACTCCTACTAGACGGGAATTTGTTCGGGGCGGTCTGGCTCTCGCTGCCATTCCGGCAAACGCGCGCCTTGCACTCAGCGAAGAGGCTGTGACTGACCAGGTCCTTTGGTACCGCAGCGAAGCGAAGCGTTGGCTCGAGGCCCTTCCTATTGGGAATGGAAGGATTGGCGGGATGGTATACGGCGGCGTCACGAACGAGCGGATCGCTTTAACTGAGTCAACCGTTTGGTCCGGCGCACCATGTGTATCCGATATCAATCCAAAAGGAGCAACGCAGCTCGATCAAATACGCGCACTCCTCTTTCAGGGAGACTATGTTCAGGCCCGAAAGCTCTGTGAAGAATCTATTCTCAGCCACCCAACTTCTTTTGGCACAAACCTGCCGCTGCTCGATCTGGTTCTGGAATTGACTCATCGAGGTGACCCGAGCCAGTACCGGCGTACCCTCGATCTGGACCAGGGAGTTGCTCGTGTAGAGTATCGGGCTGATGGGCATCGCTTTACGCGAGAGACGTTTTCTTCAAATCCAGACGGCGTCCTTGTCGTCAATCTGCGAAGCGATGTCCCGAAGCAAGTCAACCTCAAAATGATCTTTGAGAGTATCAAGTTACCTGGAAAAGTCATTCAGTCCGGATCTGACACTCTTATCTTTCGGGGCCACGCATTCGAATCGAAGCACAGTGACGGAAAGCAGGGCGTTGAGGTGGAGTGCCGCGTTCGTCTCCTCCGTGTTGGGGGGGTGGTCAAGAGCGGGGAACAGTATCTGCACATCGACGGTGCAGATGCGGTGACGCTAATCGTCGCGATTGCCACCAGCTACGGTGGTCACGTTCCGGAGACGGACTGCGATAAGACGTTAGAAGGTGCCATCTCAAAGAGTTATGCCGACCTTCGTCGAAACCATATCGCGGACCATCAAACCCTGTTCCGTCGTGTTCAGATCGACTTGGGATCTCGAGCTGAAACCAAAAGAATTCCAACCGATCAGAGGCGACGGTCATTGGAGGCAGGCGCCAGCGATCCCGGATTGTGTGCGCTCTTCTTTCAATACGGGCGCTATCTTACGATTGCAGGTTCGCGGGCGAACTCACCTCTTCCGCTTGCGCTGCAGGGAATCTGGAACGATGGACTTGCTTCGAGTATGGGCTGGACGGACGACTTTCATTTGGACATCAACACAGAGCAAAATTATTGGCTGGCAGAGGTCGGCAACCTCACGGAGTCACAGCTTCCACTCTTCGCTCTGATCGAGCAGATGCAGAGTTCAGGCAGACGCACTGCACAGAGCCTCTACGGTGTACACGGGTGGGTCAGCCATGTGGTCACAAATCCGTGGGGATATACGGCACCCGGATGGGGGTTGGGATGGGGAATCTTCGTCACGTCGGGCATCTGGATTTCGCTCCAGATGTGGGAGCACTTCCGTTTTACGCAGGACATAGAGTTTCTTCGCGAACGTGTCTATCCGGTATTCAAGGAAGCGGCTGAGTTCTTCATGGCATACATGGTGGAGCATCCGAAACACGGATGGCTCGTCACAGGACCGTCCGACTCACCGGAGAATTGGTTTCGCACTCCAGCTGGCGCCGAATGCAGCGAATCGATGGGGCCTACGTGTGATCGTGTTCTCGTCTACGCGCTCTTTAGTATCTGTTTGGAAATTCAAGCGAGGCTCTCAATTGACTCCAGCTTCGGTAGCGAGCTTCGACGGGCGCGAGAGAAGCTCTCCCCACTTCAGATTGGGCGCTACGGCCAGCTTCAGGAATGGTTGGAAGACTTTGAAGAGGCTCAGCCGAATCATCGGCACACCTCACACCTGATCGCCTTATATCCGGAGAACCAAATCTCCCCGGAAAAGACCCCCGCGCTCGCCAGTGCTGCACGCGTCACTCTGGAGCGGCGTATCAATCAACCGAATTGGGAGGATACAGAGTGGAGCCGCGCCAATCTCGTGAACTACTATGCCAGACTCTGGGATGGAGAGGCGGCACACCATCACTTAGTTGGCCTTATCGCAAAAGCGACCGAGGACAATCTCTTGACTTACTCTCGCGGTGGCGTTGCTGGCGCGGCGCAAAATATCTTCGCGATCGATGGCAATACTGCTGGAGCGGCCGGTCTTGCCGAGATGCTGTTGCAATCGCAGGATGATTTCCTGCATCTTTTACCTGCGCTGCCGGCAGAGTGGTCCGACGGACGGGTAAGCGGGCTTTGTGCTCGGGGCGGCTTTCAGGTCGACATGCGCTGGCGTTCGAGCCGACTGATCTCCGCTGCGATTTCGAGCAAACTCGGTGGGACGTGCAACGTCCGTTACGAAAAAACCGTGCTGCCGATTCGCGTAGAGCGAGGCCGTGAAGTGCGCTTGACGGAACTATCCTTCCGAAACAAAGAGAATATAGGAACACACGAAGCGACAGTGTCTTTGTAATACAGCTATTTATAACAATTAGATGGAGCCACAAATGAGTGCTGGGGTAGCGAAGATGATTGGACGAGGGACGAACGCAGGACATTTCCGTGCGGCGGCAAAGCACAGACTGAAGCTTCGTTTCATAGTCTTACTTTGTATTGCGTTCCGTAGTGCGCCCCTGCCTCTGTTTGCGGAAGGGCAACCAAATGCAGCTTTGATTCATTTTGACGGTCAGACGCAGGTCTTTCGTATGGATACGACTGATATGTCCTATGTGTTTGGAATTAATGAAAAAAAACAACTGCAGGCGATTTATTGGGGAAAACGTCTGAGTTCAGCTGATACCTTCGCGATGCCGCATTCCGATCCTGGTGTATCTTCCTTCGAGTCTTCGATCAACACAACGCAACAGGAGTTCGTTGGTTGGGGAGGAGGACTTTACGTTGAACCCGATCTCAAGGTCACTTTCCCAGATGGAAACAGAGACCTGGTTCTGGAGTACGTCTCGCATCGGATAGAGGGGAACCACCTTACCATTCTTCTGAAGGACATTTCGCGGGAGGTTTATGTCGAATTGCAGTATCGCGTTGATGCCGCTACGGGCATTCTCTGGCGGTCGGCACAAGTACAAAACAGAACGTCCGGCCCGCTCACGGTTGAGGCGATTGCTTCGGGCACGTGGAATCTGCCGCGCGGCACTGACTATCGCTTACGCTATCTCACCGGTCGTTGGGCAGGAGAGTGGAACCTCCGCGAGCAAAACATTCAGCCTGGAAAAACGATTCTCGAAAGCCGTCGCGGATCGACGGGCGCCCAGAACAACCCATGGTTTGCCATTGATCGAAACGGCTCAGACGATCAGGAACACGGCGACGTTTGGTTTGGCGCTCTGGGGTGGAGCGGCTCTTGGCAGATCAGCATTGAACAGGATGCTGCACAACAGGTTCGCGTAACAGGAGGCCCCAATGATTTTGACTTTGGCTATCGTTTAGCTCCGGGAGAGCACCTGCAATCACCCGACTTCTATGCTGGCTACTCGCATGACGGCATCGGAGGGGCTTCAAGACTTCTACATCGTTTCGAGATCTCAAATATCTTGCCACACGCACCTAATCCGAAGCTTCGTCCCGTTTTGTACAACTCCTGGGAGGCGACAGAGTTCAAGGTGGATGAGGCTGGACAGGAAGCCCTCGCGGAGAAGGCAGCGAGCATCGGCGTTGAACGCTTCGTTGTTGACGACGGCTGGTTCGGACAACGATCGAGCGATCACGCAGGGCTTGGCGATTGGTATGTCAACCCCGTCAAATTTCCTCACGGCCTAAAGCCACTCACCGACAAGGTCCATTCATTGGGCATGGATTTTGGCCTCTGGGTCGAGCCAGAAATGGTCAACCCGGACAGCGATCTCTATCGAAAACATCCTGATTGGGTTCTGAACTTCACCGGCCGGCCGCGATCTGAAGGCCGGAACCAACTGATGCTTAATCTCGCTCGTCCAGATGTTCGTGCTTATGTGTTTCAGTCACTCGATAAGCTACTCAACGAAAACGACATCGCATTCCTCAAGTGGGACTACAACCGCAATTGGTCCGAACCGGGATGGCCAGCCGTTGCGCCCGAGGACCAGAAGAAGGTCTACATCGCCTATATCCAAAACCTATACTCCATCCTCGATGAGCTGCGTGCGAAACATCCCCAGGTCGAAATTGAAAGTTGTTCCGGAGGTGGTAGTCGGGTGGACCTCGGCATCATGCATTACACGGACGAGGTTTGGCCGTCCGACAATACCGATGCGTTCGATCGTCTCTCAATACAGGATGGGTTCACCTACGCTTATGCTCCAGGCGTGATGATGGCTTGGGTGACGGACTCGCCGACTTGGGTCAATCAACGAACTCTGTCCCTCGAATATCGTTTTCTCTCTTCCATGCAGGGATCGCTCGGCGTTGGTGCAAACCTAAACAATTGGAAGCCAGAAGATTTTGCAACTGCGAAAAAAATGGTGACCCAGTACAAACAAATTCGGGAAACCGTGCAGCGAGGCTCGCTCTATCGCTTGATCTCACCCCAGAAGGGAAGTGAGCAATCTGTAACTGAATCGGTGTCAGAAGATCAACGACACGCCGTCGCCTTCGCCTTTCTCCACTCTAGCCAGATGCTATATCCCTTTCCAACGATTTATCTTCGAGGATTGAAGACCGAAGCGATGTATCGCATCGAGGCGCTTGACGGGAAGCTGTCCAAAAATCTCCCAGCTGTTGCCAGTGGCGCTTTCTGGATGCAGCATGGTGTTGATGTCGACCTCCGTGGTGATTTCCAGGCGGCTGCTTTCACATTGGAGATGGTGGAGCGGTAGCCTATGGCATTCGGCCCCATACTGCGATCACTTGGGTTGGGAGAAATGTCGGAGATGCTGACTGTCTTGGACCTCGACTAAACGCAAGTCAGGCACGATGCTGATCCCTGCCACTCAATCTCTCGTGGAACTTTATGGACGGTCGCCCCTGTTTCCCACAATACAGGCGTTATTTCCACAAAAAAAGGGTATTACGACCGATGCTTTTCAAGCAGATCGCGAGTATCTTACGAATCAACGGAAGAGAAATCTTCCAGTAGGAGAGAGTAGACAGAGGCCATCAGGAGAACCGGCAACGGAACTCAAGAAGCACCCAGGCAACTGGATGCTTTGGATGAAACCGAGGAAGCTCTTACAGCGAATTCGATAGCGGAAACGTATGGACGGCTCGGGCTCTGCTCGCAGTCACCAAACAATTCTGAAATTGCAATCGGTTGTGACTGGGACGCCGAACCTGGTCTTCGAAAAATCGGTAAGCAGGGGGCGAGTTCTCGAAAGGGAGTTCGTCCTTTCGCTTTTTAACTCGTTGTTACAGAAAGCATAGTTATTTGTGAATACCGACAGGGGCTTCGTAAAAGAAGCCCTGTCGGCTTTAGTTAGAGTTTATTCGGTTTCGTTGCTCAGAGCTAAGGTGCCTACGTCGCTTCCATTCCCCGCAGAGTAGACCGCTTGCACCGAGAAGGTATCGTTCTTCCCGCAACCCGGGGCGAACAAGATCGGCACCTCAACCGAGCGTGTCGATGAAGGAGCAATCGGTCCCACCGGAAGCGGCATCGGCAGCAGAACGCTTACCCTGCAGCCATGGTTGCCCGTATTGGGGACAATCGTGAAGCTATTCAGCAGCGTCTGTGTCGCAGCCGAGTTGCCTCCATTGGCGAGCGTAACCTGCCACAGGCGCAGGTCGGAGGGTCCGGCTTTGCGGGTAACCGCCGCACTCAGGTTCGGAGTGCCCACAATAGGAGCAACAGTAATGCTGTCCAGCCCAGGAGCAAATCCATTCGCATTAGGATTTCCAAACGAGATAGTGTTGACCCCGGCTTGGAGCTGCACCGGAATGACGATGGGCTGTGGGTCACTGAAGGTGCTGCCGTTTAGGTCAAGCTCGATCGGCGTCCCATTGTTGACCGTTGCGAAAAAAGTGCGCGGACCCTGGGTGGCATAGTCCACCTCAAGCTGGTACATGCCGCTCTCAGGAACCGTCACGGTATTAAAGGTCACGCTATTACCCGCACCTGCGCCGAAGCTACCGACGATCGCGCCTCCCGAGCAATACGGGCACCCGCCCACGCTGGCCGTTCCAGTCAGCGTCGCGGCCTCGGCCTCATAGGTTGTGGATGTGCTGGGGATCGCATCGCCGTTCCCACTGATAATGATGCGGTCGAGTCCCGGCGCAAAGGTCCCGGCATTACCGAAGGTGATCGTGTTGAGCCCCTTATTCAGTGTGACCGGAACAGTGGTGGAAGACGGAAGGTTGAAGCTGCCCCCGCCAAGGTTCAGCGTAGCCGACGGGCCTCCGTTGATGTTGTATTCATACGCGCGTGGGTCTTCGGTGAGGTAATCCACCTCCATGAGGTAAGTTCCAGCACGTGGGGCCTCTACATTATTGAAGGTGACGGTATCCGTGCCAGGAGCGCCACCCAGAAATCCGGCTTCGGCTCCTCCTGAGCAAGCCGAGCAGTTGCTCACGGTAGCGGTTCCAGTAAAGCTGCCCGATTCACCCTCGTAAACAGTTCCACCCGGCTCCGAAACACTGCCCACGCGCCGAACCTTGAGCACGCGCGATCCATGACCGGCCAGAACTGTGCTGAAATTGTTGGAGAAGCCGCCCAGGTTGATCCGATTCCACACATCGCGCACGCTGGCAGCAGTGGCAAAACCCAGGTCGCTCCACCTCACCGTCACCTTGGTAGGAAAGGCATTCAGGTTGAAGAGTGCCACATATTCATATCCGTCGTTCGTATCAGAGACCCAGACTGGCGTGAAACCTCCTCGCACCTGCGTACCCGGATGCTCCGACTGATCAATCGCAATGACTTCATCATTGCTCAGGGCTGACTTGGCAAAGCTGTCCAGCTTGGTCAGGTCCCCTCCCAGGTACATCGGCGCATTCACCATGGCCCAAAGTGTGATGGCCGACTGCTTCTCATCTTGGGTAAGGCCATCGAGTGTGCCGTCTCCGACATCCAGCGTATCCAGATCGTTCCAGCCCATCGTGGGGCCCACACTGTGCTCCCAACCCACGGCCTCATACTCGCGTAGAACAACGTGTGGCCAGTCGGTCAGCGTGGCGCAGCCGCCTTCGCATTCAACGTCCTGGTCAATGCGGCGAGCATTCGAGAACTGCTGCCATGTACTGAGGAAGTCTTGGTCGATATCCCACGAAACCGTCAGCCAGATAGGCCGCCCGCTCTGTGCAATGGCCTTCGACCATGCTTCTACGTCGGGACGATCATCAATGGTCAGGCTATCCACATCTGAGCCCGGAGCCACCGAGTCCAGCTTGATGAAGTCAATGCCCCATGAGGCAAAGAGGTCCACAATCGAGTTGATATATTCCTGCGCGCCCGGCTTGGTGAAGTCGATCTTATCGTGGAAGGGATTGGGTGGCGGAGCCGCAAAGGTATTGCCCTGCGCCAGCGGAATGGCGACAATCTGCTGCGTTGTGTAAAGCGTTCCAAGGATAGGGAAGTTGCCATCAACCGC
>Ga0209624_10002382_pt1 | contig 13912 bp, 10 predicted proteins | sample JacPinW_OM2H0_O1_FD_188565 | JGI IMG/M metagenome (GOLD analysis project Ga0209624, IMG submission 188565) | Forest soil microbial communities from Algoma, Ontario, Canada - Jack Pine, Ontario site 1_JW_OM2H0_O1 (SPAdes) (version 2) | ecosystem: Environmental > Terrestrial > Soil > Boreal...
GCCGTAGAGCTTCTGCACCGAATCGGTCGGTGCGCCTTCGGGGACAAACTCGGCGTACTCCTCGATCATCCCCACTCCGAGTGTGTCGAAAAGCTCCTTGAATTTGTGCGCGCGGCCGTCGCTCGCTGTCACGGCGCTACCCTTCAGCGCAAGTTCCCCCGGAGGGCGGCCGAAGAGCGGGCCGCCCTTGGCGCCTACGGCAGCTCGGATCAGGCGATCGCGGATGACGCCGCAGGCTTTCATGACCGCCGAGCAGACGCTCGCGGTGCTGTTGGATCCCCCGGAGACCGGCGCGGGGGGCAAATTCGTGTCGCCCATCTCCACCGCCACCGCGTCGAACTCGACTCCGAGTTGCTCGGCCGCCATCTGAGCGGCGACCGTGCGCACACCGGTACCGATCTCGTGCGAAGCGCTCTGCACAAGCACCTTACCGCTCGCGCTCAGGCGTACGCGCGCGGAAGCGGCGCCCACATTGGTCGGGTAGACCGCGGTCGCGCACCCCATCCCAATCATCCAGTCGCCGTCGCGCATCGATCGGGGTTCGGCGTTGCGGCTCGTCCACGAGAAGGCGCGGGCGGCCTCATCGAAGCAGCGCATCAACTGTCGACTGCTGAAGGGTTTGCCTTCGATCGGATCCTTCTGCGTGTCGTTGACGCGCCGCAGTTCGATCGGATCCAGGTGGAGCTTGTACGCAAGCTCATCGAGTGCGCTCTCAAGCGCAAACATATAGGGCAGCTCCGGCGGCGAGCGCATGAACGCGGGGGTCTGCCGGTCCGCCTTCACCAGATTGACCTTGCTGTAGACTGCGCCGTAGTTGTACAGCCGCGTTGTAGTCTCCGTGCCGGCGACGGCGTAGTTGTCCTTGCGCGACGTGAGCTCCCAGCCTTCATGGCTAAAGGCGCTGATCCTGCCGTCTGGCTGGGCGCCCAACCGGATCCGGTGCCGCGTCGGCGCACGATAGGTTTGCGTGGTGAATCCCTGGCTGCGAGTGACAACGCAGCGTACGGGCCGACCGAGGCGTTTTGCGGCGATCGCGACGATCGCCGAGCGCGGCGTGATCGGCCCCTTTGAGCCAAAACCACCCCCGACGTACAGGGCGACTACGCGTACGTCGGCTACATCCATATTAAGCTGATGCGCAAGCTCGCCGCGAAAGCCATAAGCCGCCTGCGTCGGCTCATTGATCGTCAGTTTCTCATCGCTCCATGCCGCAGTCGTGGAAAACAGTTCGATCGGATTGTGGGTCTGTGTGGGCGTGCGGTATTCGGCCTCGAGAGTAATGGGCGCACTTTGGTACGCATTCGCAAAGTCTCCATGCGTCGGATCTTCTTTGAGATTCTGCACAGCCCCGACCGCAGCGATCGTTTGCGTGCCTTGTGAATCCAGCTCCGCGCTCGGCGGCTCAGGCGCATATTCAGCCGTGATCCTCGCCGCCGCGGCTTCCGCCGCCTGGAGTGTTTCCGCGACGACGAGCGCCATCACCTGGCCGTCATGCCAAATCTGCTGTGTCTGCAGGGGTGATAGCGAGGTGTAGCTGCCATTGTCGTAGCGGGGCGGTTTCAATTCGTCGACGTCGCCGTAACTGAGAACGGCCAGTACGCCCCGACTCGCGCGCGCTGCGCTGAGATCGATCGACTTGACCTGACCGCGCGCAACGTTTGTGGTGACGAGGACTGCGTGGGCGAGATTGCTGAGCGCCATGTCGGCCGCATACCGCGCGGCGCCCGTTACCTTGAGCCGCGCATCGATGCGCGGAACAGGTTGTCCCTGATTTGCCGCAGGTTGTGGGGCGGCCGTGCTCACTTCAAACCTGCATGGCCTGGGCTTCGAGCAGTGCCCGCACCACGGCCTGCTTGCCGATCGGTATCTTGAAGGCGTTTTGCCCGCGCGCTTCAGCACCCGAGAAGGCGGCAGCGGCCGCCTTCGATGCAATCGCTTCATCGAGCACCTTGCCCTTGAGAAGCTCTTCGGCCTCGCGCGCACGCCAGGGCACCGTGGCAACACCTCCCAACGCGATGCGCGCCTCGCGAATCGTTTCGCCTTCAAGGTGCAGCGCGACGGCCGCTGCGACCAGGGCAAATTGGTAAGACTGGCGATCGCGTACCTTGATGTAGCGTGAACGCAGCGTCCACGGCCCAGAGGGCACCTCGATGAAGGTAATGAGCTCACCGGGCGCAAGATTCGTCTCCACATCGGGCGTTGCACCGGGCTTGCGATGCAGATTGGCAAAAGCGATGCGACGCCCGCCGGCCGGGCCGCCCAAAGTCTGCACGCTGGCGTCAAGCGCAATCAGCGCTTGCGCAAAGTCCCCCGCATAAGTCGCTATGCAATTCTCGCTGGTGCCGAGCACCGCGTGCTGGCGATTCACTCCATTGAGCGCAGCGCACCCCGAACCGGGCGCGCGCTTGTTGCACGGCCAAGAAGGTTCGCGATAGTACTCGCAACGCGTGCGCTGCAAAACATTGCCTCCCAAGGTTGCCATGTTGCGTATCTGGCGCGATGCGGCGAGCACGAGCGTGTCGCGGATCAGTGGATAGCGGGCTCGGATGACCGGGTGATCCTCGGCTTCGCCCATGCGCACAAGCGCTCCCAGGCGCAGACCGTTGTCGCTCTCTTCGATGCGCGCGTAGGTTTGCGGCAGACGGTTGATGTCGACCAGTACGGTGGGCTTCAGGACGTTCAACGTCATGTAGTCCGTCATATTCGTGCCGCCCGCGACGAACTGTGCGGCAGCACTGTTCGAGACCATCGTTGGCGCGTGATTCGGGCCCGGGGAACTTGCGCGCACCAGTTGTGCGGCTACACCGGGGCTTGTGGGACGGCGGTAGGCGAATGCTTCCAAACCCATCAGCCCTTCTGCATGCGGTCGCGAGCCTGCTCGACGGCTGCGACGATATTGGGATAAGCGGCACAGCGGCACAGGTTGCCGCTCATGTACTCACGAATCTCTGCTGCATTCGTCGCGTGACCCTCGCGCACGCAGGCGACCGCCGACATAATTTGACCGGGGGTGCAATAGCCGCACTGAAGCGCATCCTGATCAATGAATGCCTGCTGCATGGGATGCAGCTCGCCGGAGGCTGGGGCAAGGCCTTCGATGGTGGTGAGCTCGCGCCCGTCAGCTATAACCGCAAATGTTAAGCAGGACAAAATCCGCGCGCCATCGAGGTGTACCGTACAGGCACCGCATTGGCCATGTCCGCAGCCCTTCTTCGTGCCAGTGAGCCCGGCATGGTCACGCAGCGCATCGAGCAGCGTCGTACGCGCATCGACACTCAAGGTGTGCACTTGTTGATTAATACGCAACCTAACAGTCAGCGTCTCGTCGCTGGACCGCTCGCGCGCTTTGTCTGGCGCGACCGATACGTCCGAGGCGGCCGACGCGGTGGCGAGGGGCAACGCTGCCGCGGTGGAGGCAGCGCCATGCAGAAAACTGCGGCGGCTGAAAGTACTCTTCGGGCCATCATCCGCCGGCGGCATAAGTCCATTGCTCCGATCCGCGGCGCCGCGGAACCTACTAGAGGTGTATGGAATGCTGAATGCGCACGCGGCAATGCAGTTCCATTTTGGGTTCGCCCCCCTCCCTAACGCTGGGGGCGACAGGGGGCGCGAAGCGCAAAGCGGGACTACTTGCGCCGCGCAGGCTCGCCGTACTTGACTCCGAGCCGGAGCAGCGTCGTTCGCCCCCGCGGCTCATGACGTTCGCGTGGTGCGCGCATCAGCACTTTTCAGGTGCCCGCCCATCGCATCGGGTATGCCGTGCCGAGCTTGCCGCAGCTCAAGATCTTTCAGAAGATCATCAGGCTGGACGTTCTTGTCCCATTCGACTCTACATGCATAGGTAGTGCGCCGCCCCAGGCATCCCGAAGCGGCAATGCTTTATATTCAGCCCGGAGAGCACTTAGATGCGCAAGTCCGCACTGAGCTTTGCCGCGTGCCAAGAGAACTCCGAGTTACCCGCTCTTGAATGCGGCCCCCTCTTAACGCACGATTCCGGCAACAGCATTCTTTAATTCGAGGAACGATATGACGGCGATCTGGCGAACGTGCGCTGCTGCGTTGATGTGTGCGGTGGCATTTCCTGCAGCATTCGCAGGTCCCGCTCCGTCCGGCAACGAGACGCCCCTGGCCTTCACGCCTGACGAGTCAAGCTTCGACTACGTCAAGCGCGAAGTCATGATTCCGATGCGTGACGGCGTGAAGCTCTACACGGTGATCCTGATACCGCGCGGCGCCCAGCGCGCACCCATGTTACTGACCCGAACACCCTATGGCGCTGACGAGCGCATTACGGCAAATGACAGCGCGCATCTGGATGCCGTGATCGACAGCTCGGATGTGGCGGATGATGCGGTGGTGCGCGGCGGTTATATTCGTGTGCTGCAAGACGTGCGTGGCAAGCACAAATCAGAAGGCGAATACGTCATGAATCGGCCGCTCGTCGGCCCTTTAAATACGAGCGGTGTCGACCACTCGACGGATACCTACGACACGATTGAGTGGCTGGTCCATAACACACCCGAATCAAACGGCAAGGTTGGAATTCTGGGCATTTCCTACGACGGTTTCACCTCCCTCATGGCGCTGTTCCATCCGCATCCGGCACTGCGCGCGGCGGTCCCCATCAATGCCATGGTGGACGGTTGGATGGGCGATGACTGGTTCCACAAAGGCGCCTTTAGGCTCGACAGCCTTGTCTATGCCCACGATCAGGAAGCTACGCGCGAGAGCAAAATAAAATGGTGGTCCGACCACTACGATGACTTCGAGACCTGGCTAGCGGCGGGTTCCGCGGCCGGGATGGTACGGATGCACGCGCTCGATCAGGTCGGCTTTGCCGTCAAGCTGCTGAATCATCCCGCATATGATGCGTATTGGCAGGGGCAGGCGGTCGACAAATTGCTCGCAAAGGAGCAGCTGTCAGTGCCCGTTATGTTGGTGCACAGCCTGTGGGATCAGGAAGACATCTACGGCAACATCGCCGTGTACAAGGCGATCAAGTCGCAGGATCCTGACAATTCGAAGGTCTTTCTGGTCGCGGGACCTTGGTTTCATCACCAGGAAAGGCTCGACGGCAGTGCGATCGGTCGGATCGAGTTTGGCAGCGACACGGCGCGCTACTTTCGGTTGCATTTGCTGCGCCCCTTTCTCGACCATTTTCTCAAAGACGAAGCGCCGCCCCTCAACATCGCTCCAGTGAATGCGTTCGAGACGGGGACCAATGAGTGGCAGGCTTTGCCGGCGTGGCCCATGGGTTGCGCCGCCGGCTGTCGTATCGAACCGACGCGGCTCTATCTGCAAAGCGCAGGACATCTCAGCTTTGCGGTACCGGATGCGAACGCCTCGGACTTCGCGGCCTATATTTCCGATCCCGCGAAACCGGTTCCCTATCTGCCGCGTCCCATACATATCGAAGGCGAGGGCGCGACCTCCTGGCAAACCTGGCTCGTAAGCGATCAGCGCGAAGCCTCGGGCCGTACCGACGTCATCAGCTTCGTTTCAGAAGTGCTGCGCGAGCCTCTCAAGATCAGCGGCGAGCCGATCGCTAACCTCATTGCATCGACGAGCGGAACGGACGTCGACTTTGTGGTGAAGCTCATTGACGTGTACCCCGAAGAAGTGGGGCGGGGTCCAGAATTGGGCGGCTATGAACTCATGATCTCCGCAGACATTCTGCGGGGTCGTTACCGCGAATCGTTCGAAATGCCCAAGCCTGTGCCAGCCGGCGCACAGCAGCTCTATCGATTCAGCCTGCCGACCGCGAACCACGTTTTCCTGCGCGGCCACCGTATCATGGTGCAGGTGCAGTCGAGCTGGTTCCCCCTCTACGACCGAAACCCTCAGACCTACGTGAAAAACATCTTTTTTGCTACGCCGGCGGACTACCAGAAGGCGACGATCAAGGTCTTCGAGGGGCCGCACGCAAGCTTCGTTGAATTGCCGCTCGTCCGCCGGACATCCACCCAATGAGGGATTGCGGAACCATTGCGGCGGCAAAACAGTTAGTCTCGTAGGAGAGTACAAATCTCATGCGCTGGCCTCAACCGCTTCCCCGATTCCTCGGACCTCTGGTCTGTCTGCTCAGCCTGACATGGGCCGCGCCGCTTCTGGCGGCACTGCCGGCGGCTTTGCCACCGTTGGTGCAGCCCGCGAGCAACGAGCATCACGTCGGCAAAGTCATCTGGCTCGAGCTGGTGACCCCCAACTTGGCCGCCGCGAAGCAGTTCTATGGCGGCCTGTTCGGCTGGACCTTCCAGGACATTCACACCCCCTCGACCAGCTACGCACTGGCGTTGCTGGACGGGCGCCCGGTGTGCGGTCTTTATCAGCATGTGATACCCCCGGGAGAGCACCGCCAGCCGGCATGGCTCACCTTCATTGCGGTGCGGGATGCCGATGCGACGCAGCAGCTCATCCTTCAACAGCGCGGTCAGATGCTTGCCGCGCCACACACCTACCCGCAGCGCGGGCGCCAGGGCGTGTTCAGCGATCCGCAGGGCGCGGTGTTCGCGATTCTTGCCTCGAGCAGCGGTGATCCGGCGGATTTGCTGGCCGCGCCCGGCGAGTGGATCTGGAGCTCGCTTATCGCGCACGAGCCGGACACTGATGCCGCGTTCTATCAGAGCGTATTCGGCTACGAGGTATTCGATTCAACGCAGGAATCGGAGAGCACCGAGCACCTGATTCTCGCAACCGACGACTATGCGCGCGCCAGCGTGAATGCATTGCCAGACGATTCGGCGCGCCGTCACGCGCACTGGCTCAACTTTGCACGAGTAACCGACACGGAGCAGATGACTGCCAGGGTCCAACAGCTCGGCGGGCAGGTGCTGGTCGAGCCACGTGTTGATCGGCACGGCGGCAAGGTGGCCGTGGTCGCTGATTTCTCCGGGGCGCCTTTTGGCCTCCTTGAATGGGTCGAAGGGCAGAGCAAGGAGGCGATGCAATGAGCGCGGCGTTGCGGCGGCGCTGGCTTTGGAGCGCGCTCGGCGGCGCTGTGATTGTGTTGCTGCAGGGGTGCGTTGCGGGCGGTGGCGGATACTACGACGGCGGCGGCGTTGACGTTGCTTACGGAGCCGACTATTACGAGCCGTTCGGCTACGTCTATGGTGGCTGGGGACCAGGCTATCGGGTGGGTCCGCCTCGCGGAGGCGAGGGCTGGCACCATCGTGACTATGGCGGCGGTAAAGCGCCCGCGTACCATCCTGCCCCGCCGTCGCGTTCCATGCCCTCGATACCGAGCCGACATCGCTGAGCTCCGGTCCGTTCAATCGAGCCGGCAAAGCGCCCGCCAGTCGCTCCCGGAAACGGCTCTCAGAGGCTGCAGATCGTACCGCGGCCGCTCGTTTGAGCCAAATCAGCGACGCAGATGAAGAGCTTATAGCGCGTTTCCAGCGCGCGGCATTCGCCTATTTTCTGGAGCACGTAAATCCATCGAATGGTTTGGTGGCAGATACCAGCCGCGCGAATGCGCCCGCAAGCATCGCGGTAGTCGGGTTCGCACTGTCGTGTTATCCGGTTGCGGTAATGCGCGGGTGGATGGCGCGCACACAGGCCGTCGAGCGCACCTTAACGACCTTGCGGTTCTTTCGTCAGAGCGAGCAGAGCGCGGCAGCCGAAGCCACCGGGTACAAGGGCTTTTATTACCACTTTCTCGATATGCAAAGCGGCCGTCGAGTGTGGGACTGCGAGCTGTCGCTCATCGACAGCACGTTCCTGCTGGCCGGAATGCTTACCGCCAGCATGTTTTTCACAGACGACGATCCTCGCGAGCGCGAGATTCGCAAGCTGGCCGATGCCTTATATCGACGGGTGGATTGGCGGTGGGCCCAGGGTGGGGCGACTACGGTGCGCCAGGGATGGAAGGCCGATAGCGGCTTCCTGCATTACGGCTGGGAGGGCTACAGCGAGGCGTCGCTTCTCTATGTTCTCGGACTCGCCTCGCCCACGCACCCACTCTCGCCGAAAGGCTACGACGCATGGACGGCAACCTATCAATGGGAAAATATCTACGATTTTGAGTATCTGTATGCCGGGCCACTGTTCATTCACCAGTACTCGCACGCCTGGATCGATTTCGATGGCATTCGCGACAAATTCATGCGCGAGAAGCACAGCGACTACTTTCAGAACACGTGCCGCGCAATCCAGATACAGCGCGAGTACGCTCGGCGCAATCCGAATGAATTCCGCGGCTACACGGCCGATTGCTGGGGCATCTCCGCGAATGAGGGGCCGGGACCAAAACGCGAAGTCTTGGACAGCGTGGAGCGGCGCTTCTTCGGCTACGTTGCAAGGGGGGTGCCTTTTGGGCCCGACGACGGCACGCTCGCTCCCGGGGTGATGCTGGGGTCGATCGCCTTTGCTCCCGACATCGTGTTGTCGACATTGCGCGTGCTGTGCGAGCGCTACCCGCAACTGACGCAGCAGGCGCGTCTGCCGGGAGGGTTTAACCCGACGTTTCCCGACAACGGTCCACAGGGATGGGTTGCCGATGGATTTTATGGTCTTGATCAGGGGCTCATCGTCGTGATGATCGAGAATTTTCGCTCGCGGCTGATCTGGCAGCTGCTGCGCCGCTGTCGATATATCGCCCAGGGTCTGCGCCGCGCGGGATTTCGCGGCGGCTGGTTGGGGCAACGCGCTTGACCGGGTTATCGGGAACTCGCGCAGCGCCCAGTGAAGCGAGCACGGCCGCTGTTTGTGATTCAAACAGCCAGGAATTTCTCGACAACGTGCGACCGCCCGACTGGCGCAACCCGCAACCTTCGGGCATCTACGATCTGGTGATTCTGGGTGCGGGACCTGCCGGACTTCTTGCCGCGCGCGGTGCCGCGACGCTCGGCAGAAAGGTGGCGCTTATCGAGCGCAACCTTCTGGGCGGCAATTGCCTGAGCACTGGCTGTGTGCCTTCAAAAGCGCTGATACGCACGAGCCGGCTGTATGCACGAATGCGCGAAGCCGAGTCGCTCGGCGTGGGTCAGGCGGACACGGAGCAGGCGGATGCCGCGGCGGCCATGCTGCGCATTCGGCGTCTGCAGGCACGTCTGAGTCGCGCCGACTCCGCAATCCAGCTGCGCGAGCGCGGCGTGGACCTGTACTTCGGAACCGGCGCTTTCATCGGGCCGTCGCGGTTGAAAGTCGATGATGAAGCCGTCCTGACGTTCAGAAAAGCGCTCGTGGCGACCGGAGCGCAGCCCTTGAGGCCGCAGATTCCGGGCCTTGAGGAGGCGGGTTACCGTACGAATGAAACCATTTTCAACCTGGAGGCAACGCCGGCGCGCCTCCTCGTCATTGGCGGCGGACCGCTGGGGTGTGAGTTGGCGCAGGCGTTCTGCCGACTGGGATCGCAGGTCACGATTGCCCAGGACGAGCCGATGTTTCTGCCCGGCGAAGAGCGCGACGCTGCGCAGATTCTCGCCGAATCGATGGCCAGTGACGGGGTCCAAACGCATCTGAATACGAAGGTTGTCGGAGTCAGGACGGAAGGCAAGCAGAAAATCGTCTCGCTCCTGAGCGAAGACAACAAAATGACTGTTCAGGCCGATGAGATTCTCGCTGGAATCGGTCGCGTTCCCAATGTAGAGGGTATGGGCCTCGAGGCGGCGCAGGTCAAATACGACACGGCCTCTGGCATTCGCGTCAACGATTTTCTACAGACGACCAATCCGCGTATCTACGCAGCAGGCGACGTGTGCCTGGAGCGCAAGTTCACCCATATGGCAGATGCGACGGCGCGAATGGTGCTGCACAACGCGTTCCTGCGCGGCCGCTATAGATTGAGCGCTTTGACTGTGCCGTGGTGCACGTACACGGATCCTGAGATTGCGCACGTCGGCCTGTATGTGCGCGAAGCACGCGAGCAATCAATTCCAGTGAAGACCTTTACGATACTGATGCACGATGTGGACCGGGCAGTGACCGACGGGGATGAAGCGGGTTTCCTCAAGATTCATTTGAGAGATGGGACCGACAAGATACTCGGTGCAACGATCGTCGCGCGACGCGCAGGGGAGATGATCAATGAGCTCTCGCTGGCGATCACCGCGGGCATCGGTCTGCGCAAACTTGGTCGTGTCGTACACGCGTATCCCACGCAATCCTTGGCCATCAAGATGGCCGCTGACGCGTACCATCGGCATCGCTTGAGCAAAAGCGGCCGCTAAAGATAGGGGAGCATCAGCCGCGCGGCGCTATTGCGCAAGGTGATGGGCAGAGAGGTTTTTTTCAGAAGCTCTGGGCTCAAGCGTACTTCCTGTTTCTGCGTAATGAATTGTTCCAGTTGCGCTACGAGCGTGGAGTGGTAGATCTCCACGTTCAGCTCGAAATTCAGCCGGAAGCTGCGCATGTCCCAGTTGGTGCTGCCAATGAGACACCACTTGCCGTCGATCGTCATGAGCTTGGAGTGATCGAAGGGTGAGCCGTGGGTCCACACCCGGCATTGAGCGGCAAGCAGCGGACCGATATGCGCGCGTGCACCCCAGTCGAGGGTGGGATGATTGCTGCTGGCAGGCAGGACCACATCAACTTGCACCCCGCGCATGGAGGCGAGCGCGAGCGCGGTAATGATGCGGTCGTCCGGCAGGAAATACGGCGTCATGATCTTCACCGAAGAGCGCGCCGCGCCCACGACTTGCAAAATCATCAGTTCTATTTTTTCCAGGTCCTGATCCGGCCCGGAGGTCACGGCGCGCGCAACGCTGTCGCTGACGGGCTCGAGGGCTGGGAACCAGTGCTCACCAAACAGTCGCTCAGCGGTGATGAAGAGCCAATCATCGGCGAACGAGCGAACAATCTGCGCGACGACCGGCCCCTCGATGAAAAAGTGTGTATCTAACACCGGGCTTTTAGGCCGACTGCTCACTAAATTTTCCGCGCCGATGTTGAGCCCGCCGATATAAGCGCTGCGGCCATCCACGCCGAGAAGCTTCTTGTGCAGGCGCAGGTTCAGGAACGGCATGCGCCAGGGCAGCGGCGAGTGCAAAAAGCGCGCAACCGGGACCCCGTCGCGCCGCAGTTTGAGGTACGTTTGCGACCTGAAGTAGCCCCCGCCAACCCCGTCAATCAGAACTCGAACGTGAACGCCACGCTTCTGTGCGCGCAGCAGGGCGTCAATGAAGGGCTGGCCCGCCACATCAGCCCGGAAGATGTAGCTGGCGAGGGCGACGCTATGTTGCGCAGCGTCGATGCTGGCGAGCATTCTTGGGTAGGCTTCATCGCCGTTACGCAAGACAGTGATAGCGTTGCCCCTCTTAGCGGGGCGGCCTGTAATCCGTCGTGCGGAGTACTCGAGAGTGGTCAAGCGCTCAGCTGAGAGGTCCTCGGCGCCGGCTTCGGTCCCTGGGGCCGCGCGGCGTTGCGCGCGTATCGACAGCGCCCGCCGCCGCACACGGTTCACCCCCAGCAGCACATACAGCACGCTGCCGAGCACGGGGGAGAGCCATGCGATGCCAATCCAGGCAACCGCCGAGCCCGGGTCGCGTTTATTGATGAGCACGTGGCCGGTAACACCAACTGCCAGCAGCAGGTGGAGAGCCGAAAGCACTGCAGTAAACGTCAGATTCAAGGCGCGCCCGCCGCAGGGTGGTAGGCGTTCATCTTAGCGCCGTTGGGCGAAGCCGCACGGTGCGTTTGCAGAAAATGGGGTGAGCGTGATGGCGGTCGGATGCGCTTGCAGAGTAAAATTCCTGCGTCTAGCGTCACGGCGACAGGAGTAAGAGATCATGGCTTCAGCGGGCAAATTCTTGAGCGACGTAAAGAAGATTCGTGCGCGCGCGCGCCGTCATTTGACGGAAGGTGCAATCACCAAGAACTACGGGGGCAATGTTAAAGATGCGATTGAGCTGCTAAACCACGCGGTCGCAACGGAAATTGTGTGCGTGCTGCGCTACAAGTTTCACGCGGTCACGGCCACTGGAATTGCCAGCGAAGCGGTCAAGCAGGAATTTGCGCAGCATGCCAAGGAGGAGGAAGAGCATCTGGACAGGCTATGCGAGCGCATCAACCAGCTCGGCGGCAAGCCGGATATGAACCCCGAGGGTTTGCTCTCACGCGCCGCCTCCGAGTATGTCGAGGGCACCAATCTCGTCGACATGATCAAGGAAAACCTCATCGCCGAGCGCGTTGCGATTCAGACCTATCGCGACATGGTGCGCTATTTCGGCCAGAAGGACCCCACCACGCGAACCATGCTCGAGTGGATCCTTGCGCAGGAAGAAGAGCACGCCAACGACATGCACGACTTGCTCGTTAGCCATGAAGGCCACCCCATGCTTGCCAAGTGAACGGCGCGAGCCGGGAACCTGCAGGTGCAGCGCGTGTTTCAATAGCTGCAGGTGCGCGTGTTGAGGCAAGGCGAGGCGGGAGCGTTGCAGAGTAAGCGTGGGTTTGCGTGCACGGTGCTCGTGATCAGCGGCGTTGCGGCTGGCGGGAGCGCCTACGGCGCAGTCGATGACTGGCGCCAGGATGCCCCCGGGCGCGTGCGCCGGATCAGCGTCGCCGATCTGCCGGCGCCGTACGCCACTTCATCCAGTGCGAACGCGTCGCAGATCGTGACTCGGCCGAGCACGGCCAGGCTTGCCGTACCACGTGGCTTTGCGGTTGCCGCTTTTGCAACCGGGTTGCAGGGCCCGCGCCGCTTGCAGGTCGCCCCCAACGGGGACATCTTCGTCGCCGAGACACACGCCGGCCGCGTGCGCGTGCTGCGCGCTCGAGCACAGGCGACAAGCGCCTCCCAGACCGAGGTCTACGCCTCCGGGCTCGATGGACCCTTCGGAATCGCGTTTTATCCTTTGGGTGAGCATCCGCAGTGGGTGTACGTGGCCCTTCGTAATCAGGTCATACGCTTCGCGTATCAGCCCGATGACATGCACGCGCGCGCGGCTCCCGAGGTCGTGATCGAGAGGCTTGCGGAGACGACGACCGGCCATTCGACACGTGATATTGCCTTTGCGTCGGATGGCTCGCGGATGTTTGTCTCTGTGGGTTCAGGATCGAATGTGGCGCAAAACGAGCCGCGCAAGTCTCCCGCGGAGATTCGCCAGTGGCAGACGACGCACGCGCTCGGTGCGGCATGGGGAGGCGAGAACGATCGTGCCGATGTGCTCGTGTTCGCCGTCGACGGTAAGGAGCCCGCCCGGCTGTTTGCAACTGGGATTCGCAACTGTGTCGGCCTGACCGTGCAGCCGCGCACGGGCGATTTGTGGTGTACCACCAACGAGCGCGACGAGCTGGGTGACGATCTGGTTCCCGATTACACAACCCGCGTACGCGAAGGCGCGTTTTACGGTTGGCCCTGGTACTACCTCGGAGCTCACGAGGATCCGCGCCACGCCGGGGAACGCCCGGATCTTGCAGGCAAGGTGACGGTGCCGGACGTGCTCTTCCAGTCGCACTCCGCCGCCCTAACGCTCGTCTTTTATGAGGCGACAGCCGGAGTTGCGGCCTTCCCGAAGGAGTACGTCGGTGATGCTTTCGTGGCGCTCCATGGATCGTGGAACCGCAGCCGTCGCACGGGCTACAAGGTCGTGCGTGTGCCCATGAAAGACGGTGTACCGACGGGCGAGTACCAGGATTTCCTGACCGGGTTCGTGGTGGATGATGAGAGCGTGTGGGGAAGACCTGTAGGCGTTGCCGTCGCGCACGATGGGGCGCTGCTGGTATCGGATGACGCTTCCAACACGATCTGGCGTGTGAGCGCTGTCAAATAATTGACCCCCGGGTTGGGCAAGTGCCCGACGATTAACGGAATTTAATGATTCGCCAACCCAAGGTGAATCCCTGAGCAGTCATTGTGGTGCCCCTCGGGGGGCTTGCGCCTCTACACGGGCTTGCGCGTCATTCACACTTCCACGCACTTTCTATGGGCTCCTCGCGTGCCGCCGGCATCACGCTGGCTCGTGCTTGCGGGCCT
>Ga0209624_10002383_pt1 | contig 13911 bp, 16 predicted proteins | sample JacPinW_OM2H0_O1_FD_188565 | JGI IMG/M metagenome (GOLD analysis project Ga0209624, IMG submission 188565) | Forest soil microbial communities from Algoma, Ontario, Canada - Jack Pine, Ontario site 1_JW_OM2H0_O1 (SPAdes) (version 2) | ecosystem: Environmental > Terrestrial > Soil > Boreal...
CTCATCTCTGCCGGTTTCCGAATCGGCAGGCACAATTCCAATTCAAAGTGCGACCAATCCATCGCGCTTTCTTTGTCCAGGAAAACCTCAAGTGCTGGCGCATGCTCGGGTTCGTAGGAACTGTTGATAAGCCAATCTCTGTAAAGATAGTCCCAAGCCGTAGCTACCTTATGGATGTCGCCGGAAACCGCTAGCACGGCATATCGCCTGGCTGGCATTTTCAGTTTCGACATTCCTTCCATGCACTCAAACGGCAAAGACGACGCAAGACAGACCTCATATCGATAAAGATGCTTCGGGGTCACGTGTGGATCGTCTACCGTCATTCCGAAAAGGATCCCTTGGGAAAAAATATCCTGGGACTTGGCCCATCCGATCACCTTCTTCAGGGCGGCAAGTACTCTGTCCAGTTCGAAGGCATTCGTAACCCGAATATAGGCGACATGCCTTTCGGGGATGTCGATCAATCTTACTGAAAACGCGGCCCTCTTCTCTTCCGCGCTCATGGGGAGACCATATTCGTCTTCCGGGAAGAGTTCTTTGCAAATCTTGCTCTTTTTGATCTCGCCGCTTCTTCGAAATTGACTTGGCGAAGTGTCGTAGCCGGATCGGAAGGCACGCGAAAAAGTGGCCGATGACGAAAAACCGCACTCAAGGGCTATATCTGTCAACTTTTGGTCGGAATAGCGAAGAAGCCGAGCCGCCTTTTCAAGACGAAGCCGATTCGTAAAATTCTTTAGAGTTTCGCCCGAAATTGCACTAAAAATCCGATGGAAATGAAATTCCGAGAAGCAGGCAACTTTAGCCAGCTCCTCTAGTTTCACCTGGCGATCCAGATTCCCGCGCAGATAGTCGATGACCCGATTAATTCTCTGGGCATATTCGCCGCTGGCCTGGGTCTTTTGGCGTGGAACGGACTCGATTGACATTGCGTCGCAGAATACCGCAATTGCCCCTATGCGGTCAGCATCCAAAAGTCTGACTGGCATGAGGCCTCAAGCGATCTGCTCTCCGGCATCTGCGCGTTTGACAGGCTCATGCCACTGAACCATTTTTCATGATCTCGAACAGATACGCGAAATCGGCGTGCCCCTTGCCAGCCTTGATTGCCTTGTCAATTAGCGAACGCTGAGGATCGGCAAAGCTGTGGTCCACGCCATGCTTTCCGCACCACCGAATCAACTCTCTTGGGCATGCAGCATAGACTTCGAGCGAAGCCTGAGTGTTGTCGTAATCTTTTGCTCGAATCGTTGCGAGAAGACCGGAGAAGACCGTCTCCAGAACTGGCAGCAAGCTCTTGATCGATTGCATGAATCCATCGACGGGCAGATTCTCCGTTTCATAGACAATGAATCCTTGGAGAAAGCTGAACATCGCACCCATGCCAAAAGCAAGGGCAGCCATGTCGAGTGCCGAAGCGTGGCCGATTTCCTTTCCGACGAACATGGCATTGTCGCCGAAGGCGAGAGGGATTGGTTTCATGCGATTGAATAGTGCGTCGGACCCCGAATAAAGAGCCATGACTTGCGGTTTCCCAATATCGCTTGGATTGCCCAGGATAGCGCCGTCGAGGTATTCGATCCCGTGTGACTGAGCCCAAGACTCCATCTCTCGGGCCTCATCGGGGGTTCCGGTGGTCAATTGAACCAGGATCTTGCCGCGGAGGCCAGACTCAATCTCCGGGTGGCACAGCAATTGCTTGGTCGACTCGTAGTTGCTGATGCTGACGACGATCACGTCGGCCTGTTGAACGGCCTCTAGAACGCTCGCTTCAACCTGCAGACCAAGCTGCGCGAGCGGCGCTGCCTTTGCGGCCGTGCGATTCCACACCGTGGTGGTAAGACCCTTGTTGAAAAGCGCAGACGCAAGGGCGGAGCCCACGCGACCTGTCCCGATGACTGCGATTTTCTGACTGATACGTGTCTCCTGAGGGCCGACGGATCATCTCGCCGATTTCGATTGAAAAATTGTAAGGGATTCGGAAATCAGAATCACCCTGCTATGTCAAGAAACGTGCAGAGCTCTTGATTTGTCGGATAGCCGGTCGGTCGGGTCCGGGCACCCACTTTACAGGTTGGCGCCTTAATCAGTACCTAGCCCCTATTTCGACATCCGCTGTCCGACAATTGTAGGATATCAGCATGCTGCCAACCCGAATTATGCTCGACTCCGACGAATTGGTGACAGTGTACCTGCGCGAAGCTCAATCAGCCCGTACAGTCCACAGCGAGGCGATTCTGGACGTTAACAGTGCCGGGCGGTGGATTCGAGGGATCGAGTTGCTCGGCGGTGATTTCAATCTCGAAACCGCGGTCAAACCGTTCAATCCGAGGAGGCCGCTATCCGACGAATCGGGCAGCGTGACCTACGATGAAGAAGCGAATGCGGCCTTCATTTACTTTTCGATGAAATCACCGGTTATATTTTCACCGGAAACTGCTTTGAAATATTCCCATTCCATCACCCCGCAAGCGGAGTTAGCCTTCGATTCCGAAGGCGGACTGGTTTGGCTGCGGTTCTCTCCCCAAGACGCGAATAAGAGTCCTGCCGACTTCGTTTCGCTCATCAACGCTCCCGTCGAACACGTCACTGCAACATAGCCGGACAGGTTGGTAATGGGACCCATTTGTCCGTTTGGCGTGTTAATCAGGCGCTAGTCGGAACTACAGTTGGAGCAACCGAAACATGCTCGGAGTTACAACGAAGCCTCGGTGAGATAGCGGCACACGTGGGACATTGTCGCGAGAGGAAAGCTTTAGTCAGAATTCAGGTGGCGAATAAAGGAGAAGAAATAGGGGCCGAGCGAACCGCCGAAACGAGGATTAATTTCAAGGATGTAAGGCCGGCCGCGCATCACTTTGTAGTTCACGCAACATAAACCTTGAAACCCGATTGATCTCAAGACATCAGCGAACAAATCAAGGTATCCACACCGGTGAATGACTTTATAGAGATCCGGGTCTTGTCCCTTGATGGAATATTCACTCTCAAACTCAAACATGATATTCAGAGCCTTGACAATCCTGTCGTTCGCAAAGAGTAGGTGCGTGGCGAATTCATATCGTCCCGGAATGATTTCCTGACGGTAGAACGCGGGGTCATTCAGTTTATCGAGAACGAGCATTTCCTCTTGCGCGTCTCGGATCATCTGGCATTCCTTGCCCCATTCACTGATGCGCTTCTTCAGGATGTAAGGAGGCTCGAGACTAGCGCCCATTGTGGGGATGTTACTTCCGAATCCCCGCTCGATGAGGGCCTGGTTGAATTTGCACTTATCGTCACAAAGCAAGATGCTCTCTTCACGCGGAATCGGGATAGGGTTCTTGGACAATAACCGCGGCCATTGTTGAGCCGCGATCAAATCGGAAATCTCGAGTGGCATCACCAGATCAAACGCGCTAATACCTTGGGCCGACAACGGTCCAAACTCCAGGATGTGTCGTGAACCATCAAAACCCTTCTTAATAGCCTCGCTCCAGTCCGGCTTTCCGGAGAACAGGATGCGAAGACTCTTTTCTCGGATGAGGTGCAGCACGGATTTTTCATAGGCCAAGTAGAGGCGGTTGCGTTTGCTGGCTAGAGATCGCTTTGTCGAGATACTGAGTTCCATGCCTGGTTATTTTCATCGTAGGTCGTGAACCGCGAGGGTGGGGCGAAAATGTCGTCAGCTGTCAACAAAGAGTCATGAAAGTAGATATACCAGGAAAGATCAAGGACGCACATTCGCGACTGAGAGTCGCCCCCCGGTTGCATAGGCGCGAGTTGGGTGAGGAGGCATTGTGCCGGTCTCGCAGCAGTGGAAGCGGTCTTGAGAAATTCGCCCTAACCTTGGTTTGAAGACTCGCCCCAGGGCGCGCTCGCTTATCTTGGGCTGGGCCGCGCCCATGCGCTCGCGGGGAACACAGGCCGATGCCTCGGTCGGCCTGATTAGAAGGGTTGGCCGCCACTACCGCTCTTGACGATCGAAATCGTACCACTCTTGATGTGCGTGCCCTTCACCGTCGTCAACGGCCTGGTTGGTTCGAGCTTCTTGCCTTTGTTGAGACGCTTGCTCGCTTTGCCACTCTTTCGGATTCTGGCCACTTTAGCCTCCCGTAAATTCTGGCTTTCCAGTCCGATCCACCCCGTGAACCCATTTGGCCGTGCTGCCAACGCGGGACAATATTGCAAATCCCGGCCCACTGTCCACAGATACTCTCGGGTACTCCAAGCGGAAGAAAACAGGACAAATATAAGCGTGGGAATTCGCCAGCTGAGCCGCGACGGCGGTGCACGTTGACAAAGTAAATCCCATACGGTGAAGTAATGTTTATGCGGCGGAGCGCACCCTATCTGCGTGTCGGCTAGTCCCGCGTAACGCCCGATGAGTCAGATTACCGGACATGTATTTTTCTAGTACAGTACTTGTCCGGCTTGCGCGTTAATCAGGAGCTAACGTGTTTACCCTGCGGAGCGCCCGCAGCACCAGGTAATAGAAAGAAAACTTTTTTCTGTCTGCCGCGTCTGATGGGAAGGGCCGTCCGCGTCCCAATTCGGAGGAGATGCTATGACCAGAGCTCGCTTATTCGCAGTTGCCTTCATCGTGATGTGCGCCGCCGTGCTGCCCGCACGTGGCCAGGACAAGAAAAAAGCCCCTGCTCCGAGTCGTTCGGAAGCTGTGCTGGAGCAATGGAACGATATCGGGCGCAAGCTGATCGCTATGGCCGAGGATTTTCCCGAAGACAAGTACGAATACAAGCCTCATCCGGACTCTCGAACGTTTGGGGCGAACCTGATCCACGCAGCGGCGTCCATGTATTACTTCACGGATTTAGCGCTGGGTCAGAAGCCCCGTTATCCGGATGACCCGGACCGCACCAATCTCAAGACCAAGGTTCAGGTGATCGCGTTCGTGAAGAAGTCCGTGGCGGACGGCGCGGACGCGATCAAGACGCTGAGCGACAGCGGGCTCGAGAGAGCAGTCGATGCCGGTGGACCGCATCTAGACCGGCTCTACGACGTCGCTTACGGAATCATTGAACACTCGGGCGAACACTACGGGCAGCTGGTCGTGTATTACCGAATTAACGGAATGGTGCCGCCAGAATCGAGGCCGAAAAAGTAAAGCGGTAATCCGCAGCGTCGTCGAAGGTCTGGAGTGGAAACCTGGTTCAAGTCACGTTTACCAAATCGAAGATAAGCGGCGATCTTCTGGAACGGAAGCGGGTCAACCTACTTCCCTGTCGAACAACAAGTCACGGTAATAGTTTCCAGACATCGTTGTAGTAAAACGTGCTGAGAAAATTTGGGCTGTAATAACCACTAAATAGCCAGAAATTTAGGTTTGAGTCCACCCATCCGACGGCCTCGTAGCGGGGCCCGGGCACATTGTTGGGAGCCGGTACCCCTTGGGTCCCAAAGACAGCGGGTTGTGCCGAGAGCACGGGCCCTCCCATCCACGTCCACTCGCCTCCGCTGTATTTCCACAGATCGCTGAGATAGTTCAAGGTTTCGCCGGTGGAATCTAGTCCAAACCCTCCAAAGATCCAGACGTTCCCTGAAACGTCCTGCCACGCAACTGGAGAAAACCGCCCTCCAGGGGTATTCCCGGCGACCGGCACACCCTGCGTGCCGTATACACCTTGTTGCTCGCCAGAGGATCCGGCCTCCCACGTCCACTGGCCATTACTGAATCTCCAAATATCGTTCAGAAAGGCCCCCGTGTTAGGGTTCAGACCTCCGAAGAGCCAAAGGTTTCCAGATGAGTCCGTCCATGTTGCTTCGCCGTGTCGGTCCCCTGGAGTGCTGCCTGCGCCAGCCGCGCCTTGCGTACCGTAAGCCGCGTTCTGGCCCCAGACGTTCGGACCCGCAACCCATGTCCATTCTCCCCCGGTGTATTTCCATAGATCGCTCATGTAGCCCACTTGCCCGGTTGAGTCGAAGCCGGCACCTCCGTAAAGCCAAAAACTGCCATCTTTGCCAAGCCAGGCTGAGCTGTAGTAGCGACCACCGGGGGCATTGCTCGCACCGGCTGTACCCAGCGTTCCGTAGGATCCCGATTGATTCACAAATTGGGAGCCACCAACCCATGTCCAATCTCCGCCAGAGTACTTCCATAGGTCGTTAAGGTAGCCTCTCGTTCCGGTCGAATCAAAACCGAACCCTCCGAAAAGCCAGAAGGTTCCAGCCGCGTCCACCCACGTCAAGGCGTCTCCCCGAGCCCCTGGCCAATTGGTTGCAGAGGCCGCACCCTTCGTGCCATATGTCCCGACTTGGTACGCTAAATCCGATCCGCCTATCCAGGTCCATTGATTATTGCTGAACGTCCAGAGGTCACTCAGTTGGCCGTCTGCGGCACCCACCGAATCCAACCCAACGCCGCCAAAGAGCCACAAAGTGCCTTGTTTGTCGACCCAGCTCGCAGCGGACATCCTTGTTCCGGGAATGTTGTTGGTAGACGGATCTCCCAGGGTGCCGTATGTGCCGGGTTGATTGTAGGACGTAGAACCTCCCATCCAAGCCCACTCGGCGTGGCCGCAGTCTACATTCACGTTGACTGCGTCATTGGTCACGGTTCCACTGCCGCCGGTTACCGCGCAGGTCTGCGCCGGGGAGGCCGGTTGGGTCTGCACTGTAATGGAGTAGCTGCCTCCGCTCTGAATGAGAGTCGGAAACTGGAGGGCTCCGTTTGCCGTCACTGGCAAAGGGTCATTGTTGTTATCCGTCAAAACCAAGCCTCCGCTTGTTCCCCAGAGACCCAGGACTGTGACGTTTACTGCGAACGTGCTCGGTGGTGGCGGTGGTGGTGGCGGTGGTGGCGGGCCAACGGGAGTTGTATTCCCGCTCCCGCTTCCGCCGCAGCCTGCGAGAATTAGGCTTATAATGCCGACACACAAGAGACGTACGCGGAAGCAGTTTCGTGCCAAGTTTCTACCTCGTCGATCAAAAGATCATATTACAATTCTGCGCCAGATCCAGGTACCGGCGAACGCCCAGGCTTACCTCCGTCAACTCCTGGAACTCGGATGACCGTTAACTCGGGTACCAGAATCCACTTTGCCGGTTAGCGGGTAAATCCGACATGCGGATACGGCCGTGCTGACGCTGTGGATTTATGCTTCGACATTATGGCGTTCTGGACTTCCAGCTGACGACATGGGTATACATGAAAAATCTCTTTGAAGCGGCAAGGGCGAAAGAAGTGAAGGAACGTATGGCGCAGCTGACGCCGGATAGCAAGCGGCTGTGGGGCACTATGAATGCGCCGCAAGCGGTGGCGCACTGCTCAGCGGGTTTGGAGTTGGCGCTAGGGGACAAGACTCCGCCGCAGGTGTTGGTGGGACGGATCTTGGGATGGATCGTGAAGCCCTTGGCGCTCAGGAACGACGAACCGATGCGGCGGAACTCGCCGACGATAAAGGATCTAGTGGTTCAGGGTGAACGGGATCTGAGAACGGAACGGGAGCGGTTGTTGGGTTTGATCGATCGGTTTGTGGCGGTCGGGCCGGCGGGGTGCACGAAGCATCCGCACAGTTTTTTCGGACGGCTGACGCCGGAGGAGTGGGCGATACTGATGTACAAGCATCTGGATCATCATCTCCGGCAGTTTGGGGTTTAACACCGGAGCGGGCTCAGTTTGCTGGCGATACGGCTGTTTTGCCCTCGCGTCGGGCCAACTCCTGCTTAGTCAGATAACCGTTAACTTGGGAACCGGTGTCCACTTGCCCGGCTACCGCGTTAATTCAGGAACTGAAACTTCGCGGAACGCTGAACCAGTTTAGGCTAAGGGCCAGGTAGTTCAGAGAATCGCGAGAGGGACTCCAACTTATCTTGTTTTGGGTCAGAAATGATACGGATGCTCTTCTCTTAGGCGATGGACCTTCTCCAGATATCGCTTCTGTTCGTCCAGAGGAAGACTTGGCGGCAGGTCAACAACCGCCGTACTGTCGTCAACTGTCGGCGACGGGAAGTTGTACTTAATTCGGAGGTCCCCTAGTCGCGTCCGTTGACGGGCGACACGGATTGGAGTGCATAGCGGGCAGTCCACGACCAGATCATTGGGAGTTTCCCAGACGTAATACACAATCGCATCCGAGTTCGCATCCAGTACAACGTATTTGCCGATCTCCGCAGCGTCAATCGACCGGATCGCCGGAAGCACACTGAGTTGGACGCGCGATGATTTCCCACCCTCAAGATGCACGCGATACCTTCCATCGGGCGAAATTGATTCCGTGAAGCGAGCTGTGGCCGAGCTTACGAAGGGTAGCCGGGGGAAGTTCAATCCCGTAATCGCCCTGTAGCTCGCGTGAAACAGGAATGCCGCTATCGCCGTGCCTGCGGTGATAGCCAAGACCTTGCGAAGGCTTGATGACTTCACGGAGTAAGAAATATTGGCCATTGCCTGGCGTTCTGGAATATACAGACACCGTCCGCACTATTCTGGTTCCTAGCCAGAAGTAAACGCGATAGCACCGCTCCGCACTGTCACCCAGCTGTCCGGCAAGTGCGTTCATCAGGACTTTAGGATCAAATTGAGCCATATCTTACGGACGAGATAAGCATGAATCGCTTTGCCCGATTGACCAACGAGTTATTAAGAAAGATGGGGAACAGTGCGAGGGCAGAGGCAATCCGCTTGCGCGGGGGCACAGGCAAACCCCGACTCATAGGCACCGTCATTGGCATTATCTTTATGATTCTACTGGCGCTTTGGATGGCGCATCACTAACTGTCCCCCCTGTGCGGTTAGCGTGCTAATCAGAGCTTGGCCCCGATTCCTTGAGAGCTAGGTGTCGCCACCGGGACAGTCGTCGCTCACCGATGACTTGTTCAGGGGCGGAAACTTTCGAGGCGGTGGATGTACCACTCGGGAAATCCGTATTCGCCGGCAGGTTTCACGATCCGGTCTATATAGTCGTTGGTCGCGGGGCGCGGATCCATTGTGGGACAGATGTAGCACAATGAAGCCTTACATTTTCCATCGAGCGTTTCCGCGAGCACGGCTTCGGGCAGATACGTCTCACCAAGCACATCCTTGGCGTGGGAGTACAACCGGCCGAGTTCCGCATGGCTGCCTGTGGCGAGAATGCCGTAAACACAGTGTTGGTCGGAACGGATGAGATTCGCCCGTGGTTGGATGCGTATGTCGAAACCTGAGAGCCGCGCGACTTCCCATTCCGTGGGAACATAGTTCACTTCACGCAAAACGCGCAGATTGATGTACGACCCATAGAAGAAGATCCAGACCTTAGGCTCAGTCACCGTTATCGGGATTTCCTTTTCGAGATTCGCCTAGTCTTGCGAGCCTGGGAAGCTTTGATCACATATTGCCGCCAAGTCCCGATAAGTCAGATAACCGGGTAAGTGCCGGCCTGGTGCCGGAATCGCTGCTCCCTTCGGTCCTAGGCGGATAATAGCTGCGCACCTCCCGTTTTCCACCCACGACACTCGATAGTGTCCAAATTTGAACCACGCCTTGCGAAGGGCGGGAGTGAGTTGGTTGCCCGTTCAATCGGTCAAAGGCTGTACGCCAGTGGATGCTTGGGCTCGTAAAGCATGATGTCGTCCGCGCCAGGCACGGCCATCATGACCACGAGTCCGTACCCATGATCCTGAACTTCGCCGCGGAACTCCGCTCCTTTGCCTTTCAGTTCAGCGACCGTGTCTGAGATGTCGTCGCACATCAGGGAGATCAGATGGTGCCGCGGCGATTCGAAGGTCTTGCCATCGTAGACGCTGTGGGTCGGGTGCACGCCCATCTCGCTCCGCCCCGTCTTGAAGATCAGCCAACCCGCGCCTCCGCCCTGTGCGTCCTCGACGTAGGGCCAGCCGAGGACGTCGCGAAGGAATGCGCGCGTTGCGGGGGCATCGTCGGAATAAATCAGGGTGTGGATGCTGGTGATCATGAGACTGAACTACTGAAATCGTCTAGAACTGTACTATTTCGGTCTATGCCAATCAAGAAGCCGTTGATCGCACTGGGCATCGAAATTAGGACACTCCCCGACTCCCGTCAACAGCTGCTTCGCGATTCTCGCCGTGTACTCGCGGCAACAGAAGCGGGTCGGCGGCCTCGCCGGCGGCGGGCGCAGGCTGCCTGCCGGATCTGGCGCCAGTACGCAATTGTCTGGTTAGTGCGTCAACAGGGAGTTGGACCCATGCATTTCTTGTTGACGAATGTCTGGGCTGTTACGGGTGAGTTTTAACTTCAATGCGAAGTTCGGGAGGGTCGTCTGCACCGGCGGCGCCCGCTTGGTTATCGATGACTTCTATAGCGTGCATGGGCTCCGGTTGTGACCAGTGCACCGCCCAAACCCCCGGATGAGTCGTGGTTTCCTGGCTGGGAATGTCCCGCACGCTTCCATCCGGTCTGTGATAGTGAATGTGTGGCGAAACGCCGCCCGTATCCCAATCCAGAACTAGACTCGGCCATCGGTGATGATGCATGGGTACCGTTCCGCCAGTGGGTGGCACAGTTACTTCGAGCACGCGCACCAATGCATTTTCAAAAATAACCTTGTGGCTGTTCGGAGCAGCTTGCACGGCGTCGTAGCCGTCTGGAAAGCCGGACTTGTCTTGACCGTATGAGTAGAAATTTACCGCGAACCCGGCTAAAGAACCCACGATCAAAACACTGATCAGTAATTGCTTACGTCCCGGTACAAGACTTTTTCGGTGGCTCATGCCCTGCAGTATATTCCCGTCCGCGCGCAGCAACTTGAATTTCTTGGGCGAACGCTATTCATACTCCTATCGACTCGTGATCGGCTGATGCGGGACTCCAAGGCTCGCGGGTGCTTCCGAAATTTCCCCGTGCTCAGCCGAAATGCGCTGTGACCACTTTCATCCAGGCAGGGGTCTGCACAACCAGATAGCTGACGTGGAACGCGACGACGACCACCGGCACGCCGATTGCGAAGGCCGGGTGAAGACGACGATGCCGGAGGGTGTCGATTAACACGCACAGCAGGAAACAAGCATAGAAGGCGAGAAATTGCGGAAGGGGCTTGCGTGTGAAGAGCAACACGATCCTCGCAACCGCCGGAGCCAGAAGCGTCAATGCGGCCAGTACCATTAAGCGTTTGTGCAGGTCTGGCCTCCTTCGATACACAATCCCGAGCACGACGAACCCGGCGAAGAGCAAAAGATTCACCGTGTTGATCCCCAGCAGAAAGTGCAACCTGCCGATCTGGTGAAGCCTGCTTTCTCTCGCGACGCCATCCAGTGTCAAAACCTCGCCGAGCACCACGACGATGGCGGCAAGCACCGCCATAAATGCGCCCAGGCGCATGTGCAGCCGGACGCGGCCAGCTTCGATGAGCCATGTCTGAAAAATGAACCCAATGCACCACAGCGTCATGGCCGCACCGTGAACCTGCACCAGCGGCGAGAGGGCGGGGCCATGAAAGAGAGACCGCAGATAATAAGTGCGCGCAAACCCGGCGACTGCGATAACAGCCGCCCCGACGGCAATCCATCGGTATTCGCTTCGCGTCAGTTCGCGTTGCAGCTCCATGTGCGCCGATCGAAGTATATCTTGCGTGATGCATTCTCCGGACAGTTTCGATAGTTGACGACGCTGGTTGAAGGCCGAGCGTGCAAACTCCTGATAAGTCGGACGACCGTACATGTCCTTTCCTAGGACTGTACTTGGCCTGTGTATGCGCTAATCAGGGGCTGGCAGAAGTTTGGCGTCGCGCTCGCGTCCAGCCTACCCCATCGGCGGTAGACTTGCGCAATGCGACCCCTTCGGTACTCCATTGACGTCACGTTGGACGGGTGCTGCGATCATCGTGTAATCACAGCGGACGAAGATTTGCATCGTCACGCGGTCGAGAACCTCGACCAGGCCGATGCCCTGCGCTTTGGCCGGGTGACTTACGAAATGATGGAGGCGGCGTTCCGGCCGCAGGCGCGGACGGGAGCGGGGCCTGATTGGATGGAACCCTTCGCCCGAACGATCGACGCGGCAAAGAAGTACGTCGTGTCGAGCACCCGGAGCCGAGTCGGTTGGAATGCGGAGCTCGTGCGCGGGGACCTAAAAGCGGCCGTTCAGCAGCTCAAGCGGGGGCCGAGCTCGGGCCAAACGCCCCTCTGATATACCCGGGCATTACCCCCGCGTCCTGGGAAATTCCGGTAAGGTTTCCCCAGGGAACGTTGAATGATCACGATGATTTGTGCGCTTCGTGTCGGAGCCAAGGAGGAAAAGGCAGAGTATACTCGGGGCATTTACTCGACGGGAACCTAAACTCAGGAGAAGAAAATATGGCGCGACGCGCGTTCTTAGCTCAGCTCGCGGGGTTACCTTTTCTATCGTTGGGGGCGAAACCGCAGGACTCTAACAAGCCTCTGAATATCATGATGAAAGGCGCGTGGGGACCTGATGACCCGACAAGGGCTTCATTTCCATTTCTCCATGGACTCGCACTCGCAGAAGCCGGCCACAACGTGCAAATCTATTTGCTCTCGGATGCCACAGCTTTGATGCGAAGGTCCACGGTGAACGCGATCTTTCCGGTAGGCTGGCCACCATTGAGTGAGACACTCGCAAAAGTCGTCGCAAGACATATTCCGATTTATTCCTGTGGAGCGTGTTCCCGTGCCCGCGACGTCACGGAAGGAGACTTGAATCAATGGGGAGCAAAATTCGGCAGCCCACCGATCTTCGTGTCGCTCGTTGAGTGGTCAGATCGGATCATTGTGGAGTGAAAATAGGCCCGGGAAGTTGCCGAGCGTGTACGTGTTGCCCTGCCCCCAATTCTAATCGCAAGTCCCGATAAGTGGATCACCGGAGAAAGCGCCGGCGGCCAAGCGGTCTGAGGTCTTCTTATTTTCTTGATGCCAACACGTGGCTTCCCTGTCGTTTATCAGTCCACGAGCTGCTGCCCGCCGTCTATGTCGTAGGTTCCGCCTGTTAGCGCTGTGTTGGTCATGAGGTGGACGGCCAAGGCGGCGACGTCCGCCGGGCCGACCACGCGGCGGATTGGGAGTGTTGCGCGGAGATGTTCGCGCCGCGCATCCAACTGATCGCCGAGCAGGGATGCTGACAGCGGAGTGTCTACGAAGCCGGCGGCGATGAGGTTGACGCGGACGGGGGCCAGCTCGAGCGCGAGGTTCTTGGTCATGGCTGGATGCGCGGCGGTGAGAGCCGAGATGAGAGCGTACCCCGGTGCCGGGCGGCGGCCGCCGGTACCACCCATGAAGATGAGAGTACCTCCCGGACGAACTTTCTTTGCGGCGTAGCGAGCGACCTGCAATGGCAGCAGGAGATGGGCTTCGACATCCTGGCGCGCCTTTTCGATCTCAAGTTCCGCCAGTGGTGAGTAGTAGGGACCAGGACCGGTGACGAGCACGTGGTCGATCGGTGTCGGGAGTTCCTCGAAGAATCTCCTCAGTTGATCGAAGTTTGTGGCGTCAAACGCCGCGCTGCTTAGAGCGCCGAGTTCGCGTGAGGCGCGTTCTAGGGGTTCCGGGTTGCGCGCCGCGAGAATCAGCTTGGCTCCCTCGGCACGCGCTCGCCGGGCTGTTTCGAGTCCGATGCCGGCACTGCCCCCGATCACGACGACAATTTGTCCTAGGAGTGCCGGTTCGGGTCGGATAGGACTGGCGCTGGTTGCGATGCTCATGATTCCTCCGTTCAACATTCTAGAATTGGGGTGCCTCTCTTACGCAAGCGGCACCAGTTTTGCGAGGATGGTCGGCAGAAATTCCGCGACCGTCGGATGAATATGCATTGCGCGCTGGATGACCGTGTACGGCGCCTTCGCATACATGACATCTAGCAGAACATGAATCACTTCATCGCCTCCGATTCCAAGAATCGCAGCTCCCAGAATCTGTTTCGTTTCTGCATCGACGCAGATTTTGATGAAACCTTGTGTCTCACCTTTTTCGTAGGCCCGGCTCCCTCGGGTCATCGGATATTTCACA
>Ga0209624_10002384_pt1 | contig 13907 bp, 10 predicted proteins | sample JacPinW_OM2H0_O1_FD_188565 | JGI IMG/M metagenome (GOLD analysis project Ga0209624, IMG submission 188565) | Forest soil microbial communities from Algoma, Ontario, Canada - Jack Pine, Ontario site 1_JW_OM2H0_O1 (SPAdes) (version 2) | ecosystem: Environmental > Terrestrial > Soil > Boreal...
AGGGCACGTCTCAGTGGATCTGTGACCGCGCTTTCAGAATGTTGTCCCAGAAACTCATCGAGCAACTTCAAGGCTTCATCGTGGGAAGAGCCGCTCAGTAGGTATTTGGTTTGCCACCACAGGTGGGGGTCGAGTTCATCGCCTCCATACTGCTGCCCATCGCCGGTGTGCCTCACGTAAAACAAACGAAATAATCGGTTCCAGATCTGGCCGGGATCGGAGGCATATATCGTCTGCGCAGATTGAGGTCGACTTGGAGCGTTTCCCTTTGCGGGGGCGTCTGCGCTCTTACCGTCGCTATAACTGCAAATGCAGAAAAGCAGTGGCAGAACAGCCGCGCTGACCAAGGATGCCGTCGCCCTCATAGCCGCTCATCGTACCACTGCTTTCTTGGGATCCACTGCTCCGGCGGATTCGTTACTGCATACACCCGTACAGCGCAGCCACCACATATTCCGCTTTATAGCGGCGAGCACTATACTAGCCGGATGAGCAAGCACCTCGAATCGCTGTATCAGAATCTTCTCAACGGCAAGCTACCCCATAACCTGAGTTGGAGCGAGGCCGTCGAACTGGTCGAGCATCTGGGTGAGGTCCAACCGCAGGGAAACGATGAGTTTGTGTTCCATGTGGGCAGCCAACGCGCCTTTTTCAAGAAGCCGCACACCCATGATCTCGGTATAGAGGGAGTTTCTCGGTTGCGTAAATTCTTGAAGGAAGCCGGACCGTCTGTGCATAAATCAGATGCGCAGGTAGAGGCACCGGCCCATACCAGCCGTATGATTGTCGTCATCGACCACCACGCCGCCCATGTTTACCAGGATCTCGGAGGAAGTCGTCCGGCCGACGAACATAAGGTGCAACCTTACGATCCTTTCAATTTTCATCATCATCTGATTCATCGAAAGGAAGCCCACTACCGTGGCGAGCGCGTACCCGAAGAGGATTCGTTTTATGAGGAGATCGCGAAAGATATCACTCCGGCGAATGAGATCGTCCTCATCGGTCACGCCACCGGAAAAAGCAACGCCGCCGACTTCTTGAAAGAATATTTGAAGACCCATCATCCCGACATTTCTCGACGGGTCATCGCTACCGAAAACGCGGACCTCTCAGCGGTGACTGAGCCTGAAATTGAGGCTCTAGCAAAGCGGCACATGATCGCAGCCTAACAGCGTGGTTCTTAACCACCGCATAACCGATTGCGATGGCGACGAACTTGATTGCGGCATCGTTTTACCAAAAGAGCATGCCGCCTGGGCGTGAAAAATGGCGAAGAAAAAAGCCGCTATTGCCATGTCGAAACTCACAGAGATTGAACAGGACCTGCTTTCGCACATCCAGGATGGATATCAGCTCGAAACTGATTCGCTCGGCGGCAACCCAGTTCTGCGGCGCTTGAAAGACAATGAAGAAATACGCGCCCTGTCTGCCAATCGCAATACCATCAAGGCGATGGAACAGCGCGGACTCATCAGCCCCGTCAAGGGCCAAGACGCGCTCACTATTGTGTGGCGTCTGAAAAAGAAGCAGTCGTCGCAATGAAACGGACGTTGCTCTCATGGAGCAGTGGAAAAGACAGCGCTTGGAGCCTTTACCTCCTTCGGCAACAAAGCGATTGCGAGGTTGTGGGGCTGCTGACTACGTTCAATCAGAGAGCGAACCGGGTTGCTATGCATGCGGTGCGTCGTAGTCTCGTCGAGGTCCAGGCAAGAGAGGCAGGCGTTCCACTGTGGGATGTGGACCTTCCGTGGCCGTGCTCGAACGCCGACTACGAGAACATCATGGAGAAAACGTGCGAATCGGCTGTACGCGCGGGGATCGAATGCATTGCCTTTGGCGACCTGTTCTTGACTGACATACGGGCATACCGCGAGAAGCAACTGGAAAGTTCCGGATTGCAGCCAATTTTCCCCGTGTGGGGCATGCCCACGAGGGAACTTGCACATTTCATGATCAAGTCCGGGGTGCGTGCCAAACTGACCTGTGTTGACCCCAAACTCGTGGCGCCGGAATTTGCTGGCAGGGAATTTGATGAACAATTGCTTTCGGATTTGCCTCCACAGGTCGACCCCTGTGGCGAGAACGGGGAATTCCACACCTTCGTCTATGCCGGACCGATGTTCCGGCACGACCTTTCAGTAGAGGTCGGAGAAATTGTGTCTCGCGACGGGTTTGTGTTTGCCGATCTGAATCTTAGTCAGCGCAAAGCCAACGCCAAGTGATGGCGACTGGTTCGACGCTTCTTGTAGATTCAACATTTATAGGGATGCGGCAACCGCAGACACGCGGGAAGCGCAAAGTAAAATCGTGCGGTTGGCACGTTGTAAGGGAACCGAATGGCAGGTGAACGGCAGGCGAGAGTACACAACCGACTGAAAGAATGGCTCCTCAGGTAGGACTCGAACCTACAACCCTTCGGTTAACAGCCGAATGCTCTGCCATTGAGCTACTGAGGAGTGAAAGCACGACATTTTCGTGCTTGTGTACCCCTCAAATCATAGCAGAGCACAATGCCGATTGGAAACGTTTAGCCTCAAAACGCAACGAGCATTTGAGAATTGCGATCTGGGATTTCAAAATACTACGTGTGCGCGTATAACGAATGCGCGTGAAAAAGTCATAAGGCCGCAGATGCGCAATCGGCTCGACTCAATCGCGGAGCAAGTGCGGCCTCACGACACTTTAAGATATTCGGCCCCTCGAATCTCATGTAGATTACCGAAGGCCGAGCGCCATCCTCAGTGGGCGCGTCTCTCCGTCCAGTCTGCTAACCTATCCATCGGTATTCCGTCCACCACAGTAGTGAGGTGCCGATGTACCGAAAAATGTACGGGAAAATGTTTGGAAAAATGTTCAGGGAGACGTTTGGAGATATATTCGAAAATATGTGCGAAAACTTGCCTGGAGGTCTGCGTTTGTCGACTGTCCTTTTTCTTCTCTTCATAGTATCGACTGCCGGATTGACGGCGCTCGCCGTCGCCGCGGACGCACCATCTTCCTCCGGCCCGCCGAAAGCGAAAGTTGCCCCTGTGGAGGACTCAGTTCAGGGTCACAAGATCGTAGACCCGTATCGCTATCTCGAAAACGCCGATGATCCAGCCACCAAGACCTTCGTCGATGAAGAGCTTGCCTACACTCGCTCCGTCCTCGATCCGCTCCCCGGCCGCGACAAAATCAATGCGCGCCTCTCGGAACTCTTGGCCATCGGCACCGTCGGCGCCCCGCAAGTCGGAGGCAAATACTATTTCCACACTCGCCGCGATGCCGGCCAGAATCAGCCTCTTCTTTATGTGCGCGACAGTCTGAACGGCGAAGATCGCGTTCTTCTCGACCCCAACAAAATGTCGGCCGATGCCACCATCGCACTCGACTGGTGGTACGCCTCGCACGATGGCAAGTACGTCGCCTACGGAACTTCAGCCAGCGGATCGGAAGAAAGCACACTTCGCATCATCGAAACCGCGACCGGCCGCCAGTTGCCCGACGCCATCGACCGCACTCGCTTTGCCAGCGTCGCGTGGCTGAAAGACAACTCCGGCTTCTACTACACGCGCCATCCTCGCAAAGGCGACGTTCCGGCCGGCGAAGAGGTCTACCACGTCAAGGCTTTCTATCACCAACTCGGCACCGATCCCGCAAAAGATCCCTTGATCTTCGAAGACAAACGGAATCCGCAATTCATCCCCGACCTCACCATTTCCGACGATGATCGCTGGCTCCTCGTCAATGTCGAAGAGGGCTGGGCGAAAACCGAAATGTTTCTGCTCGACCTGCATTCCGGTCACCAACCAAAGGCTGTGCCCGTAGAGATCACAACCGGCAAAGAATTTCTCTACGGCGGAGAATTTTTCCAAGGCAAGCTCTACATCACCACCAATGAAGATGCTCCGCACTTCCGCGTCTTCACAGCCGATGCCTCAAATCCCAAACGCGCCAACTGGAAGGAATTGATTCCCGAGTCCGATGCCGTCCTCCAAAACGCCAGCGTTACGGGCGGCAAGCTCTTCCTGCAATACGAGCACAACGTTGCCTCCGAGCTGATGATCTTCTCGCTCGAAGGCAAGAAGCTCGCCGACATCGCGCAGCCCGCCATCGGCAACGTCCCAAGCGCCAGCGGCCGCTACGATCTCCACGAAATTTTCTATTCCTTCACATCCTTCACTGTGCCGCCATGCGTCTACCGGTACGACTTGACGAGCGGCAAAAGCGAGCTCTGGGCCAAGGTTGACGCGCCTTCCATCGATCCCACGCAGTACGACGTGCGCCAGGAGTGGTATCACTCCAAAGACGGCACCAAAATCCCAATGTTCATCGTCAGCAAAAAGGGTTTAGTGAAAAACGGCCAGAATCCCACGCTGCTCACCGGCTATGGCGGCTTCAACATCTCCATGAGCCCCGGCTTCAACCGCAGCATGTATCTCTGGATGGAACACGGCGGCGTTTACGCTGTCGCCAATCTCCGCGGAGGGAACGAATTCGGCGAAGACTGGCACCGCGCCGGCATGTTAGAGAAAAAGCAAAATGTCTTCGACGACTTCATCGCGGCCTCCGAATACTTAATCTCCGAAAAGTACACCGACAAAAATCACCTTGCCATCTACGGCGGATCGAACGGCGGCCTGCTGATGGGCGCAATGATCACGCAGCGCCCAGACCTTTTCCGCGCGGTCGTCTGCCAGGTCCCGTTGCTCGATATGCTGCGCTATCAGAACTTCCAGATCGCTAAACTTTGGATTCCCGAATACGGCTCCGCCGAGGATCCCAAGCAGTTCGACTTCATCTACGCTTATTCGCCGTATCATCACGTCAAGGCCGGCGAGGAGTATCCCGCTATCCTCTTTATGACGGCCGACACCGACACCCGCGTCGATCCCATGCACGCCAAAAAGATGACCGCGCTCATGCAAGCCGAAGCCAAAAACGGAGACAGCAAAGATCGCCCCATCCTGCTCCGCATCGACAGCAAAGCTGGCCACGGCCAAGGCAAGCCCGTAGCCAAGCAAGTCGAAGACAGCACGGATATGTACTCGTTTCTATTCTGGCAGCTGGGGGTAACGCCGTAGAGGGAGCGGCGGCGATCAGTTTTTTGTGACTCCGGCCAGGTTTTTTCATAGCGCCGGCGTCCCGCCGGCTGTAATGGCGACGTCCGCCGCCACATCCCGCTCTTACACCGACTCGTGCGCCTTCATGTAAGAGCGCAGGATGGCATTGATACGGGTTTGGTAACCGCGTTGTTGCCGGAACCAGCGCAGTAGATCGGCGTCCAACCGTATGGTCACGATTTCCTTCGGCACCGGCATAACCACCTCGGCAGTTTTCCAGAACTCATTGTCAGTGGCATGAGCCTCGGGGTCTGCTTCAATCCCCTTGCGAATGTTGACCGCGCTCGCACGGCGCAAACGGCGCCAATCCGTGCCCGCCCGCAGCCCGCGTTTCGAGTTCGTCGTCCTTGCTCCGTCACTCATTTGCCCCGTCCTCCATATGTCGCCAGTAGCGCCGCCTTTCATGCGGTTCCGAACGCCAGGCGGAGATGATCCGTCTCTCGTCCTCGCTCCGGTCGGTGTAGATCACGGTAATTTCTAATCCGTTCACGACTCCGATGGCATACACGCGATTTTCGCCGTAATCGAAGCGATCATCTGATCTTTCGACAGTTGGGCCATCGAAAATCCGCGCCGCGTCTTCAAATGCGATCCCATGCAACTCGCAGTTACGGAGATTCTTATCTTCGTCCCAAATATAACGCATAGTATGTATTTACACAATGTAAATATAATTACGCCAAAGAACCCTACAAATTCACAAAACCGTATTTCCAGAATCCCACATTTCCCCCTCCCTCAACCTTCCAAATTTGGAAGGCCCTGCCTCAACCCACCCAATTCGTGTTATCAAAAGAATTCATAACTAACTGACAACAATGACTAACTCCCGCCTCCGCCATATTGGTGTCGCGATTGCTCAACCATACGCACTTGGAATCATTTCTGTTGCGCTTTCTAATACGTTGTGGTTTCTTATCTGTTCAGCTTTTAGTGCTTGTTTTCTTATCGTGATCAGCCGGGTTTTCCAGAAGTTCCACCGGCTGTTCGCATGTTGTCGGTCTTTATTTCTAACAATCGAAAGGAAGATGCCATGTCAGCGAATCTGTCCCCTCGGATCGCAATTGCACTTCTGGCGATCGTCACTCTTCTCGCCAGCGTAGCGTTTGCCCAAACCACCATTTCCACGGGCAGTATTCAAGGCACAGTGACCGACCAAAGCGGAGCCGTTGTCGCCGGCGCCCAGGTGTCCATCACCGACAAGGCCACTGGTCGCGTCGTTAGCGCTACCACCGGTTCCTCCGGCACTTACACCTCGGGAGCATTGACTCCAGGGAATTACACGGTGCGAGTCGAAGCGCCAGGCTTCAAGACCGTCGAGCAGACCGTAACCGCCCAAGTCGGCGTAACCACCTCCGGCAACATCAAGATGCAGCTCGGCCAGGCAACGCAGGTCGTGCAGGTTGAAGGCTCGACCCTCGAAGTCAATACCGAGCAGGCCACGGTTCAGGGCGTTCTCACCCCCGTTCAGATCGAGAACCTGCCCGTCAACGGCCGCAACTTCCTCGACCTCGCCCAGCTCGAGCCCGGCGTCCAGATCCAGGACGGCGGCGACGTCGATCCCACCAAGAAAGGATTCGCCGCCATCTCCTTCGGCGGCCGCTTCGGCCGCACCGCCCGTATCGAAGTCGATGGCGTCGACACCAGTGACGAGACCGTTGGCACCACCACGCAAGACATTCCGCAAGGCGCCATCCAGGAATTCCAGATCGGCGAATCCATGCTCGATCTTTCGACCGAGCTGACCTCCTCCGGCTCCGTCAATGTCGTCACCAAGTCCGGATCGAACACTTTCCACGGCTCCGGCTTCTACGCCTTCCGCGATCAGTCTCTCAACGCCGATCTTCCCGGAGGCTCCGACACCTACTTCCAGCGCAATCAATACGGCGGCAATTTCGGCGGCGCCATCATCAAAGACAAGCTCTTCTTCTTCGGCGATATCGAGCGCGTCCAGCAGGCCTTCCAGATTCCCGTCCAGCCCGGCCCGCCCTTTAACGTAGCCGCCGACCAAGGCGCATATTCCGCACCCTTCCGTGAGACCGACGGCATCGGCCGTGTCGACTGGCAGATCAGCAAGAGTTACCACATGTTCTATCGCTTCTCTGATAACAAGAACAGCGACTTCGACTCCTTCGAAGGCACTGCCTATCAGCCGCTCGACAATACCAACCGCACTCACGACCATGTCGTAGGGCTCGATTTCAGCACCGGCAGCTTCACCCACAGCATCCGCTTCGGCTACATGAAGTTCTTCAACCACATCGCCAGCGGAACCACCGCCACCACGCCCTTCAACTACGGCCCAATCGAGCTAGCACTCGGTCCCGATGCCGTCTGCCTCAACACCTCCGGCGCCGTGCCAGATGATTTCTGCTCCGGCCAGGGCTTCCTCGCGCCTCAGACGACGCCTCAATCCGATCACCAGATCAAATACGACGGCAGCAAGATTTGGTGGGGCAAACACATCATCCGTTACGGTGGCGGCTTCAACCACATCCAGGGTGGAGGTTTCGCCGGTTTCCTCGCCGATGGTCCGGCGGTTAACGACAGCTCTACGGATTGCCCCAGCAATCCGCTGTGCGGCACCCTGCCCGGAGGTGGAACCAATCCGCTCAACTTCCTCACCAACACCGTCCTTCTGGGCAACGGCCAGGGATTTGAAACGGAGCATCCGGCATTTGGGTTCCCCGGTGGCGGCCTCGGTCCTGACAACCGCTTCTCCTGGTATCTCGGCGACTCCTGGAAGATCAAGTCGAACTTCACACTCGATCTCGGCCTCCGCTACGTCCGCGATACGGGCCGTTCGGATAGCGATCTGGCTGCCATCCCAGAAGTCAGCACGCTATTTGATAATCAGTTTTACTCGGGTCTCGGCAACCGCGTAAATAATCCCAATAAGAACTTCGCGCCGCAACTCGGTATCGCCTATGATCCCTGGAAGAACGGCAAGACCGTCTTCCGCGGAGGCGTCGGCCTCTTCTACGAAAATTCCATCTGGAACAATGTTCTCTTTGACCGCCCCGCGCGGCTGCCAACCGGTTCCTTCCTCGGCATCCAACCTGCCTGTGCTGGCGGAGGAGCGATCCCCTACACTCTTCCAGGCACGACAACCGTAATTACACCCACATACTGCAATCAGCCCATTGGCACTGTGCTAACAGACGTTACCGCCGCGCAAGCCCAGTATCAGGCCGCTGCCGCCACCGTCGGTGCTGGCACGAACGGCCTCTATATCTTGAACGCCCTCGCCGATACCGGTCCTAACGGCACCGGCACCAATCTCTTTTATCCCGGATACAAATCTGCGCGCTCCGTCCAGATCAACCTCGGCGTACAGCATGAAATTCGCCATGGCATGGTCTATACCGCCGACTATCTCCGCAACGTCTCGACTCACACCCTCCTCGCCGTCGATACCAACCACGTCGGTGACGCGCGTTTCCTCAACACGCCGGCTGCCCAAAATGCGATCTCGGCTACCAACTCAGCCTTCGGCTGCGGTACCGGCTTCGACCAGACCTCCAGTCAGTGTGCTATCGGCAATGGCGCGACCATTGTCGACTATGCCGGCAACGGTCTCGACTCCGGTTACGAACTCTGCGCCGGAGCGCCTTGCCCGAACGCTGCGTTCGGCGGCGTCAACAACGGCGCAACCGGCGGCAATCAGATGCTGTTTCCCATCGGACGCTCCACTTACAACGGATTGCAGATGTCGCTCAAGCAGGACGTTCACAACCCGTTCAAGGGTGTTCCCTACATGAACCTACAGGTGTCATATGCGCTCTCGCGTTACCGGGCCATGGCTGCTGACACCGATTTCATCAACAGCGCCTGGGATGCTGCGGACACCGGCAAGTACATGGGCCCGAACGGGCTCGACCGCACCAACCAGCTTTCCTTTGGTGGTGTCTTCCAGTTCCCATTCCACATCCAGGCCAACGTCATCGGCCACTTTTACAGCGAACTGCCGTCAACTCTGTTCCTACCCTCGACCGGAGCGCCCGGCGGCATGTTCTCAACCGGCTCCAACGGCGACGGACAGGGCGACGGCTATGCCGCCAATGGTTCGAACGGAACCCTCGGCAGCATCCTCCCCGGCCAGAACCTAGGCTCCTTTGATCGCGGCGTCAACGCTTCGAACATCAACGGCGTCATTAACTCCTACAACTCCAAGTACGCTGGCCAGCCGACGCCCTCGGGACAAGCGCTTGTGGCTGCCGGGCTGTTCAGTTCAAGCCAGCTGACCCAACTCGGCGCCGTCATGCCCCTGCTGCCGACAGCTCCAGCCGGTCAGGCGGACAATGGCTGGCTCAAAGATCTTGACTTAAACTTTGCCTGGACCTACAAGATCGCCGAGCGCCTCGAACTCACTCCTGGCGTCAGCTTCTTCAACGTGTTTAACTTTGCTAACTTTGACGGCCCCAAAAACACGCTCAGCGGCATCCTGAACGGCGCTCCCGGAACCGCCAACGGAACGTCGGGCACGCAGCCGGTCAACTATCGCATCGGGCTCGGTTCCGGCGTCTTCGGCGTCGGGGCTCCCCGAGTGACCGAGTTCTCACTGAAATTCAGCTTCTAATTCGACAACCCGAGAGCAAAACAGGCCACCAGAAAATCGGTGGCCTGTGTTTTTGCAGCGCCCGGATGAAAAACCTTCACGAATCGGAAGAAGGGCACGAGTCCCAGACGCCGCAAAGGGACTCCAAGATGTCATGCACGAGCGGGAAGGGCACGAGTTCCACTCGTGCCGTATGAAGTGCAGAATGAGAGGCGGCTTCAAGCCGCTGGGGCAATGTTAGGGAGCAAAATGAAGTGCTTCCGAAGGCTCGCCACTCTCGAGGCTTGACACGCAGGACTAAGATAACAGAGAGGAGCCCGAGAGACAGAGTCGGTAGCCGGACCGCGAGCATCAGGCATACCGGTAAGAGTCGCGATAGCAAAGGGGCCAATTTGCAGGACAGCTAGCAGGATAAGTCCAACGCACTCAAGACTTTGCCTCTAACCCCTGACGGTTCAAGACTTTGCGAAGGAATTCGCGTTTAAGTATTGATTCTAATAGACTGGGTTGAGGGGGGTGGTACCCCTGATAGATAGGAGCAACTGCATAGCGAAAAGCGAATAGCCAACAGCGAATAGCGATTAGCGACCAGCAAACCAAATGACCTCCACCCAAAAAATCCGCGTCCTCGTGGCGAAGCCCGGCCTCGACGGCCACGACCGCGGCGCAAAAGTGATCGCGCGCGCCCTCCGCGACGCCGGCATGGAAGTCATCTACACCGGCCTCCGCCAGACTCCCGAGATGGTAGTCAATGCCGCTCTCCAGGAAGACGTTCAGGTAATCGGCCTCTCCATCCTCTCCGGCGCGCACAACGCGATCGTCCCGCGCGTCATGGACCTGCTCAAGCAAAATAAAATGGACGACGTCCTCGTGCTCGTCGGCGGCATCATCCCCGACCAGGATATAGAAGCCCTGAAAAAGATTGGCGTAGCCGGCATCTTCCAACCGGGCACTCCCATGGACGACATCGTAAAATTCATCCAGCAAAACGTGAAACCACAAGGCGTCCCCACCGTTTGATGCGACGCGTAAGCGATTGTCCCGGGCCGCGTGCGTAGACTATCTTCTATGAGAACGGCGAAACCGATCCCGGCAAGTTCCAGTCCCGAAGGGACGAGCTACGTTAGCCCAGCGCCTTGGCGCTGGGGTAAGGTGGAAAAAATACTCAAAGTCCCGGAGGGACGACTGACACACGCTGTAACTTGCGCAGATAAAACTTACGTCCTAACAATAACTTCAGAAGACGGAATGAACCGTCTTACTCGCAACGTAGTTACAGAACTTACGAACGAAATAAAAACGATAGCATCCGCTGAATCGCCCAAGCCGCTAATAATCACCGGCGATCGCAACTTCTCCGCCGGAGCTGACCTTAACGAAATTAACGCGCTCACCGGCCCGGAAGCGCACCAATTCTCCGCTTTGGGCCAAGAATTAATGCACGCAGTCGCCAGCTATCCCGCTCCTGTAATCGCCGCCATCGAAGGCCATTGCATGGGCGGAGGACTCGATCTCGCCCTAGCTTGCCATCGCAGGATCGCCGCGACCAGCGCGGTCTTTGGCCATCGCGGTGCCGCACTTGGCCTGATCACAGGTTGGGGAGGAACGCAGCGCCTCCCGCGCCTGATTGGGAAGGGAAGAGCGCTGGAACTCTTTATCGCCGCCGAGAAACTTGACGCCCAGCGAGCCCTCGAAATCGGCCTGATCAATGCGCTCGCCGACAATTCCGTCGCAGAGGCCAAACGCCAACTCGCGGAAAACGGTGAAACCCGGCGAACACAAACCCGCCAGCAACATTCCGAGACGTGCCCCGACCTATTAGGATAGATAAGCTGACTTATAAGCCGTTGCACCCAACCGTTTCTCCAGAACCAAACTCCAACTTAGAGTAATGACAATCAGTCCCCAGGGAATTACCCGCGAAACAAAGAACATCGATAGTCCATAGCGCAACAACACGATCCAAACAGTGGTAAGAAGCGCTCCGACAACCAGCGGTCGTCGCCGGCGAGGTTCCGCGAGCGGAACAGCAACCGTCCACGCCGCTTGCAGGCTCATCATGAATGGCACTGCGACGACCAGGTCCACCAGATAATGCTCGCCCAGCGCCAGCGTAGCGAAGATTGTCGCGCACAGGAACAATCCCGCCAGCATTCTTCCCCATCGCGCCCAGAGCCGCGAGTTCCACCACACTCCTAAGGCGCCTGACAAGTGAAGCGACGGCATGCAGTTGCGCGCGAAGTCGCGCACTGTCATTGGCTGAAGTGTAATCTGCGATAGCGGCGGAGGATTCCACGGGAATAACTTTGGAAAGGCGAGCAATGGTCCAATGGCCGGATAAACCGCATAGAGAGCCGCTCCAGCCGCCATCAGAGAAAGAAACAATGCAAGGATTGACACCACGCGCCGTTTGCCGGCGCGCTCCGCGGCAAGATGCGATGCATACACAATGGAAACGGCTGCTGGCAGCGCGTAGTAGACGACAGTAGTCAGCCCCCAATCATTGGACCCCCAGTGCAGCAATCGTCCGAACAGGAAACTGGGCTGCGCGCCGAGACTGCCATCGAATGCCAGCAGAAAAGCATCAAAGGTCCGATGGCGCAGCCAGATCGTCAATGGGACCGTATAGCCGATCAGCATGCTACAGCCCGGAAACACTGCTCCGGCATAAAAGGTCTCGCGTAATCTCTTTCGATCGTCATCCGCCAAGCGCCCGCGTGATCGTAGAATCTGCACGAACTGAACCAACAGGCTCGCGATACCGAGAAAAGCTCCCCAACCGATCCATCGCACGCCCCAATAGGTGCCCAGACTGCCCATCGCGCGGATCAGCGCCATCCGCAGCCCAACCGCAATAATCAAAACTCCCAGCAAAGCCGAGCGCGAGGGGCGCGCCCACACAAAGATTATGAATGTGCCCAGCAGAGTGAAGCACAATGTCGGTTGCAGTTGAAAAGTGTTGGACATTCGTTCGCTAAAGACAGTTCGCCAGAAATCCTTCGCTGCCGATCTTAATTCACCGGGCAAAGACTATCCGGCAAAGATCACCGGGCGATGATCTGGCAAAGACCATTCGCCGAAATTTTGCCGAAGGTCAATTGTAGCCCCGCGCTTGGCTCTCCGAAGCGCAAGCCGCGCTGGTATAGTAAGTAGTTTCGAGAACACAAAAGTCTGTCGTCATGCCCGATCGCACCGAATCCACGGCCCTCGCCATCAACAACGTCCTAGCTACCAAGGTCGATCCCGCCTCTCTCCGCTTCGAATCCAACATGCGCGCGCTCGCCGATCTGGTCGCGCAGATCCGCAACGAAGAGGAAAAAATCCGCGAGGGCGGAGGCGCGAAGGCCATCGAGAATCAGCACGCCAAAAAGCGTCTGACGGCCCGCGAACGCATCAATCTGCTGGCCGACGCCGGCACCTTCTTTGAACTCGGCCTCTACGCCGCCCATAACATGTACGAAGAATGGGGAGGTGCGCCCGCCGCCGGAGTCGTAACCGGACTGGCCCGCGTGCACAGCCGCCTCGTGATGCTGATCGTCAACGACGCCACGGTAAAAGCAGGCGCGTTCTTCCCGATGACCGCGAAGAAAGTAATCCGCGCCCAAAACATCGCGCTCGAAAATCGCATTCCGACGATCTATCTTGTCGATTCCGCCGGTGTTTTTCTCCCCTTGCAGGAAGACGTCTTCCCCGACACCGACGACTTCGGCCGCGTCTTTCGCAATAATGCCGTCATGTCCGCGAAGGGCATCGCGCAGATCGCCGCCATCATGGGAATGTGCGTAGCCGGCGGAGGCTATTTGCCCGTCATGTGCGACCACGTCATGATGACCGACGGCAGCGGACTTTTTCTCGCCGGCCCCGCGCTAGTCCAAGCCGCTATCGGACAAAAAGTATCCGCCGACGATCTAGGCGGCGCCGCCATGCATTCTGCGATCAGCGGCACGGTCGATTTCCGCGAGCCCAACGACGAAGCCTGCATAGCCCGCATTCGTTCGCTGATCGAAAAATGGGGATATCGCCGCCAGTCCCTCTGGGACCGCAAAAAACCTGCCGATCCAGCGTTGCCAGCCGAAGAAATTTATGGCATCTACGACGCCTCGCCCGCGCGCCCGTACGACATGAAAGAGATTCTCGCCCGCATTGTCGACGAAAGCCGCTTCGACGAATACAAAGCCGAGTATGGCAAAACCCTGATCTGCGGCTACGCGCGCATCGGAGGCTTCGCAGTCGGCATCGTCGCC
>Ga0209624_10002385_pt1 | contig 13907 bp, 8 predicted proteins | sample JacPinW_OM2H0_O1_FD_188565 | JGI IMG/M metagenome (GOLD analysis project Ga0209624, IMG submission 188565) | Forest soil microbial communities from Algoma, Ontario, Canada - Jack Pine, Ontario site 1_JW_OM2H0_O1 (SPAdes) (version 2) | ecosystem: Environmental > Terrestrial > Soil > Boreal...
CAATAAATTTTAGTAGTCGCCGCCCTCTTTATCGAAAAGAGGAGTGCACGGAACTAGCTTGGCCTGGGTGCCGTCGTGCACGGCAAATTGGACCCGGCGTCCGCCCGGATGCATGCCCCACAGGCTTCCCGCGCCGAATTCGCCATTCTTGTTTAGCGCGTAAAACTGAATGTGGAATTGTTTCAGGCGGTCGGGGAACGGCTTGTAATTGCGGGCGACGCGGTGCAAGGCTTCCAGGCATGCATCGGTGGGCGACATACCTTTGCGCATCATTTCCACGATGGTATGGCCACCGGAAATTTTAATATTTTCCTCGCCGCGTCCGGTGGAGCCTGCTGCGCCGATGTCGTTATCCACGCAGAGTCCGGCGCCGATGATTGGGGAATCGCCGACACGGCCGGCGATTTTCCAGGAAAGTCCTGATGTGGTGGTGGTGCCGGAAATATCTCCCTTGGCATCTACGGCAAGACAATTGATGGTGCCGGTGGGCGGATGCATCACGACGTCTTCGATATGTTCGCGCCAAGCCATTTTTTCGGGAGTGTCGAGAAGCTGCGCGAGTTTTTCCTTCCAATCCGGGCTATCGAGGCCGGGACGCCAATTTTCGGACGACGATGCCTTCCAAGCGAGCCAGGCGATACGCGAGCGGTCGGTGAGGAGATCCATGGTCTTGAACCCTTCGTCGACTGCGAATTTTTCCGCGCCGGGGCCCACGATGAGAACGTGATTGGTTTTCTCCATTACAGTTTTTGCAACGAGCGATGGGTTTTTTATTTTTTGGATGGACGCGACTGCACCAGCGCGGCGGGAGGGACCGTGCATCACGGACGCGTCAAGTTCTACGACGCCGTCTTCGTTAGGCAAGCCGCCATAGCCGACAGAGTCGTCGTTCGGGTCGTCTTCCACTTTGGTGACCACAGCGAGCACGGCATCGAGAGTGTCGCCGCCGGATTTGAGGATTTCCATGCCGTCGTTCAGGTGCTGGAAGCCGTTGGCGGCGGAAACGATCAGCGGACGAACACCTTTAGCGGAAACTTGCGGACTTGTTTCAGGAAAAGAGTTGTCCGTTAGCGGTATAGAGGCTCCGAAAAGGCGTCGCGAGCCGGCGGCCAAGCTGCCAGCCAAGGTGGAGAGAAAAAATTTCCTGCGAGTCCATTTTTCCATGCGGTTCCTTCGATACATTATTATTTATGCGAGCGCAGCATAGTTCCAACGAAGCGCGGTAACAAGCGGAATCGTTGAGGTGAAGACTGGGCTTAGGGCTTGAAGCCGACGCTGCGCCACAGCTCGGCGCAGTTGTACATGACGCCGTTGGTGATGACGAATTCAACTTTGCGGATGTTGTGGATGGATTCGAGCGGATTGGCGTCCACTATGATTATGTCCGCGCGCTTTCCGACTTCCACGGTGCCGAGTTCCTTGTCGAGGCCCATTATTCTAGCCGGAACAACGGTGGCCGCTTGAATTGCTTCCATGGGAGTGAATCCAGCTTGGACGTATAGCTCGATTTCGCGGTAAAGACTGTGGCCGGGAACGGTCTGATCGGTGCCCGCCACGATGGGAACGCCCGCGTGGTGGAGCGCGCCTACGATGGCGATGTCCTTCTGAACAGCTTTCTCGAGAAAGGGCGCGGCAGGCGAGGGTGGGCCCGTTTCAGCAAGAATTGCCGCAAGCTCCGGCGCGACTTTTGCAACGCCGGGCTCGATGCTTACGGGAGGCTTCGAAGTGTTCGCGGTGAAGAACTCGAAGAGAGCCAAGGTGGGATCGACGACCGTGCCATGTTGAACGAGAAAGGAAATAGCTTTCTGGGCGTCGGGCGAATTTAGATCGATATCACCGCTGGCCTTAAGACGATCGAGACGGCTCGCATTTGCGGGAAGCAGCGGAAGCATGATGTCGGCAATATACTCGATGTGATTGATCTGATCCTGTCCGGCATCGATGACTTGAAATGCGGTGAGGCCTTCGGGAACGTGGCCGGTGACGGTCATACCCAAACGATGGGCCTCTTCAGTGATTACTTTTAATTCTTCCAGCTTCACCGAACTGTAAATCTTCATCTGCTGGAAACCGGCCGCGTGGTACTTGTCCGTCCACATTTTTGCTTGCTCGGGTGTGTCCACGCGTTCGACGCCGAGCGCGAGCGGGCTTGTGCCGTCCACCACGCCAGCGAGCAACAAACGAGGACCAAGGCCATGGCCTTGCGCGACGGCATCGCGCACAGCGGTGATGAATTCGAATTCGTTGCCGCAATCGCGGACAGTAGTGGCGCCGGCGGCGAGATAGATTGGTCCCCATTCGACCTGCTCGAAATGGGCGTGCATGTCCCAAAGTCCAGGAAGGATGGTTTTGCCGCGCGCGTCAATTTTGGTGGCGCCTCTGGGGATTTTTACATCCTTGCGCGGGCCAGCGGCGATGATCTGTCCTTTTTCGATCATGACTACTGAATCTGGGACTGGGTCTTTACCAGTGCCATCAACCAACGTTCCGCCGACTATCGCCAGAGTTTCTGAACGGCTTCCGGAGATTCCCTTGGAGAGGTCGGCGAGAGCGGCCATGCCGTCGGAGCCGGCCTTGCCGACGAAAGTGCCCAGCGCGCTTTCGTAGCCGTCGCGGATGGCTTCGAAATGATCGAATTCGGCGTCGGTGGTGACGGCGGCGACTAGATTCTTGTGGGCATCAAACCACAAGGTTTCGCGTCCCCAGATCAGACCTTCGATGGTGTAGCGATCGAGAGTCTCGTTTTTTCCGCCGGCACTGATTACATCCTGTCCGCGAGGCTCAATTTTCACTCGACCGGAAGGAAGCGTGGCCAGTTCGGCGGGCGAATTATGCGTAGCCCAGAAGCGAACCATCAGCATCTGCATGGTTGTGGGAGCGTAACCGGCGATGGTGAAAAACTGCGGTGGCCGCGCAGCTTCGGTCCACTTTTCGCGGTCGCGCACGCGAACCTGGTTTGGCTGCACTTCCACCGCTTCGTCGATGGAAGTCGAGCGGGAATTCTGGCCTTTGATTTCGAAGGCTTCCGGCGTTAGATCTTCCGAACTGCGGAAGGTCGCCGAGAGCGGGACGGGGGAGCCGCGATCGGTAAACTTGAAATCCATTTTTACGGCGAGCGACTTCCCGTCGCGAACGATCTGGTAGGTTTCTTCACCGATGGGGTTTTCAAACTTGTGAAGGATGAATTTACCTTGTTCGACCACAGCAGCGGCTGACTGCGTGGTTTGCGCTTGCGGCGATTGAGGCTCGGCTGCTTGCGGCGACGCTTGCGCGAATAGCGGCAGCGCCAGAAAAAATACAAATGCTGCGGCGCTGAACCGGCGAATTATTCTCCCTATCCTTAAACACCTCATCTGTTGTCTCCAGAACAAGCACGGAGAATATCCGTACTGCGAGCCGTCAAGCAAGGTAAGAAATCCGGCGAAATCGCTATTCTCGCGCTTGATTTTACGGCAGCGACGAAGCAACATGGCCGCGTCCAAAAAGGGGAGCTATGAGCAAAAATGCGCTGTTACGGGCTACGACTAAACCTGACGAACGAATACGAGGGCTTTGTTTTCCTTTGATCCTGCTGTTAGCGTCAGCCATTTTTGCGGCACCGATGCAAGGCGCGCAGAAAGTGGCGGGCAGTGTTCCGGCGCCGAATGCAAAAGGGCTCGACGACGCGATGAAGGCGATGTTCGGAGTGCGAATCTTTCAGCAAGCCGAAATTTCTCCGGATGGAAAATTAGTGGCATGGGTGGAGTCACTTCCGGGTCCTGGCGGCGCGCCGTCTTCCGATTCGGCGATTTATGTGGCGCCGCTGAGCGCGCCAGATGCGGCCAAGCGAATTACGGCAGGCGACGGAAAAGCGGCGCATGAAGAACACGACATTGCGTGGTCACCTGATGGCAAGGAAATGGCGTTTTTGTCTGACGCAGCAACGAATGGGCAGCTTCAACTTTTTGTGACGAATGTTGATGGTGGCAGCGCCCGGCAGTTGACTCATTTGAAGGGTTTTCTTGCGAGCCCAGGGTGGTCACCGGATGGAAAATCGGTGGCGCTGCTTTTTACTGAAAACGCGACGCGCGCGGCGGGACCGTTGGTTGCGGAAATTCCGGACGAAGGTGTGGTCTCAGAGGAATTTCTGGAGCAGCGGCTGACGCTAGTCGATCCTGGTACGGCGAGCGTGCGGCAGATTTCGCCGGCTGATATGTATGTGTACGAATTCGATTGGGCTCCGGACAGCAAACGGCTGGTGATTACGGCCGCGCATGGGAATGGAGACGACAACTGGTACATCGCCGGGCTTTTCAAAATTGATGCGGCCTCCGGCGCGATGGCTGACGTCATCGCAAAGCCTGGCATGCAGATTGGAGTTCCCAAGTGGTCGCCAGATGGAAAGACGATTGCGTTCATCGGCGGCCTGATGAGCGATGAGCCGATTGTGGGAGGCGACGTTTATCTGGTGCCGGAAGCCGGCGGAAAGGCACAGAACCTGACGCCGGATATGCGCGCAACCGCGAGCTGGCTGACCTGGGTACCGAACTCCAACAAGATCCTGGTGGCCGAATACGTGGACGGTTCGAGTGCGATCCATGAAATAAGCGCCGATGGAAGAGCTGGAAAGACACACGACATATTTTTTGACGGCTCGATTCTCAATGGCAGTTTTGGAATGCAGTTTTCGGTGGCAAATGACGGCAACACGCTAGGACTTATTCAACAGTCGTTCGATACGCCGCCGGAGGTATGGGCGGGAAAATCGGGAGAGTGGAAACCGATTACACATCGAAATGACGGACTACATGCTGCGTGGGGAAAATCCGTGAGCCTGCATTGGACCACGGACGCCGGCAAGGTGCAGGGCTGGCTGACGTATCCAAGCGATTTTGATCCGGCAAAAAAGTATCCGATGGTGGTGCGGGTACACGGAGGCCCGTCCTGGGCGGTGACTCCGGCGTGGCCGACGCGCTGGGACTATTCGTTGGCTTTGCCTTCGCAGGGTTACTTTGTGTTGCAACCAAACCCGCGCGGGAGTTATGGGCAAGGCGAAAAGTTTACGGCGGCCAACGTGAAAGACTTCGGCTATGGCGATTTTCGCGACATCATGGCGGGGGTGGACGAAGCGATAAAATCAGCGCCCATCGATCCCGAGCGCATTGGACTCACGGGCTGGAGTTACGGCGGCTATATGACGATGTGGGGAGTTACCCAGACGAACCGCTTCCACGCGGCGGTGGCGGGCGCCGGGCTTTCGAACTGGCTGAGCTACTACGGCGAAAACAAAATCGATCAGTGGATGCCGCCTTTTTTCGGCACGAATGTGTACGAAGATCCGGCGGTGTACGCGAAGAGCTCGCCGATTACGTTCATCAAAAATGTGAAGACGCCGACGCTGGTGGTGGTGGGCGATAGCGATGGGGAATGCCCGCCGCCGCAATCGTACGAATTCTGGCACGCGCTAAAGACTCTTGGCGTGCCCACGCAATTGGTGATTTATCCGCATGAGGGCCACGAGTTCGCCGATCCGGCGCACAGCCGCGACGTGATCGAGCGGGCGGTGGGCTGGTTTAACCAATACCTGCAAACTTCACAATAAAAAGCCTCAAAACGCGGCCTATTCCCCAGGTTTGCTATGGAAATTTAGACTTGGCCAGGTTGCCTTTTTTTTGCCCTGTCTATGTGGCCAGTAAGGGTTCTAGCCCTAAAACTGTTCGCGCGTTCTATTTCTATCTGAGGTTGCGAGCTGTAGTGTCTAACCATGGCCTTGTGAGTGTCCAACGAGGCAAAGAAGGAGCCTATGTCCCACTGGATAGGAACTACCTCCCCCGCAGACGCTGGAATGAATGATTTTAAAGAATGCTTGAAACATCTTCGCGACGGCCATGCTGATGAAGCTTTGCAGCACGCGCGGCGCGCGCTGGGAATCGCTCCGAAGAACCCGTTTTACCTGTCTTACACGGGCTTGCTGGCTGCGCTTTCCGAGAAACGCTTTGGAGACGGCGAAAGTCTGTGCCGCGAAGCGCTGGGAATGAAGCACAACCACGCGCAACTTTATTTGAACCTGGCGGAAGTTTATTACCAGGCTGGAAGGACTCCGGAAGCGATTCAAACATTGGAAAAAGGGCTGGTATCCGCCGGGCGCGATTTTCGGATTCGCCGGGCGCTGGAAAAAATTGGAATGCGCCGGCCACCAGTGCTTACGTTTTTGCATCGCAGCCACCCGATCAATGCGAAGCTCGGAAGGTTGCGCCATCGGTTGACTGGACCACACAAAGCGGCTTAGTTCGCGACGCGCCGGAATTCTGAAACTCCGGCCCTGAAACTCGGGCGCTAAAAGTCTCCTTCTTGCCGTACCCGGGATGAGGTCACTGGCGGGTGATCTTGTCCCGGCCCCCTTTTCCAACAGACATAAAAACAAAACGAAAATGGGCTTAACTTTGGCCGAGCGGCAGGAAATACTGAGTGCCCTTTACCGGCTGACGAAGTCGCCGCAAAAGTTCCTGCAGATCCTGGTTGCGCTCGACAAAATCAATCTCCGAAGTGTCCACAACGAGAAGGTTCGACGCTGAGTAGCGGAAGAAAAAATGCTCGTAAGCGTTAGCTACAGCCTCCAAATATTCTGATGAAATTTGCGTTTCAGCCGGATCGGCTTTCTTCAAAACGCGCTTAGAGAGAACGTCAGGCTTGGCCTGCAGATAAATCACCAGGTCAGGCGCCGGGATCGAAGCGGCGAGCATATCGAAATAGCGTTCGTAAAGCTTGAGCTCTTCATTGTCGAGATTGAGGTAGGCGAAAATTTTGTCGCGTTCGAAGAGGAAATCGCTGACGACGGGAGCGGCGTCATCCTGGGGCTGGATCTGAGCGAGGCGGCGATGACGCTCGTAGAGAAAATACATCTGGGCACGAAAGGCAGCGCCGCTCTGTTCATTATAGAAGTCAGCAAGAAAGGGGTTATCTTCGCAATCGAAAATACGGCGCGCGTGAAGCTGCTCGGCTAGCACTTTCGCGAGAGTGGATTTGCCAATGCGTATGGGGCCTTCCACAACGATGTGGCGCGGCGATTTGAAACTTGGGCTGTCTGTGTTCACGCGCGAAATTATAGCAGAGGCGCCAAACTGTCTCGACGTCGTCCGCGTCGTGTGCAGGTTCGGATGCGCGTTACGGACGGCGCGTCTTGCGCAACATAGCAATCTACCAGGATTTTGCGATTACGGTGATGATGCGAGCGAGCGAATCGACGTCGCGAGTATCGATCACTTCGGCGGGTGAATGTGAATAGCGCAAGGGCCAGCCCAACGCGATGTCCACAGAGCCGTAGCGCACGAAGGCTGAACCGTCGTTGCCGCCGCCGGTGACTCCGAATTCCACCGGAATCTGGTTGGCGCGCGCAAGCTTAATAACTTTTTCCACTAATTCGGTTGGGACGATGTTGGAGTTGTCCACGGCGCGTATGACAAATCCCTTACCGATTTCGGCATCGGCGAAGCGTTTTGATTCTATAGGCGAATCCGAGCTTACGAAGGTGTCCACTGCGAAAACGTAATCCGGCACGTGGCCTTCGGCTGCGAGGCGTTTCGCGACTGCGGCTGCGCCGACGAGGCCTTCTTCCTCACCGGTGGACCAAACAAAAGTGACGTTGCGGTCTTTTAGCGGGCCGCCCAGCGCCCAGATGGCCGAGATCAGAGCGGTGTCGCCGACGCGGTCATCGAAAGCACGGCCATCTGCGCGCGCTCCGAGAAGACGCCGATATGCTTTTGGAATCGTGACGGAATCGCCGACCTTGATGCCGAGTTTTTCGACTTCTTCAGGAGTCCGCGCTCCGACGTCAACCCGAATCGCGGTTTCGGGCCCGCGCGGCCATTCGAATTTCGGCTGGTCCCAACCGTTGGGCAGCTCGACAATTGCGGGATAGTCGGCGTTTGCGTGGTGCACTAGAGCCTGGTGCCCGGCGAAAAAACTAAGTTCTCCGCCGCCGCGCCATTCGACTTCAAGGCGGCCATCTTTCGAAATTGATTTAACTTCAAAACCAATTTCGTCCATGTGCGCGACGACCAGAACGCTAGGTGTCTTGGATCCATTGGAGGCAGTGCCGAGCCGCAAAACCAGGTTTCCCGCTTCGTCGGTTTGAGGGTCGGCCCATTTCGGCAGAAGGCGTTTGACCCAATCTCGAACGCGTTCTTCGTGACGGCTTACACCGTAGCTCTCGACGAGGCGACTTAGAATTTCGACGGTGGAAGGTGGGTTGGAGACAGGCCGCGAATCGTCACGCGGCGAGTTATGACTAGCGGCAGAAGACGAAGGAGGCGCGACGCTTCCTTGAACGTACAGCTGAAGCAGATTTTCCAAATCCGAGAGATCCGAGTTGTCAATCAACTCGGCGGGGGTATTGGGCCAGTCGGTGGCAATTCCGATATGCGCTTGTTTCGCAGGCTGCGGCGGCGGGGGCAGATAACTTCGCGGAAGCAGAGAAGCGGAGAAATCAGTGTTGATTTGTATTTTGTTGGAGTCCGCTAGTTGCTTCAGCTCAGCTGCGAGACCCGCCGGTGTGCCGTTGGTTTCTTCAAGGCCGATGAGGATGCCGCTACCCGGCTCACGGCGCGGCGCTCGACGCATGCTGTCCGAGCCGGCAACGGGGCCGCCAGCAGAAAGACGGCCCACATAAATCATTTCGTCGGGATTCATCGTGCTCAAAAGACGTTGGAGACCGCGAGCGCCAGTCCATTGTTGGACTACGAAAGCTACGGTCAGCGTGCCTTTTACCTTTGATGGATCGATTTCATGGAGTAGCTCGACAAGAGCTGCGGCCCCAAAGCGATCACCGATAGACGCGCCGGCCATCCTTTTGTCGGCTAGTTCGATTGACTGGCGATTTATCGCAATGGGATCGAGAACGGCAACGCCGGCCTTGCGGACTTCCGCGGTGGAAGTGGCGCCGATGTCGATATAGATATTTTCGAGGTCAGATGATTTTGGCGTGTCAGCGCGAGCGCCCTGGAGATGCACCGAAAGGCCGGCGACAACACCATCAATCCACTTGCCGGTGGCGGTGCGTATTTTCACCGGCTGGGCCGAATAGAGTTCGTTGAAAATTGGAGGCAAACCGGATTGCGGAAGACGTTGAACGCGCAAGTAGCCGTCGTCGGTAATGCCGCTGACGACGAATCCGGGCTCGTCAATTGGTGTAACGATCAGACGGTCTGGCGAGCCGGAGCCGATGGTGACGATTAGGTCGCCAAGATTGTCGGTCTTCGGGTGGAATGCAGAGATTTCAGAGCGGATTTTTTCGGCGAGCTCGTTTTCGTAGCCGGAAATTCCGGGCGTAGCTACGAGAGTATTTAAGTTTTCTTTCAGTCCGGCGTGGCGAGTTGCCGGATTAGACGCTGGGGGCGCTTGCGCAAAGGTTGGAGCCGAATTTGCGAAGCTAAAAATGAAGAGCGAAAAGATCGACGCTATTGAAAATAGGCGATTCATGCGGTTCTCGTGAGCCGGTCGAGATGCAGAGCGGCCGGGGTGCGAATGTATCCTAGACATTCCCAGTAAGCAAACAGGAGTTGGCTGCCAGACTTAAATCTCAGACCGTATCTAATCATCAAGAAAACTTTCTATTAGCGAATCATGCGCGGCAGAGTTCGACGAGTATCGCGTCGCGGCGATCGAGGGCGATACGGTCAACGCGTTTCAATACGAACATGTAGGCTATTGCCGCGAGACCGGCAAGAATCACAAAAATAAGCGCCGCGATCCAAATTCTTCCATAAAGTCTCGCGATCAAGAGGGTGATGGCGGTTAAGCCGAAGACTGCAGCCTGAATGCCTAAGCTGGCGAAGACGGTAGTGGTGGAAGCACGTTGTTTCCCGAAAGTGCCGTAGTCGATTTTCTTGGGCGTGTAAAGGGAAAGCAGATTTCCGGCTGTCAGGTTGAGCAGAATCGCGAAAGCAACTCCCGTCACAGTAGCGACAGTTACGTCCACGGCCGGCGGACGAAACATAAAACATACCGCAAGCCAGACCGCGGCAACCTCACCTGCGAGCAGGAGGGCGTGCGTGAGATTTTTCCCCATCAAGATCTCGCGGAACCGGACCGGGGAAACATAGTAGAACTGCATACCGACGGCATCGGCTCCGAAACAGTTGTAAACGAGATTTGTGAGGATCAGTAAGGCATAGGCGGCGCCGACGGGGAACGCCAAATCCGGGGCGTGCGATAAAAAATCGCTGTGCCGTCCTGGGGTTCCCGCCGGCCCCAAACGAAAGATCAGAAGAATAATTACGGGCATGACAAAGGTGAACAACATAGGGCCACTGCGCGAGAGGTAGTGAACTTCTTTTTCCACTATCGCGGCCATGGAGCCGGGAATCCCCGATATGTTCCAACTCAGGCGAAGGGCGCTTTTTTCTTTGGGCGAACTCCTGCGCGCTGCCGCCTCACTGAGATTCTCTCCGTGATATTGCGCTCGAAGACGAACGTTCAACAGCCAGAGCATCGCTAACGCATAAGCGCAACCGATAGCGAATGTACCGAGGGCCGGCACAAATGCGCCGTGGAAACCTGCGGCGATAGCGGCGGCAGCCAAGCCGGGAGGAAACGCGCGTTCGTAATGCAAAACCTGCGCGGTAACTCTGGACGCATTTCCGGACGCATCCAGATGCTGGTGCTCACTATATCGGGTCGCAAGCGGGCCGATGAACTGGAAGCAGATAAGGAAAACAAAGAAAACTGCGCCCATAATTTCGCGGGTTCGGCGCTGAGCCAGCCACCGTTCGATCCAGGAGAAAATCATGCGGGCGAACAGGATATTGAACATCCCGAACACAATTAGGACGAGAGCGGCCCAGAAGAAAAGTCCCCGGCGGGCAATGCCGATGCCAAGGGTCATACCGACCAACCACATACTTCCGATGATGGTGGAGGGGTCCAAAGATCCGTAAACCAAACGGATCAAGAAGTAGGATGGAAACGAGAGAGGAAAACGCAGCAAGTTCGAAGAGTCCACGTTCTCGGTGAAGGCAGAAGCCATTACCGGGAAAAGCTGCCAGAATAAAAATATCGGCCACAGAAGAATCGCGATCCACTCCACCTTTCCATGCGAAACAAAATACCAAGCAGCCGCTCCCAGGGCGAATGAGCCTCCCAGGCCGGCTACTGTCAGCATCAGAAATACAATTCCCCGAGCGACCACCTCGAGTCGGCCGCGAATGGTGCGCAAACCGTTGACGAAAAGCTGCCAGCGAACGCGAGCGATGGCGGCGAGCTGGCCGCGCATCTCAGGAGAGGAAGTTAGCCCAGCCATGAAAGTTCCTGCTCGGCGCGACGCGTGCCACCGACGATGCGAAGGAAAATTTCTTCGAGAGTGAGCTTTTCCCCAGGGACTGGGCTGGAGGCTTCACCGGGAGACGTAGTGGCAAGGGCGGCAGCGGCTTGCGCCTCTACCCCAGCGCGAAGTTCCTCCAGCGAACCCTGGGCCACCAAGCGGCCACGATGAATGATGGCAAGGTGGCTGCAGAGTCGCTCGACAATTTCGAGCACGTGGGAAGTAAGGAAAATCGTGGCGCCGCGAGCAATCATGCGTTGAAGCATGGCCTTGAGGGTGCCTGAGGCAATGGCGTCCACGCCTTCGAAGGGCTCGTCGAGAAAAAGAATTCTAGGGCCATGAATTACAGCGGCAGCGAGCGCGAGTTTCTTCTGCATACCGTGCGAGTAGTCGGTGACGAGAGCTTTCGGCTGGTCGGAGAGCTGCATGAAATCGAGAAGCTCGGCGGTGCGCTTTCCGGCGGTTTCGCGATCAAGGCCATACATGCGGCCAACAAAATTCAAGTATTCAGCGCCGGTAAGGCGTCCAAATAAAGCCATACCTTCGGGCACCACGCCGATCTGGCGCTTAACTTCTACTGGATTTTGCGCAAGGTCGAGGCCGAGGATTTGGATACTTCCGGAGCTTGCCGAGAGCAAACCTGTAAGCATTTTTATGGTAGTGGATTTTCCGGCGCCATTGGGTCCGAGAAAACCGAAGAACTGCCCGGGAGCGACAGAAAGATTCACATCTTGCACAGCGATTAAGTCACCGAAATGGCGCGTCAGGTGCTGTGTCGCAATCGCGGGAGCGTCCATAGATTTCCGACTCTAGCATATTCGCGGGAAGCACAGGACTCGAACCAAAACGAATTGGACGCAACGTAGCGAGGTAGAAACTGAGGTTTTAGCGAGTGTTTATGGGCGCAACAGGCAGTACGGAAGCCTGCGGAAACACGGCGAGAACGGCGGGTAGCTCCAAACGAAACGTGCAACCACCCTCCGGACGATTGAATCCCAAAACTGTTCCGCCGTGTTCCTGCATAACGCCGTAACAAATACTGAGACCCAAACCGGTGCCTTTGCCCACTGGTTTTGTGGTGTAGAACGGATCAAAGACCTTTTCCGGCTCCTGCATGCCCGGACCGGTATCGGAAAATTCGATAATGACGTTACTGCGCTCACGAAGAGTCCGTATCACGAGTATGCCGCCGCCACCGGTCTCCATCGCATCCACCGCGTTGCTAATCAGATGATAGAAAACCTGGAGAAGCTGGTTCGGGTCGCCGCGAACGGCGGGAAGCACGCTGCGGCTTTCGAGTTCGATGCGAATATTTTTCTCGCGCAGATCGAGATTACGAAGCTGCACGGCACCGGTGAGGACGGTGTTTAAGTCGAGTAGCTGCTTTTCGGCAGGAACTTGACGCGCGAAGCTTAGCAGGTTGTTAACCAGATCTTTTGTGCGCCGGGCCTGGTCGCGGATTTTTTCTCCCAGGGAATGCGCGCGCGTGTTTTGAGGATTTTCAACGGTCAACACGTCCGCATAACCCAGAATAGCGGTAAGCGGATTATTTATTTCGTGCGCGGCTCCGGCGGCGAGCTGGCCCAGCGAAGCAAGTTTTTCAGACTGCACGAAGTGGGTTTGCAAACGTTTGACATTCTCGAGCGACTCCCAGAGTTCGTGCACCAGGCCAGTGCGTTCCTGATAAACCAAATGCTGGCGGTAGAAAACAAGCGACGAACCAACGAAAAGGGTGATCAGCGTTACGGCCAGACGAAAACGTTGCACGGGAATGGGAGCGTCGCTGAGAAACACATCCCATCCTGCCAGAACTAGAGCTGCCAGCACGCCGAGCATAGCGAGACGGACCGGCCATTGAGTGTTTCGAGGCGCGGGAGCCGGCGATGTTTCGGGCTCGAAGGCCAGATCGTGAGCAACAATTCCTATAGTACCCAGCCAAACAAACGCAGCAAGAGCAGGGAGCCTGACCAGCGATCCAGTGTAAATACTCCGATTGAGAATTGCGATGCCCGTCAATATGAAGCCGACGATGTAGAGAGCAGTAGCTCCGAAGAGATGGCCATAAATCGTTCGCCAGCTGCCTTTGGTGCGAAAAAATAGAAATCCAAACCCGATTACGACGACGAGGTTTTCGACCATGTAACTGCCGATATCGTGCGATCTGAACAATGCGGTGTCGGGAGAGATTGTTTTCCATGGCATGGCAGCAAAAATATAAACGTAAAGCCAAAGAATCGACAGGAGCAACAAATCCAGCAAACCGAAACGGAGCGTCTCGCGCATTTTTCTGGCATGAGGCGCCAAAGCCAATGCAGCCATGAAGGGCACGGTATGAAGGAAGAAGAGAAGATCGACATAGAACGGAATAGATCCGTACTGGGCCGCCACCAATTGTCCATAGCTAAGAACCAGGATGCCGGCAAGCCACAACGTGCAGCCGAGCGCCAAAAGCATCCAAAAAGCATTGCGCCGGCGATAGGGTGTGGCGGCATTCCAAAGCAATGTGGTATTGGCAAAAAGCGGAGTCAAACACGCGAGGAGATAGCTCAGAGCTGTTTGCGTTGAGCCGCGCGGCACCAGCAGAGCTACAGCCGCATAGCCGCCAACAAAA
>Ga0209624_10002386_pt1 | contig 13906 bp, 11 predicted proteins | sample JacPinW_OM2H0_O1_FD_188565 | JGI IMG/M metagenome (GOLD analysis project Ga0209624, IMG submission 188565) | Forest soil microbial communities from Algoma, Ontario, Canada - Jack Pine, Ontario site 1_JW_OM2H0_O1 (SPAdes) (version 2) | ecosystem: Environmental > Terrestrial > Soil > Boreal...
CTGCCGTGGCCGGGTCGTCGGCGACGACGAGCGCCACGCGGTCGCCGGTGTAGCGCACGCGCTCGCTGCAGAGCACTTCCTGATCGGCGTCGATGAGGCCGTAGCGGTTGTGCGGCACGTCGGCCGCGGTCAGCACCGCGACGACGCCGGGCACGGCGCGCGCGCGCGCGGTGTCGATGCGGTCGATGCGCGCGTGGGGCCGCAGCGCGAACACCGCCTTACAGTGCAGCATCCCGTCGCGCACGAGGTCGGCGGGATAGCGCGCCGCGCCGGTCACCTTCGCGCGCGCGTCCGGTCTTGCGACCGGGGTGCCGATCAGGCTCACGCGTGTACCGTGCCGGGGTGCGGCTCGCGCGCGTGCAGCGTGTGTGCCGCCTCTTCCATGGCGTCGAGGATCTTGCGGTAGCCCGTGCAGCGGCAGATGTTGCCGCTGATCGCGGCTTGGTGCTCGTCGAGCGAGGGCGAGCCGCGTTCTTCGAGCAGCTTGGCGCCGGCCATGATCATGCCGGGGATGCAGAAGCCGCACTGCACGGCGCCGCAGTCGATGTACGCCTGCTGCAGCGGGTGCAGCACGTCGCCGTCCGCGAGGCCTTCGATCGTCGTGAGCTCGGCGCCGTGCGCCTGCGACGCCGGAACCAGACACGACATCACCGCCGCGCCGTCGAGCCACACCGTGCACGCGCCGCACTCGCCTTCGGCGCAGCCTTCCTTCGCGCCGGTCAGCCCGGCGTTCTCGCGCAGGGCATTGAGCAGCGTCTTGTGCTGCGCGCCGTGCAGCGTTCGCAGCTCGCCGTTGATCGTCGTCTCGATCGTCCCGTCGAACGCGAGCGGCGCGGCGACCGGCGTGGGCGTCTCCAGCAGCACGGGTGCGCCGGGAAAGCCGTCCGCCTCCGAGCCGCCGGCGATGCGCTCGAGCGCGCGCGCGATCAACGCCGCGAGCGTGCTGGTGCGGTAGCCGGCGGAGCCGCGGACGTCGTCGATCGGGGCGGCGTCGTCGCACGCGGCGCGGCCGGCCTGGGCGCAGGTCGCACTGTCGAGCCGTTGGCCGGCCAGAAAGCGTTCCGCGGCCGCCGCGCGCACGACGGTCGGCGCGAGACAGCCGAGCGCGATGCGCGCGTCGCGCACGCGGCCGTCGTCACCGAGCGCCACGACGACGGCGACGTCGATCACGGAGATCGCCTGCGCGCGGCGCAGGCCGAGCTTGAGGAAGATGCCGCGCCGCGCGCCGCCGAGCGCGCGGAAGCGAATCTCACGCACCAGCTCGTCCGCGCGCAACCGCGTCGTGCGGAAGCCCGTATAGAAGTCGCGCAGCGCGAGCACGCGCTCGCCTCCCGCGCGTGAGATGAGGACGATCTCGGCGTCGAGCGCGATCAGCGGCGCGATCGTGTCGTTCGCGGGCGAAGCGGTCACCAGGTTGCCGGCGATCGTGCCGCGGGCGCGTATCTGCGGCGCGCCAACTTCGACGCAGGCCTGCGCGAGCGGCAGCATCGCGTCGCGCGCGAACGGCGCCGCCAGGACGTCGTTGTGGGTCGCCAGACCGCCGAGCGCGACGACGTCGCCGCTGCGGCGCACGTACTTGAGCTCGCGCAGGCCGAAGACGTCGATCAGCGTCGCGACCGGTTTGACCCCGCGCTGCAGCTCGACCAGCACGTCCGTGCCTCCGGCGACGACCCGCGCCTGCTCGCCGTGCGCCGCGAGCGCATCGAGCGCCTCGGCGAGGCTCGCAGGCCGGATGACCCTGCTCCACATGCGTGCGACGTTCGCGAGCGCACGATGGGGCTCTTGCGGGCCGGTGCGCGGTGGGGCGCCACGCACCGGCCCGCGGCGTACGCTAGCCCTGAAGGGCCAGCGACGGTTGGAATGTGGGCACGCGCAGCGCGTCCCCGCGGGGGTCGGGCGCGTCCAGCGCCACGTCGTCGTGGATCACGAAGCGCGCGACGAGCTCGTCGAGCCGCTCGGCCTGCTCGCGCAGCACGCGCGCCGTCGCGTCGATCTCCTGAACGCCCGATGCCAGCTCGCTGGTCGCCATGGCGGCCTGCTGCGCCGCCGCCGACTGCTCCTCGGCGGCCTGCGCAACCGGGGACATCGTCGTGGTGATGTCGTGCGTGGTCATCCGCATCTGCGTCGCCGCCGCGGCGTTCTCTTCGACGCCCGCCGACGCGGTCGACACGCTCTCGGTGACGCGCGTCGACGCTTCGCGCATCTCGCGCGCCCGTGCCGCGAGCTCTTCGGCGACGCCGGTGGTCGAGCCGACCGCGCGGCCGATCCCGTCGAGCGCTTCGGAGGCTTGCTCGGCGAGGGCGCGTCCCTGCGCCATCGAGTCGTCGGACGAGCGCATCGCGCCGGCCGCCGTGATCGTCTCGCGGCGAATCGAGGTCAGGATGCCCGAGATCTCGCGCGTCGCGCCCGCGGAGCGCTCCGCGAGCTTGCGAACTTCGTCCGCGACGACGGCGAAGCCGCGGCCGTGGTCGCCCGCGCGCGCCGCTTCGATCGCGGCGTTGAGCGCGAGCAGGTTCGTTTGATCGGCGATCTCTTCGATCGTGCGCACGATCTCTTCGACCTGCACCGAACGCTGCTCGAGCGCGAGCATCGCCTCGGCGGCCTTCGACGACACCTCGCGCAGCCGTTCCATCGCGCGCTGCGTTTGCAGCACGGCGTGGGTGCCGCCGACGGCTTCCTGCGTCGCCTGCGTCGCCGACGAGGCGAGATCGGTGCCGTGGTGCGAGAGCGACTCGATGCCGTCGTCGAGCATCTGAATCGCGCTCGTTGCGATCTGAATCGCGTTCGCCTGATGTCCTGCGCCCTCGGCGATCATCTCGGCCGACCGCGCGAGCTCCTCGATCGCGGCGCTCGCGTGCGCGATCTTGAGCGCTTGGTCTTTCGCGCCGCCGGCCACGCTGTCCACCGCCCGCGCGATCTGCTCGACCGCGACCGATGCCTGGTTCGCCGCGGTCGACGTCTGGTCGGACGAGATCGCCAGCGTGCGCGATGCGACGACGACGCCGCCGATCAGCTCGCGCAGCGTTCCCAGACCCGAAGTCACCTCTTCGCCGACCGTCGCGAGGCCGGCGGCGAGATCGTTGTAGCTGTCGACGAGATCGCCGATCTCATCGCGGTGCGGGTCTTCGATCCGCTCGCGCGTGGAGCGGAAGCTCGCGCGCAGGTCGCCTTCCGACAGGCGCCCGAGTGCCTCCGAGAGCTCGGCGAAATCGCCGTGCACGATCGATGACAGCGCGTCGGAGACGCGCGTCACGCGCGTCGTCATGCGGCGCGCCATGCGCACGTTGAGGACGATCGTCGCGACGAGGGTCAGCGCGCCGGCGGCGAGCAGCAGCAGCTGCATCCGCCGGATCGCGGCGTCGAACTCGGCCGATGCCGTTTCCGCGGCGGAGTTCGCCATGTCCAGCACGCGCTTGTCGGGAGCGTTCACGGCCGCCGCGTCGGGCGCTGCGGCGCTCAGCGCCGTTGCGATCGCGGCGACGTCGTCCGCCGCCTTGGGGACGACGGCGGAATGCGCCTGCAGGAACGCGAGGTCCGCGCGCGCGGCGTCGAGATGACGCAGCGCCGTCTGCAAGCCGATGTCGCGCGCCTTGGCGCGAAACGTCGTCGTGTCGAGCATGTCGTCCTTGAGCGCGTGCATGGACGAGAACGCGAACAGGATGGCGCCGATCACGAAGGCGAGCGCGACGATCGGTACCGCGAAACCGCCTGCGAGCTGAGCGCCCAGCCGGCGGTTCATGCTCCGGCCCCCCGCGTCCATCGAAAGCGCGCCGGATCGATCGGTCGTTTCATCAGCTACACCCGTTCTGAAGGTTCGAGCAACGGTAACGAGCGCGGGCGCTCATGCGCTCGGCTTTGCATACTCTATGTCGGCAGTTCGGCCGCCGACCTTACCCGTGAGCCAAGGGTGCCCGGCAGCCGCCGCCGGCCGGCCCGTCCGGGCTGCTGGAGAGCGTCCTGGAGGAAGGCCCTCGTCAGGGTTCCGCCTCCCCGCGGCGAACCTCGCGGGATGCCCTTCTCCGCGCGCGTTCTCCTCGACAGCATCTCGCCCGCGGGCGCCAGGCTGACCACGATGGAAGTGCGCTACCCTCGCTTCATCCACAGCGAGGTCATGACGCATCGCGTGTTTTCCAGGAATGCGGCGAGCTCGCGTGCCGTGCCGATTCGCAAGATGATCGACGCCGTGCGCAACGAGCCCGCGATGCCGCTGTGGTGGGGGCGCAATCAGAGCGGAATGCAAGCGAACCAAGAAGTCGACCGTGACGCGCGCGCGCTGGCGGAAACGGAATGGCGGCGCGCGCTCGAAGATGCGCTTTCACATGCCGAACGGTTGTCCTCGGCCGATATCAACCTGCACAAGCAATTGGTGAACAGAATACTCGAACCGTTCGCCTGGATCACGGTCATCATCACCGCGACCGAATGGACGAACTTCTTCACGCAGCGCACGCACGAAGACGCGCAGCCGGAACTCAAGCACATCGCGACGATGATGCTCGAAGAGTACCGAGCCAGCGAACCGCGCGCGCTTCGCGCCGGCGAGTGGCACACGCCGCTGATCCTGCCGGACGAAGAAGTTTCCCTCACACTCGAGGACCGTTTGAAGATCAGCGTCGCGCGGTCTGCTCGCGTATCGTATCTCTCGCACGAGGGCACCCGCGACCACGCGAAAGACATCGAGCTCTACGAGCGGCTGCTCGGCGGCGGCGCGAACGGGCATTGGTCGCCCTTCGAGCACGTGGCTACGCCGCTCGATTCGGGCGACGTGTGGTTAGGCAACTTCCGCGGCTGGGAGCAATACCGCAAGCGCTTCCCGCAGGAGTACGCATCGACGATGCCGGGCGAGTCGCCGGTCGCGGCGCTCCACTGAGGCTGGTCCTGAGCCCGCCGGCGGGCGCGCTGCAGCGGTTCGTCGTGGCGGCGCTGGTCGCGCTGGCGCTCTTTTGCGCGGGTCATGCGGGCGCCGATGCGCGCACGCGGCTCGACGCGCGCGTCGACGCGCTCACCAGCCACGACCTGCGCACGCGCGATCCGGTCGCGCTCGTCGATCCGGCACGCCAGCGGCGCGCGCGCGTCATCGCCGATTTGCGCCACGCGGCGTCGACCGGCTGGGGGATCGCGCAGATCCTCGCGTTCTGGTGGCTGTGGCGTTCCGGCGCGGGGGCGCGCCTTCGCGACATGCTGCGCCGGCGCACGCGCAACCGTACCGTGCAGCGCGCCGTCTTCGGCGCGGCGATGGGCGCGCTGGCGCCGGTCGCGGCGCTGCCGTTCGCGCTCGTGAGCTATCGCGTCGTCTTCAGCGCGGGCGTCACCGACGAACGGCTGCCGCAGTGGTTTCTCGACTACCTGATGCGCGTCGGCCTGGACGCGCTGCTCGGCGCGCTCATCGTCGCGGGCGTGCTCGCGCTGGTCGAGAAGGTGCGCATCTGGTACGTGTTCGTCGCGGCGTTCTTCTACGTCGGCGCGCTCGCCGGCGTCGCGCTCGCGCCGCTGTTGCCGCTCGGGACGCCGCACAAGACCACGCCCACGGCCGTGAGCGCGCTCGCCGCGGACGTCGCCCGCGCGCTCGGCGTGCCGGGGACGCCGGTCATGGTGCTCGCCACCTCGCGCCACAGCAACGCGATGAGCACGCGAGCCGCGGGCGTCGGCCCGACCGCGCGCGTGCTCGTCGGTGACGTGACGCTCGTCCATCTGTCGCCGCCCGAGCTGCGCGTCGCGTTCGCGCACGCGTTCGCCCACGTTCGCTACTCGGACACCCTGCACCAGACGCTGATCGCGGTAACGCTGTTCGTGCTCAGCGCCGCGATCGCGGTGCTGCTGAGCGACCGCGTCGGATTTCGCCGCGACGACGACGCGCTCTCCCGGCTCGCGCTCGTCGCGACGTTTCTCGGTTTGGTGCTGATCGTCGCGTACCCGGTCTTCAACGCGTACGCGCGCAACCTCGAGACGCGCGCCGACCGCGTCGCGCTCGAAGCGAACGACGACAGGACGTCGACGGTCCGCGCGATGGTGCGCTATGCGGACGACGAGCTGATCCCGCTGTGCGACCGCCGGTCGATCCGCTGGTACTTCGACGACCGCCCCCCGCTCGGCGGCCGAATCGCGGAGACGACGGGAACCGCCGACCCGTGCCCGGGCGGCGGCCCCGCAACCGCAGCAACGCCGGCGCCATCACCGCGCTAGCGTGACCGCTCAGCGGCCGTGCAGCACGCCTGCGAGCGTGGAAACGCGCGTGTAGCCTTGCGGGACGATGAACAGGCTGTCGTCCGGCGTGTCGGGGCGGACGGAGGTGAGGTCGAGCTTCATCGTGCCGCCGAAATCGTTCTTCGTCGCCGGGACGCTCTGCAGCGCGATCTGTACGGGGAAGTCGTTCAGGTCGTCGGCGAGCGCGAGCTGCGCGTGATAGTTCTCGAGCGGCTTGCCGGGGCGCTGGCGTTTCATCTGCACGTCCAGGCCGGTCGACGGGTGGCCGTTCACCATGCTGTGGCCGGTCATCAGGATCGTCGCGCTCTGCACGTCGCGCAGCGCCGTCGCCAGGTTCGCGAGCGCCGCAAGCGGATCGCCCGGCGTTGCCGGCGCCGTGTTCGCTGCCGGTGGTGCGGGCGGTGCCGGGCGCGACGGCGTCTCGCTATAGTAGGTCTTGTTCGCGTTCGACCAGGCGGTGATCGTGCCGCTCGCGCCGTCGTAGAGCATGCTCACGCCGCCGGGGCCGATCAGCGTCGCCGCGAGCGCGCTCAAGTCGCCGCTCACACCGGGAAACCCGAGCGAGAGCACGTCGAGCCGGTACATCGTGCCCTTATGGTAGAGCGCTACCTTGCCGCCCACGTTGACGGGCTCGCCCTGAACGTTGGCTTGCACCACGATCGTGCCGGTGGAACTCAGCCCCGGTATCGCCGCGGCGGCGACCGCGGCGGGCGGCGAGACCAGGAGCAGCGCCGCGGCGGCGGCCAGCGTTCGAACGTTCATCCGATATAGACTGTACCCGCGACCTGGGTTCCGAGGTGGCGCGCGGTGAGGAACTCGACGATCGTCGCGTGCGCGACGCGCCCGTCGCAGATCTGGGCGGCGCCGACGCCGCCGCGCACGCCGAGCGCGGCCGCGCGCACCGCGGTTCGCAGGTCGTCGGCGAGCGAGCGGTCCTCGGCGACCGTGAGCGCTTCGGCGGGGGTGAGCTGCTCGACCAGCGTGCTCGTCTTGGCGTCGATGACGCCGCCCTGGTCGTTGAAGAAGATCGCGCGCGCCGCACCGACCGCGCTGGCCAGCGCCTGTGCGACGTCGTCCGCGGCGACGGCCACGTCGGTGCCCGTGAACCCGAACGCCATCGGCTCGATCACCGGGACGTAGCCCGCGTCCAGGAGCGTGAGCAGCAGCTTGGTGTGCACGTTGCCGATGGTCTCGCCGGTCGCCGCGGGGATCATGCCGGCATCGGCGCCGGAAAGCCCGACCGCAGCGTCGCCGGTGCGGTTCATCGTGCGGACGACGGCCCTGGCCGCGTCCTTCGTCGGCGCGACGACGACCGGCCGCATCCCGAGATTCCCGAGGAAGACCAGATCGCTGAAGAAGGTCGCGCCTTCCGCGCCGAGGGTTGCCTCGTCGACACGGATCACCATGGTACGTCCGCTGAGCTCCATCGTGCTCTCCTTGTTCCCGACAACGCGCGCATCCGCGCGAACGGTTCGGTTCACCTCAGAGCAGCCAACGAACCCGCCGTCAGCCCTTATAGAGCCTATCGGCCGAATCCACCAGAACGCCACCGTTGCGGCGGGTTTCCGCAGGAAGCGGAAACGCGTTCGGACACGTTGTCCGAACGCTAGTCTGCGAACTCCTCGACGTAGAAGACTTCGCCGTCGCCGGCGGCGACGACCGCGATCCCGAGCTTGTGCGGGTGCGCGTCCACGATGTTGGCGTAGTGGCCGGGGCTGTGGAGGAACGCCTGGTTGGCGTGGCTCTCGTCCTGGTCGAAGGCCATGTTCTCGGCGGCGAACCGCGTGTGGAGCCCGGCGGCGCGGAGGCGGTCCTGGAAGGTCACGCCGTTCGGGTCGGTGTGCCCGAAGTAGCGGCGCTGGGCCATCTGCTCGGCCACCTGGAGCGCGAACTGCGAGAGCGTCTCGTCCTGGACCAGGGGCGGCAGGCCGCGCTGCGCGCGGGCCGCGTTCACGTCGCCGAAGAGCGTCCGGGCTTCCGAGCTCACGACCTGCGGCCGGTGCGGGCGCACGTAGGCGAGCTGGATGCATTCTTCTTCAGCGGAAGCCGTCACGGCCAAGGGCAGCAGCGTGACGAGCGCCACGACAAAAGCGACGACCCGGTACATATGAATCTCATCGGGCGGCGGCGCTCAGACTTTAGCGTTCACGAGATTCATGGCGGCCGTCACACCTTGCGTCATCCACAGCTCGACGCCGGCGATTGCGCGATCGACGATTGCAGGAAGTTCCTTGCGCTCGATTTCTGAGAAGTCGCCGAGAACGCGATCGATCGCATCGGGATCGTGACCGCGTCCGATCCCGATGCGCAAGCGCGGAAAGCCCTGTCCGAACACGTCAATCAAGGACTTTAGTCCGTTGTGTCCGCCGCTCGATCCCTCCGCGCGCATGCGAAGCGTCCCGAACGGCAGATCGAGATCGTCGACGATCACCAAGCAGCGCTGCGGCGGTATCTTGTAGAACGTCGCGATGCTCTGCACGGGACGGCCGGACAGGTTCATGTACGACTGCGGCTTCACCAGAACGGCGCCGCGCGAGCGGTCGAGCGCGTACCGCGCGTCGCCTTTCTTGTCCCAGTCGCGCACGCCCCACCGCTCCGCGAGCGCATCGACGACGATGAAGCCCACGTTGTGGCGCGTGCGCGCGTACTTCGAGCCCGGATTTCCGAGCCCGGCGATGAGAGCGAGCTCGCCGATCGGTCAGCTCGCGGGCGTTTCCGCCGCTGCGGCGGGGGCGGCGTCGGTGGTTTCCGCAGGCGCCTCCTCGCTGGCGAGCGCGCGCGTGATCTCGACCGAGATGACGATCGTGTCGGGCGGCGTGATCAGCGTGAACCCGGCGGGCAGCTTCACGTCGCCCGCGCTGACGTGCTCGTGCACGCCCAGCTCGCTGACGTCGATCGTGATGTTGTCGGGGATCGAGTCCGCCGGCCCCTTGATCTCGAGCGTGTGGGCGATGACGTCCATGACGCCGCCCTGGTCGCGCACGCCCACCGGCGTTCCGACGGTGACGACGGTGACGTTGGACGTGATCGCTTCGTCGCGCCTGACGCGCTGGAAGTCGACGCTGAGCGGCTTGCGCGTGAGCGGATCGGCTTCGATGCGGCGCAGCAGCACGGAGTCGTGCGTGCCGCCGATCGTCGCGTCGACGATCTTGCTCTTGTTGCCCGAATGGATCAGCTCCGCGAGCTGCTTGGCATCGACGGAGATCGGCGTGGCCGACCCGTGGCCGTAGACCACGCCGGGGATCTTGCCGCTGCGGCGGAGCCCGTTCGAGGCGGTCGTACCGACCGCCGTGCGCGGCTCGAGGGTGATGCTGGAGGTGGTGCGGTTCTTGGACATGATTTCCTAAATGTCAGACGGCGGCGGCGACGGGGAGCTCGGGTTCCGCGCGCGCAGGTGGAGGTTGTTCGGGCGGCGGTTCCGATTCGTCCGCATTGAAGAGCTCCGACACGGAGCGGTTCGAGGTGATGCGCTTGATCGCGTCGGCGAGGATCTGCGCGATGGTGAGGTGCTCGACTTTCGCCGAGTCGATCGTCCGCGGGATCGTGTTGGTCACGATCACCTTGTTGATGTCGGACTTCTCGAACTGCGCGATCGCGTCGCCGGCGAAGATGCCGTGCGTCGCGAGCGTGTACACGTCGATCGCGCCCCTCTTCTTCAAGGCTTCGGCGGCCTTGACCAAGGTACCGCCCGTCGAGATCATGTCGTCGACCACGACGGCGATCTTGCCCTCGACGTCGCCGACGATGTGCGTGACCTCCGAGACGTCGGGCTCGGGCCGGCGCTTGATGATGACCGCCAGATTCGACTTGAGCCGCTTGGCGAACAGCTCCGCGCGCGGCACCCCGCCCGCATCGGGCGACACGACGACGATCTTGTCACCTTGAAGGTCGAGGTTCTTGAGGTGGTTGCACAGCGTCGGCGCGGCCATCAGGTTGTCGACGGGGACGTCGAAGAAGCCCTGGATCTGCGCGGCGTGCAGGTCGAGCGTGACGATGCGCTCGGCGCCCGCCATCTCGATCATGTTGGCGACGAGCTTGGCCGAGATCGGCTCGCGGCCTTTCGTCTTCTTGTCCTGCTTCGCGTAGCCGTAGTACGGGATCACCGCCGTGATGCGGTTCGCCGAGGCCCGGCGCAAAGCGTCGATGATGAGCAGCAACTCCATGACCGCGTCGTTCACGGTCGCACCCTGCGGCGAGCGGCAGAGCGACTGCACGACGAAGACCTCGGCGCCGCGGACGTTCTCGCGGATCTCGATGCGGCACTCGTCGTTCTTGAAGCGGTCCACCAGCGCGTTGCCGACGCGCGTCTGCATCCGCTTGGCGATCTCGTCCGCCAAGAGACGATTGGATGTCCCGCTGAAGAGCAGGGGCGGCTGGATCACGGCGGCTGGCTCCTTCTGCCTCCGGACGGCGCCTGGGCGCGCAGGGGGAAGCGCAGGTACCTGCGGCAAGGGAGCCCCAGTGTCCTGGCTTGGTAAAGGACGAGGACCGCTCAACCCGCGCACGGCGGGATGTGTCTAAGGAAGAGCCCATGCCCAAATTCGAGCTCGTGTCGTCGTACCCGCTGGCCGGGGATCAGCCCAAAGCCACCGAGGCCCTCGCCGCGGGCGTGCTGCGGGGCGATCGCGCGCAGACGCTGCTCGGCGTCACCGGGTCGGGCAAGACCATGGCGATGGCGCGCGTCTGCGAGCTCGTGCAGAAGCCCACGCTCGTGCTGTGCCACAACAAGACGCTCGCCGCGCAGCTCTGCGCCGAGTTCCGCGAGTTCTTCCCGAACAACGCGGTCGAGTATTTCGTCTCGTACTTCGACTACTACCAGCCCGAGGCGTACATCGCCCACACCGACACGTACATCGCCAAGGACAGCTCGATCAACGACGAGATCGAGCGCCTGCGGCACTCGGCCACGCAGTCGCTGCTCACGCGGCGGGACACGCTGATCGTCGCGTCGGTCTCGTGCATCTTCGGGCTCGGCTCGCCGTCGGACTACATGGAGATGGCGGCCGACATCCGGGTGGGCCAGAACCTCGACCGCGACGAGTTCCTGCGCAAGCTCATCGGCATGCAGTACCGCCGCAACGACCTCAACCTGGTGCGCGGCACGTTCCGCGTGCGCGGCGACACGCTCGAGTTCGTCGCCGTGGACGAGGAGCTCGTGCACCGCATCGAGTTCTTCGGCGACGAGATCACCGCGATCACCCTGGTCAACCAGCTCACCGGTGAGTACGTCACGTCCAAGGACGAGCTGAAGATCTTCCCCGCCAAGCACTACATCACGCCCGACGAGAAGCTGCGCCGCGCGGTCATCTCCATCGAGAACGAGCTCGAGGAGCGCCTGCGGCTGTTCAAGTCCGAAGGCAAGTTGCTCGAAGCGCAGCGGCTCGAGCAGCGCACGCGCTACGATCTGGACATGCTGCGCGAGGTGGGCTACTGCAACGGTGTCGAGAACTACTCGGGGCCGCTGTCGGGGCGCGAGCCGGGCTCGCAGCCGTGGTGCCTGCTGGACTTCTTCCCGAAGGAAGACTGGCTGCTGATGGTCGACGAGTCGCACGTCACGCTGCCGCAGGTGCACGCGATGTACGGCGGCGACCGCTCGCGCAAGCTCGCGCTGGTGGAGCACGGTTTCCGGCTGCCGTCGGCGCTCGACAACCGCCCGCTCACGTACGACGAGTTCGACAAGCACGTGAAGCAGGCGATCTACGTGTCGGCGACGCCGGCGACGTACGAGATGGGCCGCTCGACGCAAGTCGTCGAGATGATCATCCGCCCCACGGGCCTGGTCGATCCCGAGGTGGAGGTGCGCCCGACGCGCCATCAGGTCGACGACTTGATGGACGAGATCCGCAAGCGCAGCGACAAGAACGAGCGCGTCCTGGTCACCACGCTCACCAAGAAGATGGCCGAGGACCTCACCGAGTACCTGATCGAGAACGGGATCAAGGTGCGCTACCTGCACAGCGAGGTCGAGACGCTCGAGCGCATCGCGATCCTGCGCGACCTGCGCAAGGGCGAGTTCGACGTGCTCGTCGGCATCAATCTGCTGCGCGAAGGCTTGGACTTGCCGGAGGTCTCGCTGGTCGGCATCCTCGACGCCGACAAGGAAGGCTATCTGCGCTCGGGCACGTCGCTCATCCAGACCATCGGCCGCGCGGCGCGCAACGTCGAAGGCAAGGTCATCATGTACGCCGACGTCGTGACGGAGTCGATGGCGCGCGCGCTCGGCGAGACCAAACGCCGCCGCGAGACGCAGGTGGCCTACAACCTCGAGCACGGCATCGAGCCGAAGTCGATCCGCAAGGAAGTCCACGACATCCTCAGCCTGGTCGGCGGCGCCGAAGGCGGCATGGACGCGGCCAACGCGGTGCGCGCGGAACATCTCCCGCGCGAAGTCGCGGAAGCGATGGCAAAGGAGATCGAGCGCAAGATGCGCGAGGCCGCGGCGAACCTGGAGTTCGAGAAAGCCGCCGCGCTGCGCGACGAGCTGGTGAACCTGCGCAAGCAGATCGGCGGCAACGAGAGCCTGCTGTTCCAAGGCAAAGCCCCCAAGATCTTCCAGCACGCGCTACGGGAGCTGATCGGGACGTAGCGCCGGATTGTCGTCATGCCGTGCCTGCGCTGTCATGCTGGCCGGTGTTGTCGTGCTGGAGCCGGCATTGTCATGCTGAGCTTGTCGAAGCATGGCCGAAGCCGTTACGGTGCCATGCCGCTGTCGTCGCGGCGCCATGACGGCTGCGGCCACCCTTCGACAGGCTCAGGGTGACGCGGAGCGGGCGAACCGGGAAGTGGTTCCATGCGGCGGATCGCGAAGCGGCTCGAATGACGAGACGGGGACGCATCTTGACCGCCATCCTCGCAGTCCTCATGCTGGCGGCGGCCGGCTGCGCGCGCACTGTGTCCGGTACCTCGAGCGACGGCGGACGGCATCCGTGGACGCAGCCTGGGACGCTGCGGATCGCGACCAGCCTCTCGCCCAACACGCTCAACCCGATTCTTTCGACGCAGCAGATCGAAGCGTTCGTCGACGCTCTCATGCTGGACCCGCTCGTCGCGACCGACGAGAAGGGCCGCAACGTGCCGGTGCTCGCGGTGGTCGTGCCGACGCTGGAGAACGGCGGTATCAGCCGCGACGGGCTGACGATCACCTATCGTTTGCGGCGCGGCGTGCGCTGGCAGGACGGTGCGCCGTTCACGAGCCATGACGTCGCGTTCACCTATCACGCGATCATGAACCCGGCGACGGCAGTCGGCACGCGGCACGGGTATGACGAGATCGCGCGCGTCGACACGCCCGATCCGTACACGGCGGTGTTCCGGCTGAAGCGGCCGTTCGCGCCCGCGGTGAACACGTTCTTCGCGAACAGCGACGCGCCGTACCAGATCCTGCCCGCGCACCTGCTCGCCAAGTACCACGACCTCAACCGCGTGCCGTTCAACGAAAAGCCCGTCGGCACGGGGCCGTTCAAGGTGGCGCGCTGGTCGCGCGGCGACCGCATCGACTTCGTCGCCAACGACGAGTATTTTCTCGGCAAGCCGAAGCTGCGCAAGATCGAGCTGCACCTCGTCCCGGACGAGAACACGATCGTGAGCCAGCTGCGCGCGCACGAGGTCGACTGGTTCGCGTTCGCGTCGCCGCGCGCATACCCGCAGCTCAAAGCGATCCCGACGGTGGTGACGCGCCTCGTGCCGATGAACGCCAACGACG
>Ga0209624_10002387_pt1 | contig 13904 bp, 19 predicted proteins | sample JacPinW_OM2H0_O1_FD_188565 | JGI IMG/M metagenome (GOLD analysis project Ga0209624, IMG submission 188565) | Forest soil microbial communities from Algoma, Ontario, Canada - Jack Pine, Ontario site 1_JW_OM2H0_O1 (SPAdes) (version 2) | ecosystem: Environmental > Terrestrial > Soil > Boreal...
GCGCGCGGGTCGAGCGCGAGCCGCTCGTCGACCTCGCCGACGCCGAACGTGCTGATGTACATGCCGTCGCACATCCCGTGCTCGACCACCTTCGTGTCACCGCCGACGATCGGCACGCCCGCGCGCCGCGCGGCCTCCGCCATCGCGTCGACCTCCGCACGCAGCACGTCCGACGCCAATCCCGCTTCCAGAATGAACGACGCCATCAGCGCGGTCGCGCGCGCGCCGGAGACGGCGAGGTCGTTCACCGTGCCGTTCACCGCGAGCTCGCCGATCGAGCCGCCGGGAAAGCGCAGCGGCTTCACGACGTAACCGTCGGCCGTCGTCGCGACGCGCGTGCCGTTGAGCAGGAACGTCGCGGCGTCGGACAGCGGCGCGAGCACCGGGTTCGCGAACGCCGGCGCGATCAGCCCTTCGATCAGCCTGCGCGACGCCTTGCCGCCGGCACCGTGCGCCATCTCGATGCGATCGTCGGTGAAGCGCATGCGGCGTGGCGCCGGCCGGTTGGTATCAAGCATGCACCGCCTCTTCGATGCGCGCGTAGCGGTAGTATGCCGCGCACGCGCCCTCGCTCGACACCATCAGCGCGCCGACGGGATGCTCGGGATTGCACTCCTTGCCGAACAGCTTGCACTGGGGCGGCTTGAGCACGCCCTTGAGGATCTCGCCGCACTGCGCCGCGCGCGGGTCGGTGACGCGCACGCCCGGTACGTCGAACCGCACCTCGGAGTCCCATTCCGCGAACGTGTTTTTCAGCTTGAGCGCGGACTGCGAGATGAAGCCCAGGCCGCGCCACTCGAAGTACGGCCGCAGCTCGAACGCCGTCGCGAGCGCGCGCAGCGCGGGCTTGTTGCCTTCCCACGGCACGATCCGGCGGTACTGGTTCTCGACGATCGCCGTGCCGGCGCGCAGCTGGCGCAGCACCATGAGGATGCCTTCGAGCAGGTCGAGCGGTTCGAAGCCCGCGACGACGACCGGCTTGCCGTAGTGCTGCGCGACGAACTCGAACGGGCGGCAGCCGATGATCGACGCCACGTGCCCCGGGCCGACGAAGCCGTCGAGCCGCATGTCGGGCGAGTCGAGGATCGCGCGCATCGCCGGCACGATCGTGACGTGATTGGAGAACACGGAGAAGTTGCGCACGCCCAGCTCGCGCGCGCGCAGCAGCGTGAGCGCGGTCGAAGGCGCCGTCGTCTCGAACCCGATCGCGAAGAAGCACACGTGCGTGCTCGGATCGTCCTGCGCCATTTTCAGCGCGTCCAGCGGCGAGTACACCATGCGGATGTCGGCGCCGCGCGCCTTGAGCTCGAGCGGCGTGCCCTTCGTTCCGGGGACGCGCATCATGTCGCCGAAGCACGCGAGCGCGACGTTCGGCTGCGCGGCGATCGCGAGCCCGTCGTCGACCCGGCCCGTCGGCAGCACGCACACGGGGCAGCCCGGGCCGTGCACCAGCTCGACGTTGTCGGGTAAGATGTCGCGCAGCCCGTGGCGGTAGATCGCGTGGGTGTGGCCGCCGCAGACTTCCATGATCCGGTAGCGCCGCGCCGGATCGACGGTGCGTTTGATCTCGAGCGCGACCGCCGTGATGAGCGCCGGGTCGCGGAACTCGTCGACGTACTTCATCGTCATCGTCGTTCACCGTCGTCCGCGGCGAACGTGTAGCCGCGGACCTCCTCCATCGCGAGCTCGTCCTCGCCCATCGCGCGCAGCATCTGCAGCTGGCCGTGCGCCTCGCTCTCGCTCACCTTGCTCAAGGCGAAACCCACGTGAATGAGCACCCAGTCGCCAAGCGCGATCTCGCCGTCCTCGAGCAGCCCGATGTTGACGTTACGCCGCACCCCGCCGACGTCGACCTTCACCAGCGCAGGCTGATCCGGATGAAACTCGACGACCTGGCCGGGGATTGCAAGACACACGGTTACGGCGCGTTCCCTTCGCTCACATCGACTTCAGCTTGACGTAGCGCGCGACGTCGCCGGGGATGCTCGCGAGCATGACGAACGGGTTGGTCGTGCGGGCTTCCGCGTTCGTCTCGGGCTTGTGCGTCGGGACGCCGAGCGGCGGATCGTCCGACATATCGCGCATCTTGTTGTAGCGCGCCAGATCGCGTCCGCCGTACATCAGCTGGCGGGCGGCGAAGATCGCAAAACCGATCGCGATCCCGCTCCGTACTACCGATTTGACCATGCGACACCTCCGTTGGCCTCGCGCGCCATGCGCGCGAGCTGTTCGCCGACGAGCCGGCGCACCACTGCGGCCGCCGCGTCGACCGACTGCGCCACCGGCGCCGACAGGCCCATCCCGGGCTCCGTCGTCTCCGGCTCGCAGCCCACGATCGTCATCGGCGGCGGCTCGCCGCCGAGCACGCGCAGATACCCGAACACGTTCTGCAAGTCCATCCGGTGCGCGTCGGGCGTGCTCGCCGCGACGTCGCGCTCCGGCTCGATCACGTAGATGGTCCCCGGCTGCTCGCCGCGCGGCACCGCGTCGACCAGGATCGCATGGTCGTAGCCGTTGAGCAGCTCGTACGCGAGGTGCAGTCCGCGAATGCCGAAGTCCTCGACCTTTGCACCGGCCGGCGGCGCCTGCGCGAGACGCTGCGCGACCTCCGACCCGAACCCGTCGTCGCCGAAGAACACGTTGCCGATTCCGGCCACCAGCACGCGCGCGGGCGCGGTCATGACGCCGGCTCCAGCGGCTCGATCTCGTCCGGATAGAAGAAGAACGACCGGCCGTACCACTCGTGCATGTCGCTGGCAGGGTCGTCGTCCACCGTCACCGCCACGTACAGCAGGTCTTCGACGTCCTGGTGGATCGCGCGCACGGTCGCGGTCTTACCCCGCAGGAACATGTCCCACGCGTCAGCGCGGCGCTTGGGATGCAGCCGCACCGCCGAGCCTTTCGCAACCTTCGTGCCGTCGACGAACACGCAGTCGAGCGCCGGCGCGTCGATCGACGCGAACGGATCGGCGGCCGCGAACGCGGCCATCGCATCGAACGGTTCAGTCTGGGCCCGCGGCGGCGCTTGCACGCGGTGGAGCGCGCCGGCATGCACGCGCGCGAGGTCGTGGACGTCGAACCGCTCGGCGCGCTCGACGATCGCGCGCGCCCGCGGGTCGGTGGCGCGCGCCTCGTCGCGCTCGGCATCCGGCAGGCTCAGCACGGACAGCGTGAGCAGCTCGTCGATCTCGGTGCCGTCGAACGCGTCGGCGTCGGTCTGCGGCGCGACTTTCGGGAAGTCGTACAGGATGATCGGCGACGCGAGCACGAGCGCGGCGCGCTGCTCGTCCGCGGCTTGGTCGCCGACCAGCACCGGAAACACGTGGCGGTTCTTCAGTGCTTTGGTCGCGTCCGCGGCGGCGGGCGTGGGATCGAGCACCGAGATGAACGACGCGTTGTCCGCCGCGAGCAGCACGTGCGTCGACACGAGCGCCGTGCGCAGCGCGCCGGCCCGTTCGCCCGCGACTACCTCGGAGTCGTTCTCGACGCGCACGCGCAGCTTGCGCAGCGGCGCGGCATCGGGCACGGGCTCGACCTCGACCGTCAGCGTGCCGCGCAGCGGCCAGCGCTCGCGAACCACGCGGCCGCGCACGGCGTCGCCCGCGTCGCGCAAGATCTCTTCGGTCGTGCCGCCGTCGATCGCAATCGGCGTCACGTGCTGCGCGCCGGGCGACGCGTCGACGGTGACCGCGATCTCGCATTCGGCGGCTTCGTCGAACGACAGATACGCCGTGCCGCCGACCGACAGCGACTCCACGGGCGCGTACGCGCCGCCGGCGAACGCTTCGACGCGGCGCGCCTCGACGTGCAAGAACCGCAGCAGCACCGTGACCTGGGCCGGCGCGCCGCCCGCCGTTTCGAGCAGCACCTCGGTCTGCTGCTCCGCCGTCTCGCCGGTGCCCGCGCTCAGGTACGCGCGCGGCACGACGACGCCGAACTGCCAGCGCACGCGGTTCTTCGCGGCTGACGCCGTGTACGGATACAGCAGATAGCCTTCGTACAGCACGGCGTTCGCAACGCTGAGCGCGGGGGCGAATGCGCCGGTCATTGCGCGCTCTTCGCTTCGGCGCACAGCCGCGCGAGCGCGGCTTCCCAGGTCGGAAATCCGCCCGCGCACTTGAAGGCGTACAGCTCGTCGAACGTCTCGCGGTCGATGCGGAGCCACGCGCTGTTCGGGAAGAACGCGTCCATCGTCGCGCGCCACACGGCCACCGGGAGGCGATAGCACGCGTCGCACGACCACGGCACCAGCTCGGCGGCGACGCCGCCGTTCTCCCCGCGCACGAACACCGTGCCGCTGAACAGCACGTCGATGGGAATCTCGCCGCCGGCGAGCGCGCTCAGGTACTTGTGCGCGGCGACCTCGAAGTCGTAGCTGCACGGCACCACCAGGTCGACCTCGGTCTCGCCCTCGAACGCGAGCACCGTGTGCGACACGTGGGTCCACAGCAGCGGGCGCAGCGTGTCGCCGTAGCGCTCCGGCGGCCCGAACAGCTCCACCAGCCGGTCCGACTCACCGGCGTCGTAACGCCGCTGCTGCGGCTCGATGCGCACCTGCGCGTGCAGCGTGATCGCGTGCACCGGCACGCCGGTGGACTCCGTGATGCGCAGGCGCAGCGCGAGCTGCGGCGACGCCGTGTAGCGCTCGGCGCGCGCGCCCACGATCGCGAACGCCAGCTCGCTCACCAGCGGCCTCGGGCCGGTTCGCGGCCGCTGCTGCGCTCGTGCAGGTCCGTGAAGTACGCGCCGATCTTGTCCCACGCGTCCGCGCCGCCGTCGAAGCCTTTCCACGAGGTGCGGATGATGCCGACGAGCTTGTACGCCGCGTCGATCGGCACGATGAAGCACCGCGTCGTGCCGTCGCGCCGCAGCAGCAGCACCGCTTCGACGTCGGGCTCGAGCGACGCGAGCACCGGGTTCGCGGCGCCGATCTCGCTCCACGCCGCGAGGTCGAGCTGCGACTCGGTGGCGCCTGCCGGGCCCGGGTAGAGCGCGATCGTGCGGTCTTCCGCCGAGTTGAAGAAGAAGAACGCGAGCCCGATCGGGATTTGGAGCCGGTCCCACGCGGCGTCGTCCAGCGCGAAGTCCTCCAGCTCGGCGTAGCGCGTCGGCACGGCCTTGTAGCGGCCTTGCGCGGCGCCCTTCGGCTCGAACACGAGGTAGCACGGGCGGCAGCTGCACATGATGCGCCGGCCTTGCATGTCGATCAAGTGCCCGTGCTCTTCGGGCAGCGGGACCGCGCAGTAGTCGCAGCGCTCGCCGGGCGCGGCCGGCGGCGGTTTCCTCAGGAGTCGCTGCAGCGACGCGAAGTCGCCCGGCACGCGGTCCATCGTCAGACCCCGAGCAGGATCGTGGTCCGGCCTTCGTCGTCCTCGGTGACGACCGGACACGCCGGTCCTTCGTCGCGAACCGGCGTCAGGTTTTCCGCGCGCACCTCGGTGATCTCGGGGACGCGCTGCAGGATCGCCCGCTCCACCGCGAGCTTCACGGTCGCCGACGACGACGGGCACCCGTCGCAGCTCCCCTGCAGGCGCAGCGTCGCGACGCCGTTCGCGACGCCGGCGAGGCTGATGTCGCCTTCGTGCGACTTGAGATACGGGCGCACCGAATCGAGCGCGCGCTGCACGCGCTCCTCGACGGAGTACGGGTGCAGATCGTGCAGGCACAGCAGGCTCTCGACGAACGGGTCGTCGCACAAGCGCTCGAAGATCTCTTCGGACCGGTCGCCGGCCGCGTCGTGCACGACCGTCAGCACGCGCTCGAGCCCCTGCCCGTACAGAGACACGATGGTGCGCACGAGCTCTTCACCGAGCTCGCGCGCTTGGCGCGGCGTGGAAACCGCGTCGAAGCCGCCGATCAGCGACTCGACACGGCCCGCCATCCTTCGTAGCGATACCTCGTCCCTCGTATCGCTACAGCGCAGGTCTGCGTCGTCCTCCGCGCCGGCGGCGTCCGCCGGCGCGTCATCGCGAGCGAGCATCAACCGAAGGGCGCGAGCGGCGAGTGCACCGTCTCGATGGTCTTGCCGTCACCCAGGTACATGTGCACGCCGCACGGCAGGCACGGGTCGAAGCTGCGCACCGCGCGCATGATGTCGATGCCCTTGAACGTCTCGGGCCCGTTCTCTTCGAAGATCGGCGTGTTCTGCACCGCGTCCTCGTACGGTCCCGGCGTGCCGTAGATGTCGCGCGGGTTGCCGTTCCACGGCGTCGGCGGCCACGGGTGGTAGTTCGCGATCTTGCCGTCGCGAATGACCATGTGGTGCGAGAGCACGCCGCGCACGGCCTCGGTGAAGCCGCAGCCGATGCCTTCCTTCGGCACGGTGAACGGCTCCCACGACTTCGTGCGACCGGCGTGCAGCTCTTCGAACGCCTTGTCGAGGAAGTGCAGCGCCGCAGCGGCGGCATACGCCTGGAAGTACGTGCGCGCGCGGTCGCGCTCGATCGCGTTCGACCATTTCGGCGTCTTCCACTCGAAGCTCACCGGGCCGGTCAGCGCGCTCTTGGGCAAGTTGATCTGCACGCTGCTGCCGGTCGCTTTGACGTAGCCGATATCGACCAGGCCCGCCAGCGCCGTCGACCACAGCCGGGCGAGCGCGCCGCCGCCGGTGTCGAGCGCGAGATAGTCTTTGCCGTCGTACCAGCGCGGCGACATCACCCAGCTGTACTGGTTCGCGAAGTCGCGCTTCTTGGGCGTCGGCAGCGTGTGCATGTTCCACGGATGGCGCCGGTCGACCGGGTTCCCGAGCGGGTCGGTCGGCACGAACGTCTCCTCGTTCTGCCAGTCGTCGTAGTACGAGTGGCCGAGAAGAATCCGGATGCCCAGGTTGATCTGCACGAGATCGGTCGTCACGAGCTTGCCGTCGACGACGACGCCCGGCGTGACGAACATCTTGCGGCCCCAGTTCGTCATGTTGCGGTACGTGAAGTCGCAGTAGTCGGGATCCTGGAACGCGCCCCAGCAGCCGAGCAGGATGCGGCGCTCGCCGACGTGCTCGTAGCCCGGCAGCGCCTCGTAGAAGAAGTCGAACAGGTCGTCGTGAAGCGGGACGCAGACCTTCATGTACTCGATGTAGCGCATGAGGCGCGCGTAGTAGTCGGTGAAGAGCTGCTGCGTCGCGACGGTTCCCACGCCGCCCGCGTACAGCGTCGACGGGTGGACGTGCCGGCCTTCCATCAGGCAGAACATCTCGCGCGTGTAGCGGCTGATCACCAGCGCCTGGCGGTAGAAGTCGCCCGTGAACGGGTTGAGCGACGTCATGATGTCGGCGATCGTCTTGTAGCCGTGGATCCCGGCGTGCGGCGCGGGCGTGTTCTTGGCTTTCTCCCACACGCCGGGGTTGGTCTCGCGGACCATCTGCTCGCAGAAGTCGACCCCGACCAGGTTCTCCTGGAAGATGTTGTGGTCGAACATGTACTCGGCGGCCTCGCCGAGGTTCATGATCCACTCGCCCATCGCCGGCGGGCGCACGCCGAACGCCATGTTCTGCGCGTACACCGAGCACACGGCGTGGTTGTCGCCGCAGATGCCGCAGATGCGCGACGTGATGAAGTGCGCGTCGCGCGGGTCCTTGCCCTTCATGAAGATGCTGTAGCCGCGGAAGATCGACGACGTCGCGTGGCACTCCGCCACCTTCTTCGCCGCGAAGTCGATCTTGGTGTAGATGCCCAGGCTGCCGACGATCCGGGTGATCGGATCCCACGACATCTCGACGAGACGGGATTTTTCAGTGCCGCCCGAGGCTTCCGGCAGATCCTTGATAGCCACTGTCGATCTCCCTTAGTACGAGCGCGGCTTGTAGCCGGTGGTGAGCTGACTGCCCTTGTGGCGCCACTTCGGTTCTTTGTCGACCGTGGCCATCGTGATCTGGCGCAGGCCGCGCACCATGTTGCCGTAGATGCCGCTGACGGTGGACGAGATCTTCGCGCCCGGCGGCTCGTCCATGAACGGCATGAACTTGTCCGGGAAGCCGGGCATCGTGCAGCCGATGCAAATGCCGCCCACGTTCGGGCAGCCGCCGACGCCGCCGGTCCAGCCGCGTTTGGTGACGTTGCACTTCACGACGGGCCCCCAGCAGCCGAGCTTCACCAGGCATTTGGGCGAATCGTACGTCGTCGCGAAATCGCCTTGCTCGTAGTAGCCCGCGCGGTCGCAGCCTTCGTGCACGGTGGCACCGAACAGCCACTTCGGCCGGCCCGCTTCGTCGAGCGGGATCATCGGCGCGTTGCCGGCGGCCTGCCACAGCAGGTAGAGGATCGTTTCGGACAAGTTGTCGGGCTGCGTCGGGCAGCCGGGGACGCAGACGATCGGTACGCCCGCGGTCGATTTCCAATCCCAGCCGAGATAGTCGAGGATACCCATCGCGCCGGTGGGATTGCCGGCCATCGCGTGGATGCCGCCGTACGTCGCGCACGTTCCCGCCGCGAGGACCGCATACGCTTTGGGCGCGAGACGGTCGATCCAGCCGGCGAACGTGATCGGCTGGTCGGTGCCGGGCTCGTTGCCGAAGCCGGTCCAGTAGCCTTCTTTCTTGATCGACTCGTTCGCGATCGAGCCTTCGATGACGAGCACGAACGGGTCGAGCTCGCCGCGCTCAGCCGCGAAGAACGCCTGCAGGAACTCCTCGCCGCCCAGGCTGTACTCGATGAGCGGCCAGTGGAATCGAACTTTCGGCAAGCCCGGTAACGCGCCGAGCGCGATCTCTTCGATCGACGGCTGCATCGCCGACGTGAGGGCGACGGAATCGCCGTCGCAACTCAGCCCCGCGGGAATCCAAAGGACGTTGACCAGCGCATCGCTCGGTGTAATCGCCATCGTGAGCGGTCCCTCCGACATCCGGTCGCACAGGGTCTGCGTGAAGGGGCGATCGAGGCGCGGCAAGTCGCGATGTGCGCGGCGGTTGAGGCGTCAGGTCGCTCGGCGCGTCGTCCGGCGCAACTGAGTGTGTGTAAGAAAAACTGCGAGTTTCGCCTGGGTCCGGTGGCTTGCGTTTCGTGGCTCTGTACGTTACGGTACCGTAAAGGTACGCATCGCGCAAGGCCCGGTGAAGCTCAAGGTTCGCACGCGGACGCGGAATCGATTTCAGCCGAGGCCTTGCTCGTTTCGATGAAAGGACGTCGCGCGTTTGCACGAGCTCTCGGTCGCGCTCAACCTCGTCGAAGGCGTTCAGGAGACGGCGGCGCGCGAAGGAATCGAGCGCGTGATCGCCGTGCACGTGCGGGTCGGCGCGCTCAGCGGGATCGCGCGCGACGCGCTGATGTTCTCGTGGGAGCTGGCGACCGCCGGGACGCTCGCCGCCGAGAGCGCGCTGCGTATCGAGGACGTGCCGCTGGTCGTGTTCTGCGAGCGCTGCGAGACCGAACGCTCACCGCGCGCGGCAACCGGGCTGCTGTGTCCGGAGTGCGGCACGGCGTGCCCGAAGATCGTGCGCGGCCGCGAGCTCCAACTCGTCGCCATGGAGGTTCCGCAGTGAAATACCGAGTCGTCCAGATCGAGCAGAGCATCATGCGCAAGAACGACGCGCTCGCCGCGGCGCTCCGCGCGCGCTTCGAAGCGAGCGGGACGCTCGTCGTCAACCTGCTCTCGAGCCCGGGCTCGGGCAAGACGACGCTGCTCGAAAAGACGCTCGCGCGGCTCGCGCCGCGGTTGCGCGTCGGCGCGCTCGTCGGCGACCAGGCCACCGACAACGACGCGCGCCGGCTCGCTCGCAGCGGCGCGCCCGTGCGCCAGATCACAACCGCCGCGGAATGCCGCCTGGATTGCGACATGATAACGAAGGCGCTCGAGAGCTGGGAGCCCGGCCCGCTCGACGTGCTGTTCATCGAGAACGTCGGCAACCTGATCTGCCCGGCGGAGTACGATCTCGGCGAAGACCTGCGCGTGGTGCTGTTCGCGGTGACGGAAGGCGAGGACAAGCCGCTCAAGTACCCGCTCGCGTTCAACACCGCGCACGTCGCGCTCGTGACGAAGATCGACATCGCCGACGCCGTCGGCTACGACCGCGCGGCCGCGAACCGCAGCATGCAGGAAGTGCATCCGGGCATCGAGGTGCTCGAGGTCTCCGCGAAGACCGGCGCGGGGATGGAACGCTGGATCGCGTTGATCGAAGCGCGCCGTGCGAACAAGGAGCGCGAACCCCTCGTGACGTTGTAGAGCAGGCAATGTGGGATTCGATTCGCGGGCTTTTCGGCGGCTCGCGCAGCCCGAAGAAATCAGATGGCGACGCGATCGCGTCGGCCGTCCGAGCGCTCGACGACAGCGCGGCGGAGCGGCCGAAGCCGACGCTCGTGTGCCGCGACTGCGGGCTCAAGTACGAGAACACCGGCACGTACCTGAGCGGATCGCGCTGCCCGAACTGCCATCCGAGCGGATGACCAGCACGAGGCGTCCGTTAGCAGGGACGTTGTCTGCCTGCGATCGCATGTCCGATGCTTCTCGTTGTTGTGGCGTACATGCGAGGGGTCGAGAGCGGACGAGTTGAATCGAACCTCGGCGAATCACCTCGCGGCTTTGCTGGCAGCTGTGCCCGAGGATTCGATCTTTTCCGAAGGGTGGGAAAACGATGTACAAAATCTTCATGGCGACTGCCGCTTTTGCCGTCGTCGCACTTTCCGGCTGCTCGCCTACGGCCCAGTCGATCGCACCTATGCGCACCGCGCAACCGGACTCGGTGCTGCGAGTCGTTCAAGGGAACCGAGCCTCGCTGTTCGGCGGAAACGCAGCGTGGAGCCGGGGATCAAACGGGATCATCGTCAGTGTAGCGGGGAGGACGTTATCGTTCCCGGGTGCGGCGAACCCCGACAGCGTTCCGGTCACGCGCGACAACAATCTGCGTCACACACGCGTCCTGCCGGTGGAATGCGCGACGTGCGGAGACAATGGTGGACCAGTACCGGGCCACGGCAACAGCCCCCAAGGCAGTGTCAAACAAGTCAACGCCGATAGCGCGCACATGGACGTGACGTGGGCTTCGCAAGGCAACGACACCATCACGGTAACCGGCATCGATGCGAATGGTAACCAATACGCGTCGTTTACGGTCAGCAGCGATTTTGGCCCAAACCTCCTCGTCAACGAGTGGCTCGACAGCAGCATGTTCCCTGGCGGAGTCGTGTTCGAGCATGGTTCGGTCACCATTTCGCACAACGGCACGCAAACCGGATCGGGAGGTTGGTGATGTCGCGTGGCGTCCTGGTCCTCGCGTTGTCCGCGGTGTGTATCTGCCTGACGCAAAGCCCCGCTGCCGCTCGCGCGGCGGAGGCTGTCACGGGAACGCAGCAGATTCCGGCCCGAGCCGCGTGCTTGACGAGCGAGAAACGGCCCGACCTCAGTGCGCTACCTGTCGGGACGCGGGTGTACTTCGATCCGGTACTCGCGATCGGATATCCCAAGCCGGGCGTTACAGCGGCCGAGGTCGTGTACTCGGGCGCGCATCATGGTGACGTCCGGGCGGACGTGCGAGATAATGCAATCTACGTGAACGGTCAGAAGAGCCCGGCGACGATTGGGGGCAGTAAACCGGTCACGTTCCGCGCTCGAATCCAGGTCTGCACGTACCTGCCGGGCGAAGAACTCCCGCCAATCCTCACCGGCGTGACGCCCGATCTGATTCTTCGTTGAATCCTCGGTCGCAACGGAGTTGCCGCGGTGAGGGGAGGCTGCGTCCCGCCCTCACCGCACTCCTGGCAAGTGCGCTCATGGCCGTCGCACAACCGGCGACGGCACAAGACGGTCGGATCAGCGACCGTGACGTCGTTGCGGACGATTGTGCTGCCGTCGTCCGCAGCGTTCAACCGCTCTCGGCGGCCGGGCGATATGCGGTCGAATTCGCCCGAGCGGACGGTTCTTCCGCACCTGTCACGTTACGGGTCGACGATAGAATAGGGTTTTGGCTATATCCGCCGACCGATCGTTCACGCGTGATCATCGACGTGCCGGGCGCGCCCCGGGGGCCGATCAACGTGACGACAACGACGGTTCACGACGCGGCCGGCGAGGTCGCATGCCGAAAGACGGTGAACGTCTCCGCCGGTCCTGCGAAACCCGAGGTCCAGGAGTCGATGGATACCATCGTCCTCACGCCGCAAAGCCGTTCGGAGGATAATCCGGCAACGTGCGACGTCCCGTTTCGCAGGCCGCAGGCGCCCGCGATGCGCTCGTTTCCGCTACCCTCGGAGGTTCGTGGAACGAGCGGGACCGTTACCCTTGCGATACTGGTTTCTTCCGACGGCAGCATCGAGCGCGTGCGCATCGTCGAGTCGCCGTCGGCAGCGCTCGGCGGAGCAGTTGCTGCGACGCTCCAACGATCGACATTCATGCCCGCGCTGTTTCGATGCATGCCGATCGAGTCGCCGTCCTTCTTCAGGATCCAAGTCCGCTCGTCCTCACGACCGTAGTCGAGGGGCCGTCCGGGCGGGTGAGAAAGCCCCCCGCATCTTCCTGGCTGTCGGCACCGCGATGATGCTGCCGTCGTTCCGTTCCGGATTGACGAGGACGAAAAGCATGAACTTCCGCACCGCGTTCCGTGCAATACGATCGTCGAACGTTCGGCGCGCGTTCGTCGCGGCGCTGACGATGACGGCGCTCACGCTCACCGGTTCGAACTCGTTCGGCCAAGGCCGCCCCGACAGTGCCGCGTTGATCGCGGCCGAGCGCGAGGCGATGAGCAAACTAGCATACATGGACGGCGTCTGGCGCGGTCCGGCGTGGACGATCCTGCAGTCCGGGCAACGGCACGACGTCACGCAAACCGAGCGCATCGGCCCGTTCCTCGACGGCTCGGTGAAGGTGATCGAAGGCCGCGGATACGAGCCGGACGGCCGGGTCGGGTTCAACGAATTCGGCGTGATCTCGTTCCTGCCGGCGCAGAAGACGTACAATCTCCATTCGTACGCGCTCGGCCATGGTGGCGGCTTTCCGCTGACGCTGACCACGGACGGCTACGTCTGGGAAGTTCCGGCGGGACCGTCTGCGACGATTCGCTATACCGCGGTCATCGCAAACGGCGCCTGGCGGGAAGTCGGCGACCTCATAGCGCCCGGGAAACCCCCGTTTCGCATGTTCGAGATGAACTTGAAGCGGATCGGCGACACGAAATGGCCGAGCGACGGGACGATCAGTCCGCAGTGAACCGGCCCCCGGCGCTATGCCGGTGCAGGTCAGCCCTCGCGGTAGAAGTACGGATCTAGCACGCTGACGGGGGTCACGGTGTCGACCGGCAACCCGCTCTTTTCAGCGGCGGCGCGAATCGCGGCCTCGTCCGGCCCGTCATAGATGCAGAACGTCTTGTGCTTGTCGGACGACACGTACGAATGCACCCAGGTGACGCCGTTGCCGGCGTTGTTCCCGACGACGTTCAGACAGGCTTTCGCACCGTCGTCATTCGTCGGAATGTGCAGCCCGTCGGGGAACGTTCGTTCGACCATGAATCGCGGCATGGAACCTCCTTCGGCCCTCACTCGGGCCGCTCAGCGGGCCAGCCGAGTTCTGGTCCGTCACCGGCGGTTCCTGTGGGCGAGTTGCTCCAGTGCAACAAGCGCAATCGTCCGTGCGGTGCTTCCGCAACGACGGCTGCGGCATATCCCGGCTGCGGCCGGAGATCCCACATGTGCCAGCGCGCCGGCGCGTCGGGATTCGCGCGATCGGCGAGCAGCGCCGCGGGCTCGTTCGGCACAACGCTGACGTCGAAGCGGTCGAGCGGCACGGAGAGTCCCTCGCCGAGCGCCTTGACGTACGCTTCTTTTCGCGTCCAGCAGCGAAAGAACGCGCGCGTCTGCGATTCCGGCGGAACGGCCGCGAGCGCGCGGCGTTCGGCGGGCGTTACCGCCGCCGGCCGCGGCTGATCGACGTCGTCTGCCCGGGGGGAAAGACCTAGATGCGCGGGGCAAGCCCGCGCATGACGAGTG
>Ga0209624_10002388_pt1 | contig 13903 bp, 13 predicted proteins | sample JacPinW_OM2H0_O1_FD_188565 | JGI IMG/M metagenome (GOLD analysis project Ga0209624, IMG submission 188565) | Forest soil microbial communities from Algoma, Ontario, Canada - Jack Pine, Ontario site 1_JW_OM2H0_O1 (SPAdes) (version 2) | ecosystem: Environmental > Terrestrial > Soil > Boreal...
TTGCGATTTCGATTACAGGCGATCATTCGAAATTTGCACCCGCTTCTGACAGCCGCGCAGACGCGCCCGCCGAACTGCAGAGTGTGAATGCCGGTGAGAACGCCACAATAAAAGAAATCTACGCCACGGTGATCAAAACGCAGCAAATTTACGTTCCGCGGAAGCCGGGCTGCGATGCTATAGAGAACTATAGGCGGTTCCGCTTGAGCGATCCTGACGATTGGCGCAGGATTGCCTGCCTTCAAGCGTCAGGGAGCGGTAGTCTCGGCATGAGCCAATAATGTTTGTCATCTCTATTTCTTCCTAATAGGTTGCTTGGAAATGCCTTCGATCTTAGCTCACTTGGCCACGACCGCGATAAACGCCTCGGCGTCCGCAGCCGTGAAATTTCAATGGTTTCGCACAGTAGGCGAACACCCGAGAATCCAGCCTTCGGTCAACTGAACCGCAATGTCTTCGGGTGGGCCGGGATCAATATCTACCGGACGACCGAACTCGAGCCAAAGTAAGTCTTGCCGAACCAGTTCGACAGTCCATTCACACATCGAACGAAGCTATCCCCGATCCTTTATGCCATCTGGCAACGGATCCTTAATGCTCGGGTAGATTTCAGCGTGCAGGATCGAGACACTTCCCGGCAGCCACTTCGCGGAAGTTGCCCATCCCGTCTCAAAAGGCCAGATAACCGAACCTTCTTTCAGGTCTGGATCGAAACGGAGTTGGTGCAGACGCGGGATTCCGGCACATGCCGAGGTGTCGACGCGGTCATCGGACTACAAAGACGCGGTCATGGTTGGCTCGCGCATCTCGCGCAACCAGGCGGCTAGCCCGGGCTGCAAACTATCAACCTCCGGACGCCAGCTTAGTAAATGACCCGCTTGTTGATGTGATCAAGCTGGTCGCCGCCTTGAATAAAGCCGAACATCGCCAGGCCGCCACGACAACAGGCGATCCTTACTTGGCGGGCCAGGCGCCAAGCTGTTGCAAGACAGAGAAGAGGTTGGCCACACCCCAATGCTCAACGATCTTGCCGTTGCGCACGCGCATGACGTCGACAGTCTCGAATTGAATTTTGCGCCCGGTCGTAGGCACGCCCAGGAAATCTCCTTGGTGGGTCCCGTGATAAGTCTTGTACGTCGTCACGCGGTCGCCATCGGCGATCTGCCAATGGATGTCAGCGTGAAAGTCGGGAAAAGCAGCGCGTAGTACCCGATACAACTCCCTCGCGCCCGCTTTGTCGGGGGTGCGGCCGGGCTGCGGGGTGTGGTCGAGAAAGTCATCGGCGAAGAGTTCGTCGAACACATCGAAGTTCCCGCCACCTTGCACTTCTTCGGTATTGCGGCGAACGACCGCCTTTGCCGCTTCGCTTGGGTTATTAATCGTCATAACTTCCTCCATTGGAATTGACAGCACCGGGATATGTTAATGTGGGCAGCCGACGCGCTGAAGGAATGGCATGACTTCTACCTGCTGGTGGGAACGGCAGGGGCGACATTGCTCGCCTTGCTATTCGTCGCCCTGTCGCTCGGCACCGGTTTCTTGACCGAAGAGCGCCAGGAGGCCACGCGCACGTTCATGAGCCCGGTAGCGATCCATTTTATCACCGTGTTCTTCTTGTCCGCTGTCGCCTTATTTCCATCGCATCAGGCGAAATTCTTCGCCGGGCTCATTGGTGCCACCGCTTTGATCGGCGCGACCGTCTCGACCTATATCACTGTCAAGGTCGTGCGCACCGATATGACAAACTATATGGAGGACTACTTCGCCTACGGTATCCTCCCAGACCTCGGTTACCTCGCGCTGCTCGCAGCTGCCGTGTTGATCTATCTGGAAAGGGATCTCGGGCTGGACGTGCTAGCCGGCGCTCTTTTGCTACTAGCGATCGTCAATATCCGCAATGCCTGGGACTTGACGCTCACAATGGTCCGCCGGCACCCCCGCGAAGACTAGCTGCCTTCTTTCCAGCGGCTCTGCTCTCGCGGTTTTAATCGGTGCTCAGATGCCCTACTTAGGAAGTCAACGAGCATGGTCTGCGTTGAGTTGAAGAGTCTCGAGATGCTTGTCAATTGTGTGGCCACGATTCGCCATTGGAGGGGAAGATCGTAAGCGCATCAACCTAGGGGTGAAACGATTTCACGTTCGCCCGCGAGCACGCCGAGCAGAGGTTTACGCACAAGGGAAGCCGTCAGGCGCGTACGCAAATCGGACGAGCTGACGGCGCTCTTCGGCCGCGAGATCAGTTGGGATACTATGGCAACCTTGCGCGACGACGGTCCGATCGCCGCCGGCCGCGCAGACGCGTTGCTCGAGGCCGGATGATCGAAAACCTCTTGGATGCGTTGAGAGGAAACGAAAGACTTCCTTGAATCCATAATGCGAGAGTAAAACGCGATGGCGTTGCGTATTGAAGACTATGCACTAATCGGCGATTGCAAAACGGCGGCCCTGGTGGGTCGCGACGGCTCAATAGATTGGTTGTGTTGGCCGCGCTTCGACTCGCCCGCGTGCTTCGCGGCTCTGTTGGGCACATCTGATAATGGACGTTGGCTCATCACTCCAGTGGACGAACCATTTGCGACGCGCCGCCGGTACCGTTCTGGCACACTGGTTCTGGAAACTGAGTTCGAAACTAAGACCGGTTCTGCCGTACTCATCGACTTTATGAGGCCGGCGGATGGCGCCCATCTTGTGCGGGTCGTGACCGGGGCGTCCGGAAGTATGACGTTTCGCATGGAACTTGTCGTGCGCTTTAACTACGGAGCCAGTGTGCCGTGGGTAAATCGGCTTGATCGCGGCGCCATCGGCGCGATAGCCGGCCCGGAGCGTTTGGTGTTACGCACACCTGTAGAACTTGTCGGCGAAGACCTCAAAACAGTCGGCGAGTTCATTGTCGAAGCAGGGCAATCGATACCTTTCGTTCTCTCCTACGGACTGTCGTACGAAGAACCCCCACCGGCGATCGATGCTTTCAAGGCGCTGGAGCGTACCGAAGCCTTTTGGCGTGAATGGAGCGATAAGTGTCCTGACGTCGGCCCGTACGGCGAAGCGGTAAAGCGTTCTCTCATTACTTTGAAGGCTTTGACCTACGTTCCCACGGGCGGAATTGTCGCGGCTCCCACCACTTCTCTTCCCGAGCGTCTGGGCGGCGAAAGAAATTGGGACTACCGGTATTGTTGGCTGCGAGACGCAACCTTCACGCTTCTTGCTTTCATGCGTCTTGGCTACCATGACGAAGCCCGCGCCTTTCGCGACTGGCTGATGCGCGCTGTCGCAGGCTCTCCATCTCAAATGCAGATCCTTTACGGTGTCGGGGGCGAGCGGTGGTTGCCCGAGTTCATCATCCCGTGGCTACAAGGGTACGAAAGATCGCCACCAGTGCGGATCGGAAATGCTGCTTCCGACCAACTGCAGCTCGACATTTACGGCGAAATCAGCGACGCGATGTTTCAGGCGATCAAGGGAGGGATGGAGCCATCGAAGCGCGGGGTCGCACTACAGCCTGTTATCATGGAACATCTTGCGAAGGCTTGGCGAGAACCAGACGAAGGCATTTGGGAAACGCGAGGAGGTCGACAACACTTCGTCCACTCGAAGGTTATGGCTTGGGTGGCGTTCGATCGTGCGGCAAACCTTATGAAAGAACAGGATCACACGGAGCCGGCAGGACGCTTGCGCGAGATAGCGAACGAAATCCACGCTGATGTACGTGAGCGCGGTTTCGACTTTGAGCTTGGCAGTTTCGTACAGGCGTATGGCTCCAAGCGCGTCGACGCGAGCTTGCTGCTCATTCCCCTTGTCGGCTTCCTTCCGGCAAGCGACCCTCGTATCCGGGGCACGGTCCGCGCGATTGAGAATAAGTTATTGGTCGATGACGAGTTCGTCCTGCGCTACGATACAGAAAGTCCCTCCGACGGCTTACCTCCAGGAGAGGGAGCCTTTTTGGCATGCAGCTTTTGGCTCGTGGACAATTACATATTGCAGGGAAGGTATGCGGAAGCTCGCAAGTTGTTTGACCGCCTGCTCGGCCGCTGCAACGATGTCGGCTTGCTCTCCGAAGAGATCGATTTGTCGACGGGGCGCATGTTAGGAAACTTTCCGCAGGCCTATAGCCATGTTGGCCTAATCAACTGCGCCTTCAACTTGAGCCGACTGACGGACGCGGCCGACCGAGCGTCTGACCAAGTGCCGCAGACGCTACAAAATCGGTCGGCGCCGCAAGGCAGTCCAAGTTGATTTTCGATCGGCGGCCATACTGATGGCCTTTTCAAAACCAGCCGCTGGTGAATCGATCTACACAGCGAGAAAGTGCGTACCGTCGGCTTCGAACTATGCCACGCAAATGTTGGGCACCGCCCTCTTTTTTCAAACATAAACAACGTGACGCTGCCAATGCGATGCGCACCAGTGCTCCGCCGAAAGTTTTGGCTTGCACGCAACGCTCTAAGTAGCTGCGCGTGAACTCATCTCGAAAAGCAGACGGGCGCTTGTCTAACGGCGTGTGGTCTCAAAAATGCTCTTTGAAGGGGCGGAGATGGTCTAATCCAATACCTCATCGGACTTGGCCATCGTAGCCAGGTTTTTTGCAATATGGTGTGCGACTTTCCAGAAAATGCGCATCTCTTCATGTGTGATACCGTCGAGTGTCTCGAAAATCATCGCGCCGATTTTTGGCAACAGCCTATCGACCAAACGTCGTCCCTTTTCTGTAAGGCCTACATAATATTTGCGTCGGTCTTCTGGGTCTCGCCTTCTCTTCAGTAGGCCGCGCTTTTCCATGTTGTCTAAAGCTGGCACGGCGCTAGCTGACGCCATTCCAACTCGCTTACTCAACTCTAACTGGTTGAGCTCGCCATATTGAGCGAGAACGCGCAGATAAAACCAATGTGCGATCGTCACCTTCTCTTCATCTAAAATTGCTTGCGCCTGCGCGTTGTAAAGCCGGTGCACGGTTCGCGCCATCCAAGCGACGGTCCTTCCGCGATCGTCAAAGACCTGAGGCGTGCGCCTATCTCGCGATGAGGCAGTCAGCGCCCCGATATCCGAGGCGACGTCGGCGTCATCGAACAAAGCCTTGGTCATTCAAGTGTTCCTTTCAGATTGGCATGGGAATTCAAGCAACGGCTCGCGGCCTGGCCATAACAGCGAAAAGGGGCCTTGACATTTAATTCGATCATAGATAATTAGAGATCGAACGATCCGACGTATGATCATTATACGGGAAATAATCTAGAATTGAATAAGGCAATAGCTGGAGATCACAATCTTTTCGCTCGGGGGAGGCTCCCTTAACCGCTTGTCACCTGGGCACCGGCTGAGTGGAGGGACACAAATGAAACACGATCGAGAGGATGACACGCCAAACTTCCAACTCTGGAGCCGCCAGGGGTTCGGCGGTCCGCTGTCATTGCTGATCCGCCCCACGAACGGCACCGAGTACATTTCCGTCCAGGGTCCGCATGCGCCGCGCAGAGCCGTGCTGGAGCGCATGGCCCCGACTGATCAAACGGATGCGGAAGCGCTACCGTCCGTTGTGGCAACATCAAAGATCGGTGTTCGGCTGCTTGTGTCGGGACGCACCCGGCCGATGCCTTTCGTTGTCAGGAATGTAGACGCCGATGAGATCCACTTCATTCAATCGGGCGAAGTGAAATTTGAAACCGACGCCGGTTCGTTGATGGCAGACGAGGGCGACTTTATCTGCATTCCAAGATCGATTGCCTACCGGTTCGCGCCTACCGGCCAGGGTATGCGCAGCCTCATTGTCGAAAGTCCCTCAGCGCTCCAACTCACGCCCCCCGGGCCGGCGGGCATGATCAACTTCGGCCGTGACGTGCATTATGCGGACGTTGATGAGCAAATACCCACAGGTGGGACTACGCGACTCTTGTTGAAGTCGGCTGATGGAGAGAACACCACCTTTGTGTTGCCTCATGACCCTCTGGCACTGGGTGCAAGACTAACCGCCGCTGTTCCCGTTTGGAAGCTCAGCCTCGCGAAAATCCAGCTCTTGGCCTATCTGCCGGAGGGCGGGCCGCCAAGCCCGTTCCTAACATCGCACGCCCAAGATGTTTTGATGTTTAATTTGAGTGCTCGACCGGGCGGTCGTGCGCCAATTCACGTCAACGCCGATTTTGATGAGGTGGTCCACTACGTGCGCGGCCCTGGCGCATGGGGACATTGCACTGAGCCCGGGACTTTAACCTGGGTACCTAAAGGCGTCGTCCACCACGGTCCCAAGGAAGATGTTCCCGCGGGATACGCGGCGTGGCTCCTGGAAACACGCGCCACGCTTCGATGGACCCCAGAAGCAATCGCCAGCTCAGAGCTCATGGAAACGGAAAACTACGCTCGGCATCCGAGCGTTACTCAAACCAACTCATAAGCCAACCGATAAACGCTACACGAGGATAGCATCATGCGCGAGCCATTGCCGTTGTGGGAAGCGGCCAAACGAGAAATGGAAGTCTATCAGTTCGCCGTTGAAGCCGATATACAACCGAAATGGGATGTTCCGAAAAAGATTGCGATCAACGCCGCGGTCTCAAGCCGCTTCGGCGATGGTAAGCAATCCAAACCAATGTCGCTCGATGGTTACGTCGATGCCGCATCGAGCGTTATTGAAGCCGGTGCCTGCGGCGTTCATATCGATTTCAGCTGGATCACCGACGACAAAGGCCGCCGGTTGGATCGCGACGTTCCACCAGTGGAAGCGTATTCTGCAGTGCTGGAGCCGTTAAGAAATCGCTTCGGCAATGACTTTGTCGCCAATCTGAACGTACTCCATGGCTCGACTTTCGATATGTGCATGAGCCCGGCCCGTGGCGGGTTGGCCGAGGTCGCGCCGTGCGCGCCGGGGCATCCTGAGGCATTTATGATCCCGGCAATTGAGGCTCTCGAGGCGTCCGGGGTCAAACCGGAACTTGCAATACACAGCTCCGGTGAGATTGAGCTCGCGAAACGAAAACTCATCGACACCGGCATTCTCAAAAAACCGTACAACTGGCTGCTTCTTTACGGTCTTCCTTTCAACACTGGAAGAACCCTCATTTCCGGGACCTGGGTCAGCGATGCGCAGGACATGTCGCAGCATCTGTTTCTCATGGTCGATCAGATCCGCCGGATCGATCCCGACTCCTTGATCAGTGTCTGCGCTGCCGGCCGCGCCGGTCTCTACATGACCACCCTGGCTACGATGGCAGGACTACACATTCGTGTCGGCATTGAAGATACGCCTTGGAAGCATCCGAACAGTGATCAGCTGCTGCAGCACAATCTTGAGATGTTCAAGATGGCGCGAGATCTCGCGGGCCTACTCGGGCGCACCCCCGCCAGCGCGAACGAATATCGGACCTTGATCGGAAAATCCGAGTTGGCTTCTCCAAACACAAAGAGTGGCCGGCTCGCCAACGTCAACTGAAATCAAGCGATCTGAGCGCACAAGGGAGGGAACAATGAGCGAGGCGCATGCATTCGTGAGGTCGGTTTATAGGGCAATCGACTCGATGGACGAAAAACAACTCGCGCCGTTTCTCACGGAAGACTGCATCTTCGTGTTCGGCAACGCCAAGCCGGTTCATGGGCGCGCGGCAAGCGCTGAGGCATCAAAGGCGTTCTTGGCAAAACTCGCCGGCATAAAACACGATCTCGATGATGTCTGGCGCGTCAACGACGATATTATCTCGAGAATCAAGGTCACCTATACCCGCAAGGACGGCAAAGAGGTGAGTTTCCCCGGCGTCACGATTTGGCGTGTGCAAGGAAAGCAAATCGCCGACTATCGGATATATATCGACAACACAACGTTATTTGGGTCCTAGCGTCTCCCGAGAAGAGTCATGCTGACGTCGGCGAGTGCCGGATTCGGCAAGCCAACAATGGCACCCCGAAAGGCGACTGATCGCGCCACGACGCAGCGTCGCACAAAGATCGTTGGACTGACGTTCCCATGAGCGCTTCAAATCCGGTCAGTGAGGCTAGGACGGGCGCGGTTGCACGCGCGGGCGCCCGCGCCCGTATTAGGCGGTGGCCCGACGAATCCGGTCTAGTCATTGTATTCGTGGTCATGATCGTTGCAATCGGCATTCCGTATCCTGAGTTCCTTAGTTTCGGCTCGATCAAGACGATCCTCAGGCAATCCGCTTTAATCGGCATCATTGCCTTTGGCATGGTGTTTCTCGTCGCGATGGTTGAAATCGACCTCTCGGTTGGTGGAATCTTTGCGACTGCCAGCAGTATCGCCGCCCTCTTGATAAAATTCCACCACTTGGATCCTTGGCTTGCAGTTGCGATCGCGCTTTTGGGAGGCGTCGTTCTCGGCGGATTGAATGGCGTTCTTACCGGCTTCCTCAAGGTACCCCTCATTATTGTTTCGCTCGGAACCCTGTCGGCATATTTCGGCCTGCACCTGATCCTCTCGGATGGCAAGGCGGTCTACGGTCTTCCAAAAGAACACCCGTTCTTCGCATTGCTTGGTGGCGATCTCTTCGGATTGCCCGTGTCCGTTTGGACATCGGTCGGGTGGGCGATTATTTTATATGTTCTTTTTGCTCATACCCGGTTTGGTGCGACGGTGCGGGCCATTGGATCAAATCCGGCAGCTGCGGAATTCATCGGCATCAACACCGGCCTCACTCGAATCTACGCGACCGCGTTAGTCGGCCTCCTGGCCGCAGTTTCAGGCGTGATGACGCTTGCTTACTTCAAAGCGGTCGACACGTCGTCCGGTCGCAGTCTCGGGCTGCAAGTTGTTGCAGCCGTCGTCATCGGAGGAACATCGCTCGCTGGCGGTTCAGGAACGATAATTGGGGCCGCCCTCGGCGTGCTCATTATTACGACCATAGACAGCGGCCTGGTCTTCTATGGAGTCAATCTCAACTATTCGGAGTTCGTCACCGGTGCGGTGATAATTGGCGCCATTGCTCTGGATCGAATATCGAAACGGCGCAGCAGCTGACTGGTGGAGCGGAAAATCACATGCAAACGGTGTCAACGCACTCAACGTCAGCGAATCGCCGCTGCGACTGGTCAAGAGCATGACGTCCAAACGAAGGGGAGTACACATGCTAGCGATATTATGGACAGGCAACGCAACGCGATTGCTGGCGCCAACGGTAATCAGCGGCCTCGCGTTATTTGCGGCGGCCGTTGCGCCCGTTAGAGCAGCAGATAAAGATTCTGTCACGGTTTCTATTGTTCTTGCTTTAGCGGCCGGCGAATGGAGCACAGAAATTCTCGCTGGTGCCAATGCGGCGGCCAAAGATCTCAATGGTAAGGTGAAAGTCCGTGTGACCGGGCCAACAACCTTCGATCCTCAACGGCAAGCCCAGATGTTTCTTGCCGAGCTGGATACGAAACCTGACGTTTTGATCGTCGTCAACGTTGCTCCCCCTCTCTTTACGCAGCCCGCACTGGAAGCGCAGTCGAGAGGCGTCCCCGTCGTGTGGATCAGCGTGCCACCGATGCCCGAGGTAAGCGGTCCGTTTTTCGTCGGTTCAGACGCGTTTGGCATGGGCACAACCGCAGGTGCGATTGTTGTTTCCGCGCTTGAAAAAAGCCTGGGCAGGCGAGCGGAAGATATTACGGGCGATGTAGTGACGGGTAACTGCGTCCCGGGGTTGGTCGTGCTCGAGAATCGGCTAGCCGGTGAGACCGGTTACCTCAAAAAGAAGATGCCGAAGATCAACATCTTGCCAAGTTTCAGTTCAGCATCGGATCGCGAAAGAAGTTATGCCCTTTGGGATCAAGCGATTCGGAAGACTCCGAAGGCGTTGACATATCTCGACCCCTGTGAAGAAGGGGAGGAGAACATTCCGAAGATACTTGAGAACGACAAGATCAAGGCCCCGCTGACTTCTTATGAAGGCCCGGAAGAAATCCGCGACGATCTCGCCCGCGGCGCGATCACGGCGATCGTGTCGGGAAACTTCTTTTCACAGGCCTATCTTGCCGTTTACGTTTCGGCGCAATCGCTGCTGCAAGGCAAGCCGTTGCCGCAGGGGTGGTTAAAGGTTCCGCACGTCATCATAGATGGAGATAGCATTGCGGCTTATCAGAAAGCGTGGGAAGCACCCGAAGTCGGTTTGCGCGCATTTTTCAACTCGCAAATCGAAACGACCCGGGACAACGTTAAACGGGACTTGCCCAGTCCTGAATTATTCGTGCATCCGGCGGAATGATTCCCTGTAAGGCGTCGCTTGATCGAAGCGCGCCATTACGAATTCCCTATTCCCGACGCAGTTGTTCATCGGAGGCAGGCCTTGGGTGTCATCTACTCAGCCAGGGGGATCAGCAAACGATTCGGCGATCTATATGCCCTCGAAAACGTGAATTTTGACGTCGTACAGGGAAAGGTGAACGGGCTTGTCGGCGCCAACGGTGCTGGCAAGTCGACGTTGCTGAAAATCCTCGCCGGTGCGTTGGCACCTGATTCCGGTGAGCTGAGGCTGGGCGGTACGCCTCTTGCGATGACTTCAATCACACACGCGGCGCAAGCGGGAATAGCAATCGTTTCCCAGGAGCTGAGCCTGTTTCCGGCGCTTAATGTGCAGGAAAATCTATTGCTGGCACCGGAATGTCGCGCCTGGACGTCCCGTCGGTTATTCGCTCGCCAGGCGCGAGAAGTCCTCGGAAGACTCGGCGTAAATGTTGGACTTAATACGCCATTGCATCGCCTTTCGCTTGCGGACCGTCAACTGATAGAGATCGCGCGCGCCTTACTACAGGCGCCTCGCGTCCTTATTCTTGATGAACCGACGTCATCACTTCACGTCGCCGAAGTCGATCGCCTGCACAACATCATCAGAGAACTGCGGGACTCTGGAATCGGGATAATCTACGTTAGCCATTTTCTTGAAGAACTTTTGGACATTTCCGATAACCTGGTCATCTTGCGCAATGGCAAACGCGTGCCTGTAAATTTCACGCCAAATCGCGATCGGATCAAAGATGTCGTAGCTGGAATGCTGGGCCAAGCGCTGCAGCCAGTAGCGGAGCAATCGCACATGCCCGACTGCGAGGCTGAGGTCGGCGCCACCATAGCCGCGATCAAAGTAGGTCCGCTTCGTATTGTCGGGCTGAAAGCGCCGGCTGGTCTCGTCATAGACAGGCTTGAAATAGGTGCGGGCGCCATTGTGGGTGTTGCCGGCCTCGCGGGCGCGGGCGCCGAGGAGCTGTTTTCGATCCTGTTTGGTCTCACGAAGCCAATATCCGGAAAGATAACGTTGCCCAGTGGCGCGCCGTTGCCATCCAACACCGCAAAAGCTGTAAGGGCCGGAGTTGCCTTTAGCCCGGCCGATCGGAAACAATACGGACTTATGCTCCGGCAGAGCATTGCCGAAAATATCGCTAGCGTTCGAGCCCTCACGTTGCGGCGCGACGGTTTCATCCTAAAAAGGGAGCGCCTGACGAAGTCAGCAATGGAACGCTGCCGAGAGCTTGGGATTGTCGCTGCCTCTGTGACGCAGCCAGCCGGCACCCTGTCGGGCGGCAATCAGCAGAAGGTGGTCTTTGCCAAATGGATTGAGGCGACGCCCACGTTGCTTGTGCTCGATGATCCTACGCGCGGTATCGATATTGCTGCAAAGCGGGAAATGCATAGAATCATCCGAACTCTCGCACAATCGGGGAGGGTTGTCCTGTTTTCTTCCAGCGATCCAGGTGAGACGGTGGCCGTCGCCGACCGCGTTATCGTATTTGTTGACGGCGTACTGACACGGGAGCTCTTCGGAGACTCTCTTACGGAGCACGAGTTGGTCACCGCGATGAATACAAGCGACAAACCAATGCTCAAGCGGGCGGCATAGATAGGACCGAGCGATATTTCGGATGAAATAATATTTGACTAGCTCGCGCGACACGATCGATCAGATCGGCCCATTTTATTGCGGTGGATGGCCGACCATCGCGTGGTGAGGCGAAAAGTCTAGAGACTAAAGCTTACAATCAGTCGGGAGGTCTACAGATGGCGACGATCGCCATAGTCTATTTCAGCGGATACGGTCATACCGCCAGGCAAGCCGAAGCCGTTCGCGAGGGCGCGGAATCGGTCAAAGACTCTGAGGTTAGCGTGTATCGCATCAACGAAGCCGGCGACCTTCCCAGCGGCGCATTGGAAGAGTTGGGCCTAGCGGATGCAATCGTTTACGGCAGCCCGACCTACATGGGCGGTCCTGCAAGGCAATTCAAAAAGTTTGCAGACAGTTCCGCTAAAGCGTTTTTTGTACGTAGATGGAAAGACAAGCTTGCCGCCGGGTTTACGAACTCGGCATCCATCAACGGCGATAAATATTCAACAATCCAATATTTTTGGACGTTGTCGCAACAACACGGACAAGTCTGGGTCGGAACAGGGCTTCTTCCCGCGAACAAGAGCGCGAACCATCCCGCGGATGTGAACTGGACCGCGGGATTTGGCGGAGCGCTCGCGGTATCGCCATCTGATGCCTCTCCGGAAGAGGCCCCACGATCGGGCGAAGTGCCGGAGGCGACGGAGTGTCTCCACCTGCTATCGAACCGTCCGCCCAAGATCGGAGCAGTTGCTGCGGCGGCCGCCGAAGTAGTCAAATTGCAATCTATAAACTAACATTCCAATCGGACCAAGCTCCTCCCGCAGCTTTCCGTTGAAGCTTTCGCAATAGCCACTTGGCTCCGACGGTGGCCACTCGGTGGGGCCGTCATTGTGAGTTATGATATCGGCGCCGCGTATATTGGCTGTCGGCCTCTACGCATTTGGTGCGGACAAGAAGGCCGACTTTTGATACTACTTTCGCGACTCATTGTTCTTTTGATTTCGTCCGCAGGCAGAACTCGTCCTAGGAAGGTCTTCCAGGGCGAAAACGTCCGCTGGTCCGGATCGATGGTCATGCTCGCCGACGGTCTGAAATCGCTGAACCCGGAGCCCGAGCTTGCGGTCCCTTTGCCGCGCTCGTTGATAGGGGTCATGGCCAACGAACCCCGTCAATCTCGTGGGCTGTTCGATTTCAAGGACTACCAACTGGCGATTGTTGAGTTCGATGACCAAGGGCGTTGTTATCAAAGGCATCAGATGAAGGAAGTCGCCGACTGGTTGTCGGCTCATTCCGGTATCGATGTGATCATCGTGATCTTTGTGCACGGCTGGAAGCACGATGCCCGTAGTGACGACAGTAACCTGGCGAACTTTCAAGTCGTAATACAGGATACCGTTGCGCGCGAAAAAGAAGAACGGGCCAGAATCGGAAAAACTTCGCGGCCGATACTGGGTGTATTCGTCGGATGGCGCGGAATGTCGCTTTACGATCGCTTTGGCATTGTCGAAAATTTGACTTTCTGGGATCGACAAGACGCTGGGCGCAAGGTTGCAGTTGGCTCGGTAAGGGAGCTCTTTGGACAATTTCGTCACTATAGGAATCGTCGGCGAGATGAGGGTGGTGTCCCGCTCTTGATCATAGTTGGGCACAGTTTCGGCGGCATGGTCGTTTACTCAGCCCTAGCCCAATCTTTGATCGAAGCTGCCAGCGGCGCTATCTCGCATGTCTCTACCCGTTTCGCCGATCTTGTGCTCCTCGTGAATCCGGCTTTCGAGGCCGTGCGTTACTTACCAATCTACGACCTCTTGAAAGAACGTGCCGATGCTAAAATAGATGTCGCGCAGCCTCCCGTATTTGTTTGCGCGACGGCGACGAACGATTGGGCCACCGGTCTCGCGTTTCCGATCGGCAATGCGTATTGCCTCTTAACCGAGAGCTGGCGCGGCGTTCAAGAAAGACAGGCAATGATCAATACGATCGGTCACTTGGATTGGTTGACCACGCACGAATTGAAGGCGATCGATACAAGCCCCGGCTTCGAATTAAGACCCAGAACTACGGGTCCTCAGCATCCGTATTGGGTGGTGAGTGCCGCGCCTAGCGCGATCAATGGGCAC
>Ga0209624_10002389_pt1 | contig 13902 bp, 14 predicted proteins | sample JacPinW_OM2H0_O1_FD_188565 | JGI IMG/M metagenome (GOLD analysis project Ga0209624, IMG submission 188565) | Forest soil microbial communities from Algoma, Ontario, Canada - Jack Pine, Ontario site 1_JW_OM2H0_O1 (SPAdes) (version 2) | ecosystem: Environmental > Terrestrial > Soil > Boreal...
CCGTCTGCCACTCCCGTATTGCTACGAGCGTTCGACTTGCATGTGTTAAGCCTGCCGCCAGCGTTCGTTCTGAGCCAGGATCAAACTCTCAAGTTGAATGAGATCTTTGTCCTGACTGGTCACTTCAACACCCCGAAGGTCAGGGCATTGTATTCTTGACGAGTTCCAAACACATCCGCCTCAAAAGAAACTTTGCGGCCTGCCCGCCTCACGACGGTCCGACACGCACTCCTTCGAAGCGCGATGAATTTTTGAAACGTGACCGTCAGTTGTCTCTTCGGACTCCAATCCCCGGGCCGGTTCCAAGCTTGCGCTTAGAATTCCACCCGACAACCGAAGTCCCGCAAGGACCCCGCCGCCCACGTCTCTCTTTCTTCCGATGCAATTGTCAAACAGCAAGGAGCCGAAGCCCCACAGACAAAAACAAAGCTTTGAGGCGATCCGCCGCCAAAGCCCAGTTCAGGCCCGAATTCCGTGTTACCGCGCTTGCGCGCAGTCCGAAACGACCGAAAATTCTCCGCCCCCGCCTCGCGGCAGGGAGGAGTGCGTTCGGAAAATTCCCGTAACCGCTGACTTGGCCGCTTCAAAACGCGCCACGTCGTTGGGAGAGGCGCATATAGGCCCCTGTGAGATTTCTGTCAACGCACTTTCACAAAGAAAATTCTTCCGCTGTGGAACTTTTCACGCTGACCCGGTTTTTCACGTGCATTTTCATGCCGTTACGCGGGCGCAAAGTCACGCGCTGTATGGGCATAACTTGGTGGCCCTCGACCAACTCAAAGCGAAAAGCGCGCAGAAAATGCGCGAGCAAAATGATCCCCTCTTGCATCGCGAACGCCATGCCGATGCACACGCGTGGGCCCGCGCCGAAGGGAATGTAGGCGAAACGGTCGATCCGATCCCGCCGTTCGCCCAGGAATCGCGAAGGATCGAAGGCGTCAGGATGGTCCCAGAGGCCCTTTCGCCTGTGCAAGACGTAGGGCGAAACCGTGATCACTGCTCCGGCAGGAATATGCACGCCGGCGAGTTGATCGGCGGCGATCGCCTGGCGCGCAAGCATCGCAGCGGGGGGATAAAGCCGCAGCGCCTCCTCAAAGACGGCGCGAAGGGTTTCGCACTTCTCCGTAGCGACCACCCCTTCGCTATCGAACGCCTGATCCGCGTCCGCCTCGGCCCGTTCGCGCCATTCGGGGGATTGGGAGAGCAGGAAGAGTGTCCAGGTCAGCGCGTTGGCGGTCGTCTCGTGGCCCGCGTTGATGAAGGTGACAATGTTGGCCCGCACGTCCGCCTCTGCGATTGCGCGCCCGTTTTCAGGATCCTTCGTCGACATGAGGAGGGTCAGGAGATCATGAGGCGCCTCGGCCCCTTGGCTCAGCAGCGTCCGCCGCTTTGCGATAATCGCGTCGACGGCCGAATCGAAAAACTCGAGCGTAGCGCGTCCCCGACGGCGCCTGAGCCGCGGGACGAAAGCGGGCGCGCCCAGCAAATCGAGCGGGTCGATCCGGCCGATCGTCTCGAAATAGCTCGACACCGCGCGCTGAAAGGCGCTGGGCTCACGTCCAAGGCCTTGCGAGAACAACGTCTGTTCAAGCACCTCGAGCGCCAAGCGCGACATGAGCACGCCGACATCGGCCACCGCCCCGTCGCGACGTCGGCTCATGCGCTCGACCGCCGCCCGTCCAACTCGGTGGACGGCCGGTGCAAAATCCGCGGTTTGACGCGGAGAAAACAAGGGCGCGAGCGCACGGCGCTGGACGCGCCATTCCTCGCCTTCGGCGGTCAACAGCCCATTGCCGAGACCAGGCCGTAGAATCCGAAGCTGAAGGTCGTCTTTGCGGTAGTTGGCGGCATTGTCGAGAAATATGCGTCTGACAGCCGCTGGATCATGCGCCGCGCCGCGAAGGCCGAAGATGGTCTGACCCATGGAAACCGGCCGTTCGAAGTCGCCCTCCCACCAAACTTCGATTGGATTGCGCTGGAGGGCAAGGAGAGTCGAGAACGATCCGCGCGGCCTTTGAGGGCGGCGCGGATGAGGGGGAACGAAGAGCCTCGAGGACGTTGGCGCAGCCGACATGCGATCGCCTTGAAAAGACGTGAGGGCCCAGACTTAAGCGGAGGCGAGGCGGCCCGACAGAGGCAAGAGCGAAAAATCTGCCCCGGGTCAGAACGCCGTGCGCTGACGCATCGCCGCCGCAAGCGTGCCGTCATCGAGATAGTCAAGCTCGCCGCCCACCGGCACGCCATGCGCGAGCCTTGTCACCTTGATCGAGTAGTCGGCGAGGAGATCGATGATGTAATGCGCCGTCGTTTGGCCTTCGACTGTCGCATTGACGGCAAGGATCATTTCGCTCACCTCGCCTTTGGCGATGCGCGCGACGAGCGACGAGAGATTGAGATCGGTTGGACCGACGCCGTCGAGCGGCGAAAGCGCGCCGCCGAGCACGTGGTAGCGCGCCCGCGTGGCGCCGGCCCGCTCCAGCGCCCAAAGATCGCCGACCGACTCGACAACGACGAGCGTCGTCGAGTCGCGCCGCTCGTCCGAACAGATCGTGCAGGGATCGCGCGTGTCGACATTGCCGCAGACCGAACAGGTCAAGATCCGTTCCTGAGCGACGCGCATCGCCTCGGCGAGGGGCGCGAGCAGCGTCTCGCGCTTACGGATGAGGTGCAGCGCGACGCGGCGCGCCGAGCGTGGCCCCAATCCCGGCAAGCGTGCGAGAAGTTGGACAAGACGCTCGATTTCCGGTCCGGCGACGCTGGTCGACATCCCGCCTCTAGAACGGCAGCTTCATGCCAGGCGGAAGGGGCAGGCCCTCGGTCAGGGACTGCATCTTCTCAGCCGCCACACGATCGGCTTTGGCCTTGCCGTCGGTGAAAGCGGCTAGGATCAGATCCTCGAGCATCTCCTTGTCGCCCGGCGTCAAGAGCGAGGCGTCGATGCGCACGCCCTTCAGCTCGCCCTTGGCGGTGAGCGTCAGACTGACCATGCCGCCGCCCGACTGACCTTCAACCTCAACGCGTCCGAGTTCCTCCTGCGCTTCCTGAAGCTTGGCCTGGACGGCCTGCGCCTTTTTCATCATGCCCATGATATCCACGGCGCGGTCTCCTTCTCAAACGTCATCAAGGGGGTCCACGCCGGAATCGGCGTAGCTGACCTCATCGTCGACCTCGCCCGCCGTGGGGAGCGGCGCGTCCATAGGGGACTGCGCCCCCGGACGCCGCACGTCGACGATGCGGGCCCCTTTGAAGCGATCAAGAACCTTTTGCACCAACGGATGCGAGGCCGCGTTGCTTGTTCGCTCGGCCTCTCGCGCTTGCGCCGTCTCGCGCAGCGTCGACGCGGTCGAGCCCGGGACGAGCGCCACCATCCAGCGCTCGCCCGTCCATTCCTGCAGTCGACGGCTTAGCGTCTGCGCCAGTCCGGGCTCCGCCCCTTCGACCAAGGTGAAAGCGATGCTGCCCTGCTCGAAACGCGCGGGCCGCACGTCTCGTTCAAGCGACTGAGTAAGCTGAATATCGCGCTTGGCGCGCGCGAGCGCGACGACGTCGTCGAAGCGCGCGAGCCGAGGCGCCATAGCGGCCGGCGGGGGGGGCGGCGCGGACGCGACTGGAGCGGGCGCTGTCGCCGCGAGGCGCATCGAAGCGCGCGGCCCCCCGTCCCCGGACGGACCGCCAGATGGAGGGGGCGCGTGACGCGGACTATCGGTCGCCTGGCTCAGCTTGCGAAGCGTCTCTTCAGGGGTGGGCAGATCGGAGGCGTAGGCGAGGCGAATCAGCGCCATTTCGGCCGAGGCGAGCGGGCGGGGCGAATCCTTCACATCCTCCACGCCCTTGAGCAGAATTTGCCATGTTCGCGCGAGCACGCCGAGCGACAGCTTGTCGGCGAATTCTTGGGCGCGTTCCCGCTCGATATCGCTCACCGCGGGATCTGCGGTCGCCGCCGGCGCAATCTTGGCGCGGGTGACGAAATGGCAAAACTCCGCGAGCTCGATCAAGATGTCGGCTGGATCGGCGCCCGCCTGATGGAGCGCGCGCACGATCTCGAGAGCCGCGGCGATCTCACCTTTCATGACGCGCTCGAACAGCGCGACCATTTCGCCCCGGTCGGAGAGGCCCAGCATGTCGCGAATGGCGAGCGCCGTGACGCCCGGTTCGCCTCCATGCGCGATGCCCTGGTCGAGCAGGGACAGCGCGTCGCGCACTGAGCCTTCGGCCACGCGAGCGATCAGCGCCAGCGCCTCTAGCTCGGCTGTCACCCCTTCAGCGGCGCAAATCTTAGCCAAATGACCGACCATCGGCCCCGACTCGATGCGCCGCAAATCGAAGCGAATGCAGCGCGAGCGCACCGTGATTGGAACTTTTTCGATTTCGGTGGTGGCGAACAGAAACTTGACGTGCTCCGGCGGCTCTTCGAGGGTTTTCAGAAGACCGTTGAAGGCCTGCTTTGAGAGCATGTGCACTTCGTCGATGATGTAGACCTTGGTGCGCGCCGAAACGGGGCGATAGCGCGCATTCTCGATGATCTCGCGCACGTCATCGATGCCGGTATGGGAGGCCGCGTCCATCTCGATCACGTCGACATGGCGCGATTCCATGATCGCCTGGCAGTGGAGGCCGAGTTCCGGCATCTCGACGCTCGGGCGGTCGATCTTGCCCGGCAGGGCATAGTTGAAGGCCCGCGCCAGAATGCGCGCGGTCGTCGTTTTGCCAACCCCGCGCACGCCCGTCAGGATATAGGCTTGGTGGATGCGGCTCGCGGCGAAGGAATTGGCGAGCGTGCGCACCATCGGCTCCTGGCCGACGAGGTCCTCGAACCGCATCGGCCGGTATTTTCGCGCCAGCACCCGATAGGGGGATGCCGGCGTCGTGGCCGCAGTTTCGGCAGCAGGGAAGAGCGAATCGCTCAACGACGCCCTCTCTTGGCAGGAAAAGGTCGACGGCGGAGCATTTTGAGCTTTGCTTCGCTCGATGGACCGCCGCTCGGAGGCGAACTCAGATTACGCTCGCCGGGTCGCTGACGGCCCAAGCGCGTCAGTGGGAGGTTGGACAAAGACCCGCCCTGGCTCGTTAGGGCTGCTTCCTTCCGGACCTGACCCGGTTGGCGAGCGGTACGTCCTTCGCCAACCTCCCGCCGCCTATGTGGACCATGAGGCGGCAGGGCGCAAGAGGCGGCCGGCAACCCTCACGCCGCCCTCGCCTGCTCCTCGACCATGGCATGCGCAATCCGGGCGGTCGCCTCGTCGGCCGGGAACAGCATCTCCAGCGCGAGCTCGGAAAGCGTCACGTCATTCGGCGTGCCGAATACGGTGACCGTGCCGAGGAAGGACATGATTCCAAGGCGGGTGGCGATCCGAAATGGCGTCGCTAGGCGCTCGGCGGCGCCAAAGCTCTCGGGCGGTTCGCAATCAGGCGGCGACGGATAGGCCGAGACCTCGGCCAACAGGGCCTGCAGGACCGCGTCGCCACGGGCATCGATCTGCTGGCGAAGCACGCTCAACATATGGGCGCGCCAAGCCCCATAATTCACGATCCTCGCCCCCATACCGGCCGGGTGCAGGGTGAGGCGCACGGCGTTGACCGGCGAGCGCATGAGATCGGCCGAACAGCCCTCGTAAAGTTGTGGCAGCGCGGAATTCGACATGACCACATTCCAATGCCGATCGACTGCGAAGGCGGGATATGGCTTGTGCGCCTGAAGAATGGCGTCGATCGCGGTTTTCGCCGCGTCCAACGCTGCGAGGGAGCGCTCCTGAAACGCGGGCGCGAATCCTGCCGCGAGAAGAAGCGAATTCTGGTCGCGCAGCGGGATCTCGAGATATTCGGCGAGGCGGGCGATCATCTCGCGGCTCGGCTGCGCCTTGCCCGTCTCGAGACAAGACAAGTGCCGGGTCGAGCTTTCCGCCGCATAGGCGAGGTCGGCCTGCGTCATCCGACGCCGCTCGCGCCAGCGCCGCAGCAGCACGCCGAAGGGAAGCTGATGAGCGGTCATGGGCCAAGTCTAGCGCCGGGCGGCGCGCAAGACCATGACCTCCGAGGTCAAGGGCAAGCGCGAGCGTCGTCGCTTTTTGACCTGCCAAGTCATGGATTGCCGCCCCGGCAGCGTGATCCTGCGGCCAACGAGGGCTCGCAGGCCCTCGATCTTCAAAGTGGAGAGATACGATGCTCGACGCTCAGGCGCTCGCCGACCTTTATGTCGAGGCGTGGAACGAATCGGACCCGGCGAAGCGCACTTCCGCCATTGCCGCGCTCTGGGCACCCGACGCGCTCGGCCATAAGGGAGCGTACGGATACGCCCCGCTCTCAAACCTCACCCTCGTAACCCAGGCAAAGAACGGCAGGCGAGAAGGCGTTCGCTTTCGCGCCGCTCCCAGCGCGCGTCTTCGCGGCGACGTTGTGACGTTCCGCTGGGAAATGCTGCTCGCCGACAGCGAGACCGTGCTCGCGGGCGGGCTCGAATTTCTGATCGTCGATGACGACGGGCGCATCCTGGTCGACCATCCGTTCGCGCCCGCGTGAGCCGCACGCGCTAGCCCCTTTCATTCGAGGAGAAACCCCATGCCCTTCATCACGACGAAAGACGGCGCTCAGCTCTATTGGCGCGAATGGGGAGCGGGTGCGCCGATCCTGTTCCTGAGCAGCCTCGGCTGCACGAGCCGGATGTGGGACTATCAGATGGCCGCCTTCGCGGACGAGGGATACCGCTGCATCGGCTTCGATCGCCGCGGCCACGGCCGCTCCGATCAGCCAGCCGGGGGCTATGACTTCGACACATTCGCCGACGACGTCGCCGCGCTCGTCGAGACCCTCGATCTCAAGGGTCTCACGCTCATCGCCCATTCGATGGCGGGCGGCGAGGCGGTTCGCTATCTCACCCGCCACGGGAGCCAACGCGTCGTGCGCCTCGTCCTCCTCGCGCCGACGACGCCGATGCTGCTCAACGCCCCCAACAACCCGAATGGCTTGGCCAGGGAAGGTTTCGAGGCGCTGTGGGCGGGGTGGCGTCGCGACTATCCGAAATGGGTCGACGACAACCTGGCGCCGTTCTTCATTCCGGAGACCTCGCTTGCGATGATGCGCTGGGGCGTGACGCTGCTCACCACCTCGCTCCCGTCACCCTTGCCTGCTCGCGCGCCATGGTCGAAGCCGACTTCCGCGCCGAGATGAGAGGCATCGACGTTCCAACCCTCATCGTCCACGGCGACCGCGACCGCTCAATGCCCGTCGAGCTGACGGCTAAGCCCGCGGCCGCGCTCATCCCCGGCTCAAGGCTTCTCGTCTATCCGGGCGCGCCGCACGGCCTCATGTTCACCCACATGGGAGAACTCCACGCCGACCTCTTGGCCTTCATGCGAGAGGAGGAACGACGCTCGGCCGCGGCATGATCGCGGGCAAATAAACTCCAATATACGTCAGTAAACGCTACTAAACGTTAGTAGAATACGTGGCGTTTGCTAGCGTTGATTTTTCCGAATCGGGACTTTTCAATGGGTTACGATCGATTCAAATAAAATTTTTCCCCCATCTCAGTTCCCCGTCAAACGACTCGGCCGCCCTCTCATTGCGAGTCATGATCCGGCCAATTAAAAATGTATAACACACATTTCCGCTTTTGGCAAGAAATTGCACTCGCCCTCTCGCGCGCGTCATCGCCGGCCCCGGGACAAGGGATACGGAGGCGGCCATGACGAAAAAACCTGGAGGCGGCAGCGAAACGACCGGAGGAGTCAGCGAAAGCAAGACGCGATACCCGTCTACAGGAATTCGTGAACTTCCTCGATGCTGCTCTCGGCCACCGGTCGATCGAAGACGATCTCGCCGCGCGCCATCGCGACCACCCGATCGCAGCACTGAAACACGTGCTGCATGTTGTGCGAAATGAAGACGCCGGTGACATTCTGTTTCTTCAGATCCCGCACGAAGCCGATCACCTTGTTGGTCTCTTTCACGGACAGGTGGTTGGTCGGTTCGTCGAGGATCAGCACCTTGGACTTGAAATGCATGGCCCGCGCGATCGCCACGCCCTGCCTTTGCCCGCCTGACAATTCGCCGACCAGCGCCTCGGGCGACCGAAGATGCAGATCGACGTCGGCGATCGCTCGCACGCTCTCATGGTCCATCTTCCCGCGATCCATCCACCCAAGGCCGAACAGCGACCATTTCAGCGGCTCACGGCCGATGAAGACATTGCGGGCGATGCTCATGGTCGGAACCATGGAATTGTACTGGTAGATCGTCTCCAGCCCGAGCTCCATCGCCTGTCTCGGGTTCCGTATTCGAACCTCACGCCCCTCGATCCTTATGGTTCCACCGTCAGGCTCGTGCACGCCCGAAAGGATCTTGATCAGGGTGGATTTGCCCGCGCCGTTGTCGCCGACAAGGCCCACGGCCTCGCCGTGCGCAACCGAGAGGCTGACGTTCTTCAGCGCATGCACGCCCGAGTACCATTTCTCGAGGTGCTGGCACTCGATGATGGGCGCGGTCACTTGCCGGTGTCCACTTTGATGCCGCGAGCGCGCCGGCCGAGCCAGATATTCGCGATCACGGCGACAATCGTCAGAAAGCCGACGGCGAATTTGAACCAGTTGGCGTCGACCCGGCTCATGACCATGCCTGAGTCGATGACGCGGATGATCGCCATGCCGACGACCGCCCCAAGCACATTCCCGACGCCGCCGGAAAGCGCGACCCCGCCGATCACAGCCGCGGCGATCGCCTGAAGCTCGACTCCGTCTCCGAGCGAGGGAAGAGGCGAAGCGATGCGCACCACTTGGATGATCCCGGCAAGCCCCGCGCACACCGACGAGATGACGAAACAAGCCGTTTTGACGAAATTCGTAGGAATGCCCATCGACTTTGCCGACTCGAGGGCGCCGCCGGTCGCGCGCACCCAGTTGCCGAAGTTGGTGCGTTCAAGGAGGAGATAGATCACGAGTCCTAGGGCCGCGAGCCAGATCGTCGACACGCGGAAGAATCCGATCGGCGCGGTTAAGGCCCAGGCGGGCGCGTCCGACGGAAGCGCCGGGGCCGCCCCGCTCTGGTAGATTACGACACAGAGGCTGCGCAACATGAACAGCATGCCAAGAGTCGTGATGAAGCTCGGGATGCCGAAGGAGAGCGAAATGAATCCGTTGAGCAGTCCGACGACGACGCACATGAGGAGGGCGGCCGCGAAGCACGGCCAGAAGGAGAGGCCGAAATGCTGGGCGAGCGCGCAAAGCACGATCGGCGCCAGTCCGAAAACCGAACCGATCGACAGATCGAATTCGCCCGCGATCATCAGAAGCGCAAACCCAAGCGCCATGATCGAGAGTTCCGGAAAGAGGCCGAGGATGCCACGCAGGTTCTGGTAGGAGAGAAATAGCCCGGCTGACCGGAGCGCGAAGTAGGCGAGGAGCGCCACCAGGACCACGAGGGCGACCAGCTCGGGACGCTCCATATAGACCTTCAGGAGCCGCTTCACCGGCGTCGACCCGCCGCGGCTGGTCGACGCTCGCCGAGGCTCGAAGGGAGTCTGCTCCCTTCGATCAGCGGTAACCATTCTTGCTCAGCTGCTCGATCGCGTCGACTTGATCCTTACCGACCACCGCGCTGCCCGTGTTTACGTCGAAGGCGGCCATCTTGTATTTCTTGATGAGCGGCGCCTGCATCGCGGGGACGTAGCCTTGCAGATAGGGCTGCTGGTCGACATGGAACTGGATGTAGCCGGCCTTCATCTGCGCGAGCACGTCGGGGATGAGGTCGAAACCCCCGATGATGATCTTGCCCGGCGCGACGCCGCGGTCCTTCAGCGCCGAGGCGACGCCAACATCCCAGAAGCCGGTGTCGACATAGGCGTTAAGATCGGGCGCGCCGGTAAAAAAGCTGCCGAAACGGTCGCCGGCCGTGCCGTAGTCGAGCCCGGCGTCGATCTCGTCGACTTTGATGGGCCGATCGGGATGATCCTTGGCCCAGTCCGCGAGCGCGTGCTTCACGCCGTCCGCGCGGGTCCGCGACCAGTTCTCGGCCGGCGCATTGACGCCAAGGAGAATATGGATCGGGCCGCTCGCAGGGAACTTTGCTGCGACCGCGTTTCCGAGCGCCCGTCCCGCCAGCTCGAAGTCCTGGCCCACGAATGCGAGCCGCGCGTTGCCCTTGGCGCCCTGGGTGTGATCGACATTCGAGGCGATGACGGGAATGCCGGAGTCCACGGCTTCCTTGATCACGGCGTTTAGCGCGTGGTCGTCGGGAATCGATGTGATGATCAGGTCGGGCGACTGCGCCATAGCCGATTGCATATTCGCGACCTGGCTCTGAATGTCCCCGAGCTTCGCGTCGTACAGCATCTGGCAGTCCGCCTTGATCTGGGCGCAGGCGTCGTCCATGCCCTTCTTCACTGTGAGCCAGAATGGGTTGCCGCTGTCGGCGTGGGAAACGTAGATGATCTTCAATGGGGCGTCCGCCGCCAACGCGACGCCGCAAGTCAGACCCACAAACGCCAGTCCCGCCGCAAGAATTCCCGTCATGCGCCTCATGCCTGTTTCCTCCCTCAGTCTGTCAGTGGACGATGTGCGATATTCTTTTGTGCGGTCGTGAACCGCCTCTTACGGAATCGACTAGCCGAACCGTCGTCCTGTGATGGAGCATAAGCGTTTGTCCAGTCGACCGAAACTGCAATAGAACCTCGGGCGGTGACAAACTAGTGGAGGCAGACGTGGCGCTGGAGTTCGAAGGCCGCACGCTATCGTCGTGCGGGGCTGCGATCGAGACCGCATGGCGCTGCCGTCGCCGAATCCTTTCTCGATGGCCTTCGAATCTGGGGCTTTGACGCCATGCCGCATGTCAAGACGAGCCGCCCGCGCGCGATCGCCATGTGGGAGTTTTCGTGGATCGAACGACGCTGGCCCGGCGCCGGCTATGAGGACTGGGATCAGGCGCTGGATGAGCTCGTGGAGCGCGGCTACGACGCCGTGCGCATCGACGCCTTTCCGCATCTGATCGCGGTCGACCCGAGCCGAACGTGGACCATCCATTCCGACGGACAGGACGGCGATTGGGGCGCGCCCGGCGAAGTCGACATCTCCCGGATCGACGAAAACTTCGTCGACTTCATTGCGCGGTGCGACGCGCGTGGCGTCGCTGTGGGTCTTTCCACCTGGTACAAGCGCGATTCCCACGATGCGCGCATGCGCATCCATACTCCCAACGACCAAGCACGCGTCTGGCTTTCGACGCTGGACGCGATCAAACGGGCGGGTCTTCTGGACGCGCTTCTCTACGTGGATCTCTGCAACGAATTTCCCAACATCAAATGGGCGCCCTATCTCTACGCCCCCGACGCCGCGGAGCCGGAACCCCTGACTTCGACGCGGATCATTAGCTGGATGCGCGACAGCATCGCGATCCTGAAGCAGCACTATCCCGAGCTCGACTATACCTTCTCTCAGTCAGACCAGTTTCATCTGTGGGAGAAGCAGGACGTGACCATGCTCGATTTCCTCGAGCCGCATATCTGGATCACCCATCCGGCGACAAGCCGCTTCTATGCCGATATCGGCTATTCCTTCCGCACGCGCGAATTCCAAACGCTGATCCGCAAGGCCAAGCCGTACTACCTCGCAAACAAAGCAAAACTCGATGCGGCTCTCACGGAATGGATCGGCCGCGCTGCGGATTGGTCTCGTCGAACGAACAAGCCCTTGGTCACGACCGAGGGATGGGCGTCCGTCATGTACCGGGACTGGCCGATGGCGGACTGGGATTGGATGATGGATGTCTGCGCCGCCGGCGTCGAACAGGCGGCCGCGACCGGACGCTGGGCGGCGATCTGCACCTCGAACTTCTGCGGCCCTCAATATCGTGGAATGTGGAGAGACATCGGCTGGCATCGAAGGCTGACCGACCTCATCAAATCCGCCGCCGTCGATCCTGAGCTTCGGGGGTAAAGGGACAAGGCCAGATGAACAATGAACCGAAGCGTTACGCCGGCGGCTGCCTCTGCGGGGCGCTGCGCTACGAGGCGGTCGGCGAGTCGATTGGCTCCGGCCATTGCTATTGCGGCGATTGCCGCAAGGCGTCGGGTTCGGGCTTCGTGCCCTTCATGGGCTTCAAGGCGGAGTCTGTCCGCTTCACCGGCGAAGCCCGCCAGTTTCATTCGAAAGCGGCGAATGGCGGCGACGCGGTGCGCAACCGTTGCGCGAACTGCATGAGCCTCGTGTTCGGCGGCGAGATCGGCAAGTCAGATTCCTACACGCTCTATGCCGGCTCGCTCGACGATCCCTCCGCCTTCCGCCCGACCATCGCCATCTTCGCTGCCGGCCGCCCGCCTTGGGCGATCATCCCGCCGGGCTTCAAGGTTTTCGATCGGATGCCTGGGTAGAGCTAAGCACAATCGTCTGATACGCTGCGGGAGGCTGTCGGTCCCGATGAGAACGGAGGGGGCGTTTTTTGCAGCCCCTAGTAAACCAGCACGAGAATGTCCACTATGAACATTCGCAACCAGTTAGTGCACACTACTGTTCGAATCGAAACGAGTGGGCCTGATGGTGAAGGAAGCGGAACGGGCTTCTTCATGGACTTTTGCACCAAAGAGAACGTTTCCCGGATCAAGCGGCTCGCCGGTCCTTCTCTATAATCATGGCATTCATACGACTGATTATGGGAATGTAACGTTTGGCTCAACCCGTATAAAACTTATGGGGGTTCTGTATGTCGGCCCTCAGCATACAACGACGGGGGAGATTAAGGTAATTCCAATTCCAACCTCGGTCCCAACCCGTCGCCATTTCGCGCATCCCAAGCAATTTAGGCTACTGTATAAAAGCTTATAATATGCAGTATTTTGAAGAGTATTTTCGAGCATTCATAACCATCTAACTCTAAGCCACATAGCTGGATCGCTCAGGTGTCTCTGGGGATAGGCGCGATCGCCTGCCGTCGTGACAGGCAGTCTTGCGCACCGCTGCGAGAGAAACGCGCGGTCAACCCCGAGCCTCACAACCCCATGACGAGCTTCAAGGCGATCGCCCACATGGTGATGGCGATGAGCGCCTCCAACACGCGCCAGGCTGTCGGGCTCGTGAAGACCGGCCGCAACCATTTGGCGCCATAGCCAAGCCAGAAGAAAAAGGCGAACGAGCCAGTCATCGCTCCGGAAGCGAACGACACCTCTTGGCCAGGAAAGCTGGTCGAGATCGCGCCGAGCAACATGAGTGTGTCAAGATAGACGTGAGGATTGAGCCAGGTCAGCGCGAGGCACATCGCCAAAGTCTGCGCAAGGCTGACGGACTTCGCGTCGCCGCCCTCAATAACCTTGGACGACCGCAGGGCGGAATAGAGGTTGCGCGCGCCGTACCAGATCAGGAACGCGGCGCCGCCATAGCGCATGGCCGGGAGAAACCACGGCGCGGCGACAGCGATCTGCCGGAAGCTGGTCACGCCAAGCGCGATCAGCGCGGCATCCGACAGGCTGCACGCGAGACTGACCGCAAAGACATGCGCGCCCATGAGGCCCTGGCGCAGGACAAAGGCGTTCTGCGCGCCAATCGCGACGATCAGGCTGAGGCCTGTCAGGAGGCCCGTGACGTAAACTGAGAGGCTCATGCGCTCCGTGAAGTCACCGACGCTCCGCTGGCGCCAGCCCTAACGATTGCCGCGTCGCCGTCGAGCGGCGGTACAGTGAATCGACACTTTGGCCGCCGCCATGTAAACGCTGCTTACATGAACTGGAAGGACAGCCTGGCAGTGCGGCTCGCAGCACGACGGGCGAACCGCGGGAAGGAAACGAGTTAGGCGCGGGCATTTTTTGATCTCGCCGCCTTCGCTTAGGAGTAGGCCATAAGGACGAGGCGTGTCGAAATGCGATTGGCGATGCTTGCTGCCCTGATGGGATTGTTCGGCTTCGGTGGGCCGGCGTTGGCGCTCGAC
>Ga0209624_10002390_pt1 | contig 13900 bp, 8 predicted proteins | sample JacPinW_OM2H0_O1_FD_188565 | JGI IMG/M metagenome (GOLD analysis project Ga0209624, IMG submission 188565) | Forest soil microbial communities from Algoma, Ontario, Canada - Jack Pine, Ontario site 1_JW_OM2H0_O1 (SPAdes) (version 2) | ecosystem: Environmental > Terrestrial > Soil > Boreal...
GATTCCCAATTCTTCAAAAGCGATCGACAACACGAAAACGATAATGATGCTGCGGATCGCAAGGCTCAGAACTCGGGGCGAAGGCACATTCGCATTGACGGCAGCCAACAGAGCGGCGCGGGAAAAAAAACTGGCCGCCAACAATCCGACAAACAGGATGAACATGGCAACGAAGAGCCGCGGCAGAAAGTAGAAGAATTTTCCAATCTGCTCCTGCAGACCGAGGATTCCGAGCACGCTCACTCCCAGCAGAACAAAGCCCAGCCACACCACCCAGAACACAAACCGGCTGACTACTTCGGTAGCCGAGGGCAGCGCGGCTTTGGTCAGCAGCTGAGCGGCACCGGCGTTCTCCGAAAGCTTGTCGAACTGGATGAGATGCAGAATGCTGCGCAGAACTATCTTCACCAGGTACGCTATCGCCCATCCCGCAAACGCAAGGATCAGCATCACGATGAGACGAGGAAGGTAATGGGCAAATCCTTTGGCCAGTTCCTGCACGGCCTGGCTCAATTCGCTAATGATCATGTCCCGCATAAGTTGTCTCACTCTCTCGATTTCCACATCTGCAATAGATATGGTTTCAATCGCTCGAACTCAAGACATAGACTTTCGATGCAGTTTTCGACATCCTGCTCGGAACCGTTGCGCTGTTCCATGAGGAATGCCAATGCCCGTCCCCGAAAAAGCGGCGCCAAAGCTTGAATGATGTGGTCGCGGCTGATGACGGATTTGTGATAGGAAGCGGCAAACTCGTAAACGGTTTTCACCCATAATTCAGCGGGGTAAGCAAAATCGTTCTCACCCAAGAGCGCGACTCGCTGCAGTTCCGCCAAAGTATCGGGAGAAAGAATCGACTGGAAGACGGTTGCCAATTCGGCAACACCAGTGGTGAACATCTCTCGCAGACGTTTTCGATTAACTCGCACCAGATCGAGAAGAAGTTCATGGTCGGGACCTATACTAAGCAGTGGCTGCGAGCCGACGGCGGTGCTCCAGAACGGAAAGTCCGGCGCTAATGCGGAGAACAATGGCCCGACGGTTTGCCGGAGCGCCGGCACCAGGTCCGAGCCACGCTGCTCGATGTGATCTTTTTGGCCCAAAAAGGACTGGCAGATACGGTGTTGCGCTGTGATGGCGGCCAGAGTGAAGCGCAGTTCAATTCCGCTCCCGGCGGCTCCGTCGTCCCATACGTTCTGGGAGAGGAATTCGCCACCAAGACGGCCGGAGAATCCGAACTCTTGCGCGTAAGGCTCCCGAAGCCTTAGCCCGTAGAGGGCGCGAGTCATGGGATAGAGCAGATTTGTTATCAGCACACCTTCGAACTTGTGTCGGCGATAGGTTGGGGTCACCAAATCGAAGCCATCGTTACGGATCGGGCGCAAAAGTTTAGAGATCCATTCGTCTTCAGTGCTGCTGGATTCGGGAGACATCACAACGCAGGCCTTGGCTTGCAGTAATTCGGCCGCAGCTAAAATGGTTCGAAACGCTGCCGGCACGGCCGGGCTTGCCGCGTACTTGGTGCTGATGGAGTGAAGAGTTCGCAGGGCATAGGGATTCGGGCCGCGACGCACATCGTCGATCGAAATGCTTGTTACCAATTCCGGAGTGCCGTCTCGCGAACCGCCGTCGGCATTGATGATGACGGCTCTTTCTCGGGGGAACCAACGGAGAATGCCGCTCTGAATAGCCTTGACGATCGAACCAACCGTCTTGGCGTTGTTGTGAGTCGGCAACCCCACAAGGATGTCGACCTCGCCCACATTGATGAGTTGACGAAGAAAGTCATCCGTGAGAAATGTATCTTCCGCCAATTTTCATCTCCGTGTGAACTGGTGTTTTGCGCGAAAATACATCACGCGACATCTATTGCAAAATTTGCGGCTAGATCCGGCGCAGCCGAAACCAGAAAAACTGATAAGGCCCCAAGGTCAGCAGATAAGGGAGCTCTCCTACCCGGGGAAATATGTTTTTGCCGAACATCTCGATCGGAATATTTCCCTTATAGCGCCGCAGGTCCAGCTCGACAGCTTGTGCCGTGCCCGAAAGATTGTTGACCACGAGAACCGACTCGTTCCCCAGTCGACGAACGTACGCCAATATTCTGTGATTGGCCGGATGCAGAAAATCAATCGATCCTCTGCCGAATACGGCCGTCGAGCTGCGCACCGCGATGATGCTTTGCATCCAATGCAGGAGGGAATGTCCGCTGCCGACTTGCGATACGACATTCACTGCCGGGTAACCATAGACCGGATTCTGGATCAGGGGAGCGTATAGCCGGTCGGGCTCCGCGGTGGAAAATCCCCCGTTCCAGCCCCCGCTCCACTGCATCGGAGTTCTTACTCCGTTGCGATCGCCGAGATTAATGTTATCGCCCATACCAATCTCATCGCCGTAATAAACGATGGGAGTGCCTGGCAGCGACATCAGCATCCCGTTCATCAGCTCGATGCGCCTGCGATCATTATCCAGCAGCGGAGCCAGCCGGCGGCGAATTCCCAGGTTCAGCCGCATCGTCTTATTTTCGGCGTAGGAGTCGTACATGTAATCGCGCTCGATATCGGTGACCATTTCCAAGGTCAGTTCGTCATGGTTGCGCAAGAACAATGACCACTGGCAGGTAGGCGGAATTTCCGGTGTTTGCTGCAGAATCTCGGTGATGGGTTTCCGATCTTCCAGCTTAAGCCCCATGAACATTCGAGGCATCAAGGGAAAATGAAACGCCATGTGGAATTCATCTCCATCGCCGAAATAGGGACGAAGATCCGCCGGCCACTGATTGGCTTCCGCTAGCAGCATTCTCCCGGGGAACTGTTCGTCAAGCCTTTTCCGAAAATCCTTCAAGATCGCGTGCGTTTCTGGCAAGTTCTCGCAATTTGTTCCCTCCCGCTCCACCAGGTACGGAACGGCGTCAAGCCGGAACGCGTCAACGCCCATCTCCAGCCAGAACTTCATTACGTTCCACATCTGTTCCCGGACGGCAGGATTGTCATAGTTGAGGTCAGGTTGATGGCTGAAGAAGCGATGCCAGTAGTAAGACTTCGAAATCGGATCCCATGCCCAGTTCGATTTTTCGGTGTCCAGGAAAATGATGCGGGTTCCCTTATAGCGGTGGTCGGTGTCGCTCCAAACGTACCAGTCGCGGCGGGGATTGTCCTGGGAACTGCGCGACTCCTGAAACCACGGATGCTGGTCAGACGTGTGATTCAGCACCATTTCGATGATGACTCGGATCCCCCGGCTGTGGGCGGAATCCAGAAGCTTGCGGAAATCCTCCAAGGTTCCGTAGCTGGAGTGAACGGCGTTGTAATCCGCTATATCATAACCGTCGTCGCGCAAGGGCGAAGGAAAGAATGGCATCAACCAAATCGCATTGATTCCCAGGTCTTGAAGATATGCGAGCTTCTGTTCGAGTCCTTGAAAGTCCCCGATGCCGTCGCCACTACTGTCGTAAAAAGTACGGACGTGCACTTGATAGATGATTGCGTCCTTGTACCAAAGCACATCCTGAGTCAGCGGCAACGGAAGTTCCTCCTGGCCACGATCCCTGCCGGTTCTAACAGGGCAAGAAGCAAGTTTATATAAAGTGAACAGAGTATACGATTAGCTGCGACCGGAAGTGTCCAAGCACATCCAAAGAAGGGGTGTGTCGACGTTCAGAGGACCCGATGAGGCCCTTGGGCCTTTCGAGTTTGGGTAGAACTTGGAAAAAACACAATTGGAACCTGAGATGTCTCTGCTGGCACGGCAGGAGGCGCTTTTCCGCGTTTCCCAGGCGATTAATGTCTATCGCGAGCCGAAGCAGTTGTTTCGCGTTCTCGCCAATGAATTGCGGAAGGTAGTGGAGTTCGACTTTGTGGCTTTGTTTTTGTTTGACGAGGCGGCAAACAAAGTGCAGAACGCCGTGCTCGAGACGCTCGGCGGGCCAGGGTTCGTAATCCCCGATGATTTTCCCGCAGAAGAAACCATCACCTCCTGGGTGTACCACCGCCAGGAACCAGTACTCATATCCTCCCGAGACGAAGAGTCGCGCTTCGCCCGGATGATCGAACTCTACAAGCGCTCCGGGGTGCAGTCGGCCTGCATTCTGCCCTTGACCACGGCGTACCGGCGATTGGGCAGCCTTAGCTTCGGGGCGCGCCACGTCAACGCTTACTCTCCCCAGGATATTCGCTACCTCTCTCTGGTCGCGGAACAGGTCGCGCTGGCGGTGGACAATGCGCTGCGTGACGAGGATCAGCGCAGAGGGGAACTTTTCCTTGCCGAGGGTCAGAAGTTAAGTCACACCGGGAGCTGGATGTGGAAACTCGCCAGCGGCGAGCTCCGGTGGTCGCCGGAACACTTTCGAATTCTCGGTCTCGATCCGGAGCATGATAAACCGTCCCGGACGTTGTTCTGGAGCCGAGTCCATCCCGAAGACCGGCCCTGGTTGGAAGAGGTGGTCGATCGAGCGGTTCAGGCGAAGGGAAAGTTTGAACAGGAGTACCGCATCGTTATTCCCGGGGGAACCGTGAAAAATGTCCACGGGATTGGGCGTGCCGTTGTCGATGACTCCGGCGAGCTCATCGAGTTTGTCGGAACGACGATGGACATCACCGAGCGCAAGCAGGGCGAAGAGGAGTTACGCAAACAAAAAGCTCATTTCGAAAAACTCTTCGACCTGGCGCCGGAAGCGATTGTGCTTCGGGATCTCGAGAACCGCGTACTCAGGGTGAATCTGGAATTCACCCGTTTGTTCGGTTTCTCAGCGGAGGAAGCGCTGGGCCGCAATATCAACGAACTGATCGTTCCGGATGGTTCCTCGCAGCAGTCGGAGTCACTGCGGCAGGCTCTCAAGCGTGGGGAGCGAGTCAATGCGGAACTGATTCGCAGGCGGAAAGACGGCTCGCATCTCATCGTGTCGTTTGTAGCGGACCCGGTGTCGGTGAACGGAAGCGCGCCGGAGATCTATGGAATCTATCGCGACATAACCGAACGGAAAGAGGCGGAAGAAGCCCTGAGGCGAAGTGAAGCCTATTTGTCAGAGGGGCAAAGACTCAGCCATACGGGAAGCTGGGCCCGCAGTGTTTCGACTGGCGACATTTTCTTTAGCCCGGAGAGTTTCAGAATTTTCGGCCTCGATCCCGGGACGAGGATGACACTCGAAATACTCCTAAGCCGCATTCATCCCGAGGACCGGCCTGCGATGGAGCAAACCATTCGCACCGCGACCCACGAAGCGAGCGACTTTGAGACCGATTACCGGATCATTGTGGAGAATGGATCGATCCGGCATATTCACGTATTGGGCCATCCTATCAAAAATGCCGCTGGAAACGTGGTTGAGTTTGTAGGCACGCTGATCGATGTGACCGAGCAGCACCTGTCTCGCAAGGCGTTAGAGAATGCCTTTGCGGAAATCAGTTCCCTCAAGGAGCAACTGTTTCAGGAGAATGTCGCTCTACGGCAAGAAATTGACGAAACCTCCATGTTTGAAGAGATCGTGGGGAAGAGCAGCGCATTGCAGAAAGTGCTGAAGGAACTCGAAACCGTCGGGCCGACAGATTCTACCGTTCTGATCTATGGGGAAACCGGCACGGGTAAGGAATTGATCGCCCGCGCCATTCATAATCTGAGTTCGCGGCGATCGAACGCATTCGTCAAGGTGAATTGCGCCGCGATTCCTACCGGGTTGCTCGAGAGCGAACTGTTCGGGCATGAGAAAGGTGCGTTTACCGGAGCCATCTCGCAGCGCATCGGGCGCTTTGAACTGGCTCATCAGGGAACGGTATTTCTTGATGAGATCGGGGAGGTTCCTCTTGAACTGCAGCCGAAACTGCTGCGCGTGCTCCAGGAGAGAGAATTCGAACGGCTCGGAAGTTCGCGGACGCAGCGAACCGACGCGCGTTTGATCGCGGCGACGAATCGGGATCTATCAGCGCTGGTGGAGGAGCAAAAATTTCGGGCCGACCTCTACTACCGCTTAAATGTTTTTCCTCTCTATGTGCCGTCGCTGCGCGAACGCCCTGAGGATGTGCCTTTGCTGGTGCGTCATTTCGCGGAGCTGTTCAGCAGGCGAATGCGGAAATCCATCGAAACCATCCCCGCAGAAACCATGAGCGCGCTGATGCGCTATCATTGGCCGGGGAATGTTCGCGAGTTGCAGAACGTAATTGAGCGCGCGGTGATTCTCTCGACGCGCGGGGTGTTGCGCGTGCCATCCGCGGACCTCAAGCCTAGAACTGCCGCCCTAAAAAACAACGAGAACGGGAAAGCGCCCGTCCGCAAGCGGGTTTCTCCTCTGAAGCGAGAACAAGTCGTGCAAGCCCTCAAACAAGCCGATGGGCAGGTCGGAGGTTCCGGTGGCGCTGCCGCGCTTCTTGGTTTGAAGCGCACCACCCTGATCGCTCACATGAAGAAGCTTGGCATCAATCCCCGAACTGTCATAAACCACTTTTGACAGTGTCATTTTGGACGTGACACAGTGACACCGTTGGCAGTTCATCCGCTCTCCTTTCCGCAAGGCCCCATCGATCAATCAGTTGCCAGGATGTGCCGAGTCTTCTCGAGTTGGCACCCACATTGCCTCTCCTCTTTGTAAGAGTCGTTGAAGAAGAGAGGATGCAAAATGTTCAGGAAATACGCCCTCATCGGATTGGTTGGTTTTGGCGGATTGATTTCTGTAACCGCTGCCCTGGCGCAAGATGGGGCGTGGCGCATCGATTCGCAGCACTCCACGGCGCGCCTTTTTCTGGCTTTATTCAGAAATCCGGAAGCCAGCGTCGATGTTGGGGTCGCGCGAGCGAGCGGTGTGATCCTGGGCAGCGGGGCCGATAGCGCCCCATCGAATTTTGATTTCACCATCTATCCAGATAAAGCTGGATCCCCGGATTATTCCGAACCGGAGGGCAACGGGACCGGTTCGGGTTACACCGTCATCCATTTCCGATCAAGACGCGTTGCCCCCATAGGCAGCAAAGAAGCTCTTCGGGTTATGGGCGATCTGACTTTGACCTATGTGCAGCCATTTGCGACCTACGACGCCAATGAAGCCCACGCTGGCCCGGTCTACGGTCCTGCGGTCACTGACTCTGTGACTCAACCCGCAGTCTTCGAATTCCATCGGGTGACCGGTTCTAGTCGACGGCGATCAAACGTGAACAACGCGGAGTGGTGTGCTTCCAGCACCGTGAATGGCGAAGATTTTCCCGCACTCCTGAACGTCGTTTCCAGCATCCATTGGCAAACGTTTGTAGCGGATGAGAAAGGCACGATGCCATCCAACCCAGGCGAGGACTTTTCAGGCCCGGAGTGCACGGGCACGGCGATCGAAGTTGCAGCCCGCGCGGATGTTCGTTGTGCAATGCCCTCGGTCGGCGAAGACTTCGCCGGCGAAGTGTGCACGGAAACGGCACCAACGAATAACGACACGCAAGTGCACCGCCAAGGTAGAGGAGGACAGACCCAACCTGTCCGAAACGAAGTGAAGATGCAGCTTGATCTTCAGCTCACAAGGGTGGATTCCCTGACCTCTCCGGCGTCAGTAGGCTCTGGCCAGTAGCGTGGATCGCGGGGGAATCGCCATGTTAAGGACCATGATCACCGACACGCCATTTGAGCAGAAGTGGGTCCTGCAAGGTCGGTTGTGCGGCCAGTGGGCAGCCGACCTGAAGGAAAGATGGGCGAGCACGCGGAGCTCGAGAGAGGAGCGGAAGTGCGCCATCGATCTCGAAGACGTGATTTTCGTGGATGCCCAGGGTGAAGAGGTATTGCTCGAAATGTTTACCGAAGGCGCAGTGTTCTTCGCCAGTCGAGCCTACATGAAACACATATTGCAGTCGTTCGACGAGCCGAATTCAGCCTGGAGAGCCGAGTAGTCATTCGCAGGCCGTAAAGTTCACGGTCGCAAGGAGTGCTGTCAATGTGGATTGTTCGCGTTGCGTTGGATCGGCCGTACACATTCATCGTTCTGGCGTTGCTGATTCTCTTGCTCAGCCCAGTAATCATCCTGCGCACGCCAACCGACATTTTCCCCAATATCAACATTCCCGTGGTTGCCGTTGCTTGGCAGTACACCGGTCTGAACCCGGAGGAACTGGAAGGCAGGCTCACCAGTGTCTATGAGCGAGTGCTGACGACGACGGTTGACAACATCGAGCACATCGAATCGACGACGGTAAACGGCGAGGCGATTGTGAAAATCTTCCTGCAGCCCAGTGCAAGCCTCGATACTGCCAACGCCCAGGTGACGGCAATTTCTCAGGCCGTTTTGCGTCAGCTGCCACCGGGAACCTTGCCGCCGCTAATCATTAATTACAGCGCTTCCAGCGTGCCGATTCTACAACTCGGGCTCAGCGGCCAGGGCCTCTCCGAGCAGCAACTGAACGATATGGGCCAGAACTTCGTGAGACCGCAACTGGTGACGGTTCCGGGAGCGGTCATTCCTTGGCCGTATGGCGGAAAACAGCGTCAAGTAATGATCGACCTGAACCAGAACCTACTTCAGTCGAAGGGCCTTTCTCCACAAGACGTCCTCAGTGCGCTGACCGATCAGAATCTTGTGCTGCCGGGGGGCACGGCGAAGATCGGCGAGTTCGAGGACGACGTGCGGGTGAATTCCAGTCCCAGGACGGTCGCCGAACTCAACGAGCTTCCGATCAAGCAAGTCGGAAGCACTACTGTGTATCTGCGCGATGTTGCCAACATTCGTGACGGTTTTGCTCCCCAGACCAACATCGTCCGTCAGGACGGGCATCGCGGAGTGTTGCTGAGCATCATGAAGGCAGGCACAGCATCGACCATCAGCGTCGTACAAGAAGTCCGTAATCTGTTGCCTCGGGTTGCCCAGACGCTTCCCCCTGAGCTCAAAATGCAGGCGCTCGCCGACCAGTCGATCTTCGTGAAGTCCGCTGTCAGCGGGGTAATCCGCGAGGCCCTGATTGCCGCTTGTCTGACCGCTCTGATGATCCTGCTCTTTCTCGGAAGCTGGCGCAGCACGCTCATCATCGCGGTTTCGATTCCGTTGTCGATTCTGACGTCCGTAATTTTGCTGAGCCTATTGGGTCAAACCATCAACATTATGACGCTTGGCGGGCTGGCTCTTGCGGTCGGCATTCTGGTGGACGACGCAACCGTCGAGGTCGAGAACATAAATCGAAATCGAGAACGGGAACCAGACAAAAGCTTGAGAGAAATTATTCTCGACAGCGCGTCGCAAATCGCCGTCCCGGCCCTGGTTTCCACGCTTTGCATTTGCATTGTGTTCTTGCCGATGTTTTTTCTCGCTGGCGTTTCCAAGTTTCTCTTCGTGCCTCTTGCAGAAGCAGTTGCTTTTGCGATGCTAGCGTCCTACTTCTTCTCCCGCACAATTGTTCCGACCATGGCGATGTATCTGTTGAGGGGGGACGGTCCCAGCCATCAAAAGCCTTCCTTCTTGGCGCGTTTTCAGCAGAATTTCGAAAAATTCTTCGAGCGGCTTCGCTTGTCGTACCAATTGTTCCTTACTACGGCCGTGCATCGCAGAGCGATTTTCATTCCTGCATTTCTGTCCGCCTGCCTTGCGGTTTTTCTGCTCGTTCCCTGGCTGGGTCAAAACTTCTTTCCCGCCAGCGATAACGGGCAATTCATTCTGCACATGCGAGTGAAGAGTGGAACGCGCATTGAAGAAACCGCCAGGCTTGCCGATCTGGTCGAGGCGGCCATCCGAAAGCAAATTCCGGCCCAAGAGATCGATAACATCCTCGATAACATTGGACTGCCTTACAGCACGATCAACTACATGCACGCGACTTCCGGCCTGATCGGCGCCGGCGACGCCGACATCATGGTGTCCCTCAAAGAAAAACACCATCCGACGGCAGATTACATTCGAGAACTGCGGCGCACTTTACCTCGGGACTTTCCTGGAAGCACGTTTTATTTACTTCCGGCGGACATGGTCACGCAGGTTCTGAATTTCGGATTGCCAGCACCGATCGACATTCAGATTGACGGAAATGATATTGAGGGTAATCGCCAAGTAGCCGAGAAAATGCTCGCCGAACTCCGACAGGTTCCGGGGCTTACCGACCTGCGCATCCAGCAGCCGTTCGATTATCCCACCTATGACATCAATGTAAACCGCACAAAGGCCGCGCAAGGCGGGCTGACCGAACGGAACGTCGCGACTAGTGTGCTGAATTCATTGAGTGGAAGCTTTCAGATTACGCCAATGTTCTTCTTGAACTGGAAGAACGGTGTGAACTACAACCTGGTTGCCCAGACCCCGCAATACAGGGTCGAGTCCCTACAGGATCTGCAGAACACGCCGCTCACCGCCGCGTCGTCGCGTCCGGGAATCCTGGCAGATGTGGCTTCGATCCAACGGTCCACCGAGATGGAAGCTATCAGCCACTACAATATCCGCCGCATCATAGAAATCTATGGCGCGGTTGAGGATCGCGATCTGGGATCGGCCGGGCGTGACATCAGTCGTATCGTCGACGCCAGTCGAAAATCGCTGCCGCGGGGAAGCTTCGTCACCATTCGGGGACAGATCCAGACTATGCGGAGTTCCTACATCGGACTGTTAGGGGGCCTGCTGTTCTCGATCGTGCTGGTTTACTTCCTGATCGTGGTGAATTTTCAATCATGGCTGGATCCCTTCATCATTATTACCGCGCTGCCGGCTGCGCTGGCGGGAATTGTCCTTTTTCTGTTCGTCTCCCATACAACGCTCAGCGTGCCGGCGTTAATGGGAGCCATCATGTGCATGGGGGTGGCGACCTCGAACAGCATTCTGGTTGTCTCTTTTGCCAACGAACGCCTGCTGCATCACGGAGACCCGATCGAAGCGGCAATCGAGGCAGGATACACACGCTTTCGTCCCGTCTTGATGACGGCGCTCGCCATGATCATCGGCATGATCCCCATGGCCCTCGGCCTCGGAGACGGAGGCGAGCAGAACGCGCCCCTCGGGCGCGCCGTAATCGGTGGATTGCTTTGTGCCACGGTGGCCACGCTGGTCTTTGTTCCGGCGGTCTTCAGTCTGTTGCATCAAAAACGTTCGGAATCCGATCCCACCGTGCCGGCCGAAAGGGAAGGACAACCAACTTATGTTTAAGGGGGATGCGCCAGTGAAATCCGAGGAGAAGAATACGGTTGAGCTAGGAACAACAGAAGCAGCCGAAACCAGGCCTGCGGCTGCTCCGGAACCGAAGCCCTCACCGCCGCGACTTCCGAGGGGTGTCCTCGTCCTTCTGGCCGCAACCGCGGTCGTGCTCGCGGTTGTGGTGGTCTTTGGCATCCATTCCCGAGTGGCAGCCGAAGCGCGCCTGGAGCGAATAACCGACCAGGCAGCAATTCCGAGCGTGAACGTAATCCATCCGCAACTTGGAAATCGCGCCCAAGAACTGGTGTTGCCGGGCAATACCCAGGCGTTTATCGATTCTCCTATCTATGCCCGGACCAACGGCTATCTCAAACGGTGGTACGTCGACATCGGGGCGCGGGTTAGCAAAGGACAATTGCTGGCGGAGATTGAAACTCCGGAGCTCGATCAGCAGCTGCGGCAAGCACAGGCCGAACTGGCGACTGCCGAAGCCAATCTCAACCTCTCGCAAATCACTGCGACGCGGGACCAGAATCTGCTCAAGACGAATTCGGTCTCCACTCAGGAGCGGGACAACGCGGTGAACGCCTACGCCGCCAACCAGGCGACGGTGCAGTCAAACCAGGCGAATGTCGCACGTCTCGAACAGTTGCAATCTTTCGAGAAGGTCTACGCGCCCTTTGACGGAATTATTACCGCCCGTGACACGGACGTGGGGGCGCTCATCGATGCCGGCGCGAACGCGCCCAAAGAGCTCTTCCATATTGCTTCCATCTCCAGGCTGCGGGTCTACGTCGCCATGCCGGAAGTGTATTCGCTCGCGGCGCGCTCCGGAGCTCCGGCCGATCTGACCCTCGACGAATATCCCGAAGAGACGTTCCATGGCACTTTGGTACGAAACTCCAACTCGATCGATGCCGCTTCGCGCACACTGCTGGTCGAAGTGGACGTGGACAACGCCCGTAGCCGCCTGATGCCTGGTGCGTATGTCGAAGTCCATTTGAAATTACCGGAGGGTGCACGTTCGCTGGTAGTTCCGGCGAATGCGCTGCTGTTCCGCCGAGAGGGTTTGCAGCTCGGTGTGGTGCGCGACGGAAAAGCACAATTGATCCCAGTGACGCCCGGCCATGACTATGGCGACAGTATGGAAATACTCTCTGGCTTGCAACCAACCGACAACGTGATTCTCAGTCCCTCGGACTCGCTGACGAGTGGCACGCCCGTTCAGGTCAACGGTTCGCAGGCAGCAGGAGGCGGCGAATGAAGCCCTTCCTGCCGGTTCCCGTCGCATTTGTGATGATGATGCTCGCTGGCTGCACGGTGGGTCCGCGCTACACCCGGCCGACCGTACCAGCAGCACCCACCGATGCCTTCAAAGAAACAGATGGTTGGAAAACGGCACAGCCCAGCGATCAACTTCTGCGTGGGAAGTGGTGGGAGATCTTCGACGATGCACAGCTGAATACGCTCGAAGGCGAGCTCACCGTATCCAACCAGGACTTAAAGGCGGCGAATGCGCGATTTATGCAGGCGCGAGCGATGGTTCACTTCAATCGGGCTGCGGAATTTCCTACTATTTCCACCGCGCCGGGAATTGCCTCGCTTCGTGACTCCGCTAACACGCCATATCTTCCGGCAACCAAGAACACCGGTGATTTTGTGCTGCCCTTCGATCTCTCCTACGAGCTTGATGTTTGGGGCCGGGTGCGCCGCACTGTGTCTGCGTCGCGGGAAGAAGCCCAGGCCACCGCCGGTGATCTTGAAACGGTAAGCCTGAGTCTACACGCGGAGCTGGCGTTCGATTATTTCGAACTGCGCGGCGCCGACGCCCAGAAGCAGCTTCTCGAGGATACGGTGAAAGCCTACCGCGATGCTTTGCAGCTTACCGTCAATCGCTTTGAAGGAGGCGCCGCTCCAAAATCCGACGTCGCCCAGGCTAGAACCCAGCTCGAAACCACAATGGTGCAGGACACCGATATTGCTGTGCAACGTGCCCAGTTCGAACACGCCATCGCCGTTCTGCTCGGCAAGCCGCCTGCGGGATTCAGTTTGCCCGCATCGCCGCTCACTTTGGCGCCTCCAGAGGTTGCCGCGGGTTTGCCCTCACAACTTCTGGAGCGGCGACCGGACATCGCCGCCGCAGAGCGCCGAGTCGCCGAAGCCAACGACCAGATCGGAATCGCTCGCGCCGCCTACTACCCGACCGTCATCTTGAGCGCCTCCGCGGGACTCGAGGGAAATTCCATCACCAACTGGTTCACCTGGCCCTCCCGCTTCTGGGCCGTAGGGCCGACCGCGTTGGAGACTTTATTTGATGGCGGCCGGCGCCGCGCGACCTCTCAGGCCGCCCTGGCCAACTATGACGCCACCGTTGCCAACTATCGCGAGAGCACCCTCGCTGCGTTTCAGCAAGTTGAGGACAATCTGGTAGCCCTGCGAATCCTCAGTCAGGAAGCGCAGCAGCAAAAAGAGGCGACGGCTTCCGCTCAGGAATCATTGCAGATTTTCACCGACCGTTACATCGGCGGAGCGGACCCTTACCTCCAGGTTCTCACCGCGCAAACGATTGCCCTTCAAAATGAGCGGAATGATGTCGACATCTTGAGGCGCCGCATGGATGCCAGCGTGCTGCTGATCAAGGCATTGGGAGGCGGCTGGGGTGTATCGCAGCTGCCGACGGTGTAGAACTCAGGCTCTCAGACCTGGCGCAAGCTGAACTGCAGAACCGAGGAAAAAGTAAGGCCCTGGGGGATGGTCGTGCTTCAGACCCGTGGGGCTCATTGCCGCTTCGAACCGGAAGGTCACATGGAAAACTGCGACCGCCGAGGC
>Ga0209624_10002391_pt1 | contig 13900 bp, 10 predicted proteins | sample JacPinW_OM2H0_O1_FD_188565 | JGI IMG/M metagenome (GOLD analysis project Ga0209624, IMG submission 188565) | Forest soil microbial communities from Algoma, Ontario, Canada - Jack Pine, Ontario site 1_JW_OM2H0_O1 (SPAdes) (version 2) | ecosystem: Environmental > Terrestrial > Soil > Boreal...
CCCCGCCGCGCCGCCGCGGCCCATTCCAGAGCGCCTTTCTCATCGGCGCGAGCGAACAGACGAATGGGCACCGGCGACGCCTCGAAGTCGCTGCCCCTGGCTTCGTCCATCCGCTCGGGGTCGGTCACGACAGCGAGCTTGACCAGCGACTTGTGACCCAGCGCGGCGCTCGCCAGCCCACGCGCCAATTCGGCGAAATACCCCTCGAAATCCGGAGCGAGGATCATGACGAGGCCGGTCGCCGCCTCGGATTGACCCAGCACCGCATCAATCGCCGCCTCGACCTCTCGGGCCATCACCGTGTCGCTGGCGCGCAGGGCAAAAGTGTGCGCCGGCGCATCCTGCACCCGCTCCAACATCGGCCGCTCACTTTCCTCGCCGGTCTTTGCGGCGATCAGCGTTTCCCCCGACGCCTCCCTTAGCAGATTGGCGCCCGCCCTTGCGAGCAAAGACGAGCCGGAGACGGAATGTCGACTCGCCACGCCGCCATTGGACCTGGGCCTACTCAACAGCGAGGCGCTTGGCGAAGCTCTCCAGGTTTACCGCGCCACGACGGTGCGTCCCCTCGCCGATCTTACGCACGCCGTCATGCGCTTCAACCGCGAACATGAGGCTGCGGCCGGAAACCTCGACCACCCGCGCCGTCGCCGTCACGGTGCGCCCCACTGGCGTGGGCGCGATATGGCGAATATTGACCTCGCTGCCGACGGTCGCCCATCCGGGTCGGAGATGCGCCCTGACCGCTTGGCCGGAGGCGATTTCCATCGCCAGGATCATCATCGGTGTCCCAAAGACGAACGGCATGCCCTCGACATGGGCGCCGACCGTGAGTTCGCGGGTCACGACGACCTCGTGCCGGCCGGTCATGCCGGCCCGAACGTTTTCGAGCGGCTCGGTCATCTCGTCTCGAGGCTACCCCATCACGCCGCCTATTCGAACGTCGCGCCCCATGATCCCCAGATGTAGATACAGGTGAACAGGAACAGCCAGACCACGTCGACGAAATGCCAGTACCAAGCGGCGAACTGGAATCCGACGTGATGCTTTGGGGTGAATTGGCCCCTGAAGGCGCGCATGAGACAGACAAAGAGGAAGATCACGCCGATGATGACATGCGCGCCGTGAAAGCCGGTCGCCATGAAGAAGGTCGCGCCGTAGATCGAATTCTTAAAGCTGAATGGCGCGTGGATATATTCGTAACCTTGGGTGAAGACGAACAACACGCCAAGCGCGATCCCAAGCGCGAGGAAGGTCTCGAACTTCCGGCGATTCCCCTCGCGCAATTCATCGTGAGCGACATTGACCGCCGCACTCGATGTCAGGAGCACAAAAGTGTTCATCAGCGGCAACGCCAGCGGATTGATCACCTCCGTGCCCTTCGGCGGCCAGATCCCGCCGCTGAAGTCCAGGAGACCATAGGTCTGCGGATCGGCGGGATTGAGTGAGGACCAGAAAAACGCCCAGAACCAGGCGAAGAAGAACATGACCTCCGAAGCGATGAACAGGATCATGCCAAAGGTCAGACCATGGCGCACGATGATGTTGTGGTAGCCGCCCTGGGCCTCCGACACGACATCGCGCCACCAGCCCACCATGGTGAACAGGATGCCTGCCACGCCGATTGTCAGAAGCCCCGCGCCGAAGCTCGACCCATGCATGAACAATATGAGGCCGAAGGCCGAGAGAAAACCGAATGCCGCCCCAACAAGCGGCCAAGGGCTTGGCTCGACCAGATGAAATCCCGGCCGGTCCGGAACCGCCGCGTCGGTCATAGTCTTCTCCCGTTACTGATCATCCCGCCGGACCCCCGCGATCGGCCGTCGGCTTTTCGGCCGGCGGCGCGAACATCGTGTAGGACAGCGTAATCGAATCGACCCTGTCCATTGATGGGTCCTTCTCGAGCGCCGGATCGAGGAAGAACACCACGGGCCATTCCGCGCTCTCGTGCGGTCCCAGATGCTGCGTCGTGAAGCAGAAGCATGAGATCTTGTTGAAATATCCTCCCGAAACTTCCGGCGTCACATTGAATGTGGCGTGACCTTCCGTAGGGCTGTCACTGAGGTTTTTCACGCGGAAATAGACCGTAACGGTTTTCCCCGTGCGGACCTCAATCGACTCGTCCTCCGGCTCGAAAGTCCAAGCGAGGCCCGGCGCGACATTGGCGTCGAAGCCAACCCGGAGAATCCGATGGCCCTCCGCGTCCGTATTGGCTTTCGCCTGTTGCGGTGTGCCTTCGTAGCCCGTCGCGCGGCAGAACGCTGAGTAGAAGGGGGCCGCGGCGTAGGTAAGGCCGATCATCCCCATTGCGAATGCGATTCCGCCCACGCCGATCAGGCGATTGTTGCGTCCCGTGCGACCGCCGAGAGAGACAGTGCGGCCGTCGTGATCGCGGGAAGCGGTCACGCCGCGCTCCCGTGCCCCACGATGGCCGGCGCATGGTCGTGTTCGTCGCCAAGAATGTGCGGCGGCTCCTCCCATGTGTGGAACGGCGGCGGGGAAGGCAACTGCCACTCGAGCGTCGTGGCTCCGGGTCCCCAGGGATTAGCTCCGGCGACACGCTTGACCTTGAACGCGTCATAAAGGACGTAGACGAATATGAGGGTGCCCGCGCCACCGATAAATGCGCCGATCGACGACACCATGTTCCAGAAAGCATAAGCTTCCGTGTAGTCGACGACCCGCCGAGGCATTCCCTGGAAGCCAAGGAAATGCTGGGGAAAAAAGGCGAGGTTGATGCCGACGAAGGACACCCAGAAGTGCCATTTCGCCAGCCTCTCGTCATAGAGATAGCCGGTCATCTTCGGGAACCAGTAGTAGAAGCCGGCGAAGATCGAAAAGACCGCCCCGAGCGACATCACGTAGTGAAAATGCGCAACGACGTAGTAGGTGTCGTGCAGATAGCGATCGATCGCGGCGTTGGCGAGCACGACGCCGGTGACGCCGCCGACAGTGAACACGAAGACGAAGCCGATCGCCCACAGCATCGGCGGCCTGAGCGAAAGCGAACCGCCCCACATTGTCGCGAGCCACGAGAACACCTTCACCCCGGTCGGCACCGCGATCACCATGGTGGCGAAGACGAAATAGCGCTGGGCGTTGAGCGACATGCCGGTTGTGAACATGTGATGGGCCCAGACGGCGAAGCCGAGAAAGGCGATGGCAAGCATCGCGTAGACCATGCCGACATAACCAAAGATCGGCTTTTTCGAGAACGTCGCCACAACCTGGCTGACCATGCCGAAGCCGGGGATGATGAGGATGTAGACCTCTGGATGGGCGAAGAACCAGAACAGGTGCTGGAACAGGATTGGATCGCCGCCGCCCGCGGGCTCGAAGAAGGTGGTGTGGAAGTTGCGGTCCGTCAGCAGCATGGTGAGCGCCCCCGCCAACACCGGCAGCGACAGAAGGAGCAGGAACGCGGTCACAAGCACCGACCACGGGAACAGCGGCATGCGGAACATGGTCATGCCCGGCGCGCGCATGTTGAAGATCGTGGCGATGAAATTGATCGAGCCCAGGATCGAGGACGCGCCGGCCAAATGCATCGACAAGATGACGAAGTCAGCAGCCGGACCTGGCGTTCCCACCTGGCTGGACATCGGCGGATAGAGCACCCAGCCGCCGCCGAAGCCATGCATGCCCGGCGAGCCTTCGGCAAACATGGAGCACATGAGAAGCAAGAACGACGCCACCAGAAGCCAAAACGACATATTGTTCAGCCTGGGAAACGCCATGTCCGGCGCGCCAATCATGAGCGGCACCATCCAATTGCCGAACCCCCCCATCATCGCCGGCATGACCATGAAAAAGATCATGATGAGGGCATGACTGCTGAAGAACACGTTGTACATGTTTTTGGCGGCGTCGGCCGAACCGTCACCAGTCATTATCGCGGAGATCCAGGGGAAGACCTGAACGCCCGGCGACATCAGCTCGGCGCGGATCAGGATCGAAAGCACGGTGCCGATGAGGCCGCAAATAATGGCCAAGATGAGATAAAGCGTTCCAATGTCCTTGTGGTTGGTGGAATAGAGATACCGCCGCCACCCAGTCGGGATGTGGTGCTCGTGCTCATGATGAGCATCGACGCCGTGATGCGAGAAGTCGGTGACGGACGCCATGTTTTTAACGACTCCGGTGATGCATGATCGGCAGCCTCATTGACAGCGCCGACTAGGGTTGGACCCGCGGCGCAGCCGCGACGTCGATTTGGTCCGAAACCGCGAATTGTTTCTTCGCTTGGGCAAGCCAGGCCTCATAATCCCGCTGGCTCAGGACGCGGACGTTGATCGGCATGAAGGCGTGATCGATACCACAGATATTCGAGCATTGTCCGTAGAACATGCCCTCGTGCTCCGCCTTGAACCAAGACTTGTTCAGCCGGCCGGGGATTGCGTCGATCTTGATGCCAAACGACGGTACTGAGAACGAGTGAATGACGTCCTGCGAGGTCACGTCCACTTCAATCACTTTGCCAATCGGCACGACCAACTCATGGTCGGCCGTGATGACGTTCGGCTGGCCAGGTTTCAGATCCTTTTCCTCAACATAGAGCGAGTCGAACGAAAAGCCGCCCTCGGACTTCGGGTAGCCGTAGTTCCAATGCCATTGCGAGGCGGTCACCTTCAGCGTCAGGTCCGGCGCAGGGATGATGAGTTGTTGCGCGAGCAGCCGGAACGAGGGCACGGCTATGATGACCAGAATAAGCGCTGGCGCCACCGTCCAGGCGAATTCGAGAGCAGCGTTGTGCGTCCGGCGGGAGGGCACGGGGTTCGCGGTCTCGTTGAAACGCCACACGATATAGATGATGAGCGCCAACACAAGCAGCGAGATGCCAATGATCACCGGAAGCAGGATCGAGTTGTGAAACCAGAACATGTCGTCGGCAATTTCCGTATTTGCGGGCAGAAACCCGATCTCCCCGGGTTTGGGACCGCCAAAGATTTGCGCGCCCGCCTTTGGCGCGGCGAGCGTACCCAACACCGCCGCGAGGCTCGCCCCGATCGCGTTTAAGCGTACGCGCATTACGACCTGTCTCCTTCACTCTCACGCATGTCGTTAGCGCAAACCACCGCAATGCGCCACGCCCCTCGATTCCCAGCGCGGTGCAACAATAGACGGCGCGGCGACTCGTTGACAAATGAAAAATTCTCTTCGCCCGCGACGGTGCAAAGTCGACCGCGACGATATGGCGTTCCTTGATCTCTTTTTGCCTTTACTGAGGTCGATTGACGCGTATGTCTTCGGCAAGAGCGACAATTTTGTGCTTGGCGGACCGCGCCCGCGCCAGCAATATAGCGCATGCCTCCTGGGCCGAGATCATCGCGCTCGACGCGATGCCTTAAAGGAGACGCGTCATGGCAGATGAGAGCGACGAACAGTCGCGCCGACCAATTTCGCTGGCGCTGGCGGCTTTGGCCGCTGTCGGCTGGCTGGCCGCTGTCTTCGTTTGGTGGCAAGGCGCGCAGGAGCAGTCTTATTTCACTGAACAGCTGACGGCCGCCGAACGGGCGCGCGAATCCCTCGCTTCTGATCTGCAAAATCTTCAGAAGACCGCCGGCGCCGCGGCCGATTTGAAAAAGCAGGCGGCCGACGCCGAGAAAGCAATGTCGGACGCTTCGGCGGCGAGGGCCTCGGCGCAGAACGAGCTCACCGATCTGACCAAGCAGATCAGCGACGCCAGACTGGCCATTTCCGGGGCCCAGGAAGAGGCGAGCGCCAGGACACGCGATTTGCAAGCGGTCGACGGCCGTCTCAAGGACGAAAGCGACCGCGCGGCGGCGCTGCAGAGCCAGGATCAAGCTCTTTCAGCCGAGCAGAGCCGGTTGCAGGGCGATGTCGACGCCGGGCGCAAGGCTCTCGCGGATGCTCAGGCGCAGGCAGCCTCCGCGCAGAAAGAGTTCGAGACCTTGCAAGGCCAGATCAACTCGGCGACCGCCGAGCTCAACGCCCTTCAAGCGCAAATTCGCGCAGCGAAGTCACTTACGGGTTCGAGCCCGAATCCGTGACGAGACCGTCCGGCCAGGAGCTGGCTAGGCTCAAGGGAGATTGTGCGGCTCGGCCCCCCGTGTTTAAACATCGAACGGGTCGGCGGATTGAGGGCCGCGCCGGGACTGACGCAGCGCGGGGGCTTCATGGACGAGCTTGTCACCAGGGACAAACCTACGCCGCAGCCGGCCGAGATGCGTCCCTATTCCGCGGCGGAGCTCAAGGCGGCGGTGCTGGCGAAACTGACTTACGCCGTCGGCAAGACGCCGGAAGTCGCCACGCCGCGCGATTGGTTTCTGGCGGTCACGTTCGCCACCCGCGACATCATCGTCGGCCGTTGGCTCGAGTCCCTGAACGCGGTCTACACCGACGGGCGCAAGCGCGTCTATTATCTCTCGCTCGAATTCCTGATCGGCCGCCTGTTGTTCGACGCGCTGACCAACCTCGGCGTGGCGCAGCCGATGACGGAAGCGCTCGACGAGCTCGGCGTCAATCTCACGGACTTGCGCCGAATCGAGCCCGACGCGGCGCTCGGCAACGGCGGCCTCGGGCGCCTCGCCGCGTGTTTCATGGACAGCATGGCGACGTTGTCGATCGCCGCGCACGGCTACGGCATCCGCTACGACAATGGCCTGTTTCGCCAGATCATCCGCGGCGGCTGGCAGCAGGAAACGCCGGAGGACTGGCTCGTCAACGGCAACCCGTGGGAATTCGTCCGTCCCGAATACAATTACGCGATCGGCTTCGGCGGGTGGGTCGAAATGGTCCAGGGCGACGACGAGCGCGCCCGCCACGTATGGCATCCGGCGGAGACGGTGGAGGCGGTCGCCTACGACACGCCGATCGTCGGCTGGCGCGGCCGGCATGTGAACACGCTGCGGCTGTGGTCAGCGCGGGCGACCGACCCGCTGAAGCTTGAAGCCTTCAACGCCGGCGACTATGTCGGCGCGTTTTCTGAAGCCGTCCGGGCGGAGGCGATCTCCAAGGTTCTCTACCCCAGCGATGCGACTCCTGCCGGCCAGGAATTGCGGCTCAGGCAGGAATATTTCTTCGCTTCAGCTTCGCTGCTCGATCTCATTCGCCGCCACATCAAGCAATGGGGCGATGTGCGCACCCTTGGCGAGCACAGCGCCGTCCAGCTCAACGACACCCATCCGGCGATCGGCATCGCGGAGCTGATGCGCATCCTTGTCGACCTCAACAAAGTCGACTGGGACGAGGCCTGGTCGATCACCCAGGCGGTATTCTCCTATACGAACCACACCCTGCTGCCCGAAGCGCTCGAAACCTGGCCGGTGCCATTAATGGAGCGCCTGTTGCCGCGCCACATGCAGATCATCTACCTCATCAATGCGGCGCATCTCGACAGCGCGCGACGGCGCGGGTTCGTCGATGCGGGCATGCTCGCCGATATCTCGCTCATCGACGAACACGCCGGGCGTCGGGTGAGAATGGGGAACCTCGCCTTTATCGGTTCGCACAAGATCAATGGCGTTTCGGCGCTACACACCGACTTGATGCGCCAGACCGTGTTCCACGCGCTCAATTCTGTCTATCCCAGCCGCATCACCAACAAGACTAACGGCATCACGTTTCGCCGCTGGCTCATGGAGTGCAATCCGGACCTGGCCGACATCATTCGCTCCACTCTCGGTGAGCGCGGGCTCGACGACTATCATGCACTGAAGGGCCTTGCCGCACATGCGGATGATTCTTCGCTGCAGGAGCGCGTGGCTCAAGCGCGTCGGACCCGCAAGGCGGCGCTTGCGCGCGTCATCGCCGACCAGCTCAGCCTGCGCGTCGACCCGGAGGCGATGTTCGACGTGCAGGTCAAGCGGATCCACGAATACAAGCGTCAGCTGCTGAACCTGCTCGAAACGGTCGCGCGCTATAACGCCATCCGCGCGAACCCGACCATCGACTTCGCGCCTCGGGTCAAGATCTTCTCCGGTAAAGCGGCCGCGAGCTATACCCAGGCCAAGCTGATCATCAAGCTCGCCATCGACATCGCGAAGGTCGTCAATTCGGACCCGACCGTGCGTGGTCTGTTGAAAGTTGTGTTCCTGCCGAACTACAACGTTTCGCTGGCCGAGATCATCATGCCCGCCGCCGACCTGTCGGAGCAGATCTCGACCGCCGGCATGGAAGCCTCCGGCACCGGCAATATGAAGATGGCGCTCAACGGCGCGTTGACTGTCGGCACGCTCGACGGCGCCAATGTCGAAATGCGCGATATGGTCGGCGACGACAACATCTTCATCTTTGGCCTGACCGCTGCGGAGGTCGAGGCCGCGCGAGCCAAAGGCATCGAGTCGACCGAGCACATCGCCGCCTCCCCCATTCTGCGCGAGGCGCTCGACGAAATCGCTTCTGGCGTGTTCTCGACCGACGATGTCGGGCGTTATCGTGGCCTCGTGGACACGCTCACCCATCACGACTATTTCATGATCTGCGCCGATTTCGAGGCCTACTGGGCGACGCAGATGAAGATTGACGAAGCTTGGCGCGACCGGAACCGATGGATGCGGTCGAGCGTTCTGAACACGGCCAATGTCGGCTGGTTCTCCTCCGATCGAACGATAGCCGAATATGCAAAGGAAATCTGGAGTGCTCCCTTCGTGCCGATAAGCTGAGCGCCAGCCATGGAGAAAATTTTGGGGGAGGACTGGAGAGCGCGGGAGCAAGACCTCGACGCGATCGCCGCTGCGCGCAATTCCGATCCTTTCGCGGTGCTTGGGCCGCATCAGACTCCTGCGGGATGGGCCATCCGGGTCTTTGCGCCTGAAGCGATCTCCGTGCGCGCCCTGACCCGCGACGGCGCCCTCATCGCCGAGCTGCCGCGTCGCAAGGACGACATTTTCGAGGCGCTGGTCCCGTCGGTCAAGGAGCGTCCAGCCTATCGCGTCGAGGTGACAACCGCGCATGGGTCGTATTCATACATGGACTCGTACGCGTTCGGGCCAGCGTTGGGGCCGCTCGACGATTATCTCGCGCGAGAGGGCACGCATCGCCAGCTTTATCGTCGGCTTGGCGCCCAGCTCCTGCGACACGAGGGCGTCGACGGCGTGTTGTTTGCGGTGTGGGCTCCCAACGCCACGCGCGTTTCCATCGTGGGTCAGTTCAATCAATGGGACGGCCGGCGCTGTCAGATGCGCCGGCGCTTCGACAGCGGCCTGTGGGAGATCTTCGTCCCCGAACTGACGGTTGGAGCGATCTATAAATTCGAGCTGGTGGGACCGAACGGCGCGCTGTTGCCGCTGAAAGCAGATCCGTTCGGTTTCGAGGCCGAACTGAGGCCATTAAACGCCTCCGTTGTCGCCGACAGCGCCGACTTCTCTTGGACCGACGCCGAATACATGGCCAAGCGCGGCGAAGGCGAACCGCGCCGTAAGCCGATGTCGATCTACGAGGCCCATCTCGGCTCTTGGCGGCGCGGCGAGGGCGAGCGGTTTCTCACCTACGACGAACTCGCCGAGCAGCTCATCCCCTATGTCGCCGGAATGGGCTACACCCACCTCGAGCTTCTGCCGATCAGCGAGCATCCGCTCGACGAATCCTGGGGCTATCAACCGATCGGCCTGTTCGCCCCGACTCGCCGCTTCGGCGATCCGGCAGCGTTCGCGCGCTTCGTCGATCGAGCGCACGCCGCGGGCCTTGGCGTCATTCTCGACTGGGTCCCGGCGCATTTCCCGACCGACGAACAGGGATTGGCGCGGTTTGACGGCACCGCGCTCTACGAACACGCCGACCCGCGCAAGGGTTTCCAGCCGGACTGGAACACCGCGATCTACAATTTCGGCCGCGTCGAGGTCGCCAACTTCCTCTATTGCAACGCTCTCTACTGGGTCGACCGCTTCCACATCGACGGGCTACGCGTGGACGCTGTCGCCTCGATGCTCTACCTCGACTATTCTCGCAAAGAGGGCGAATGGCTGCCCAACGCCGACGGAAGCAAAGAAAACCGAGAAGCCATCGCCTTCCTGCGCCGCGCCAATGAGCTCGTCTACGGCGGCTTTCCGGGGACGGTCACTATCGCCGAAGAATCGACCGCCTTTCCCGGCGTTTCGCGGCCGACCGATCAAGGCGGCCTCGGCTTCGGCTTCAAATGGAATATGGGCTGGATGCACGACACGCTGGACTACGTGTCGCAAGATCCGATCTATCGCCGCTGGCATCACAACAAGATGACCTTCGGCCTCCTTTACGCCTTCAGCGAAAACTTCGTGCTGCCGATCTCGCACGACGAAGTCGTGCACGGCAAAAGCTCGGTCATCGGCAGGATGCCGGGCGACGAATGGCAGCGCTTCGCAAATGCGCGCGCTTTCTACGGCTTCATGTGGGGCCATCCGGGCAAGAAGCTTCTGTTCATGGGCCAGGAGTTCGGACAGACAAATGAATGGAACGCCTCGCAGTCGCTTCCATGGTGGCTGCTCGACTATTGGCCGCATCAGGGCGTGCAGGCTTGGATCCGCGATCTCAATAAACTTTATCGCGACACGCCCGCCCTCTATGCGCGCGATTGCGAACCTGACGGTTTTCGCTGGATCGTGGTCAACGACGAAAGCCAGTCGGTGCTGGCGTTTCTGCGGAGCGGCGCGCAGAGCGATCCGCCGGTCGCGGTCATCTGCAATTTCACCCCGGAGCCCCGCCCCGGCTACCGTATCGGCCTGCCCTATTTGGGTTTCTGGCGCGAGGCGCTCAACAGCGACGCCGGTTCCTATGGCGGCTCCAATATGGGTAATTTCGGCGGAGTCACGGCGGAAGCGCTACCCGCCCACGGCTTTCCCGCCTCGGCGACCCTGACGTTGCCGCCACTTTCGACATTGTTCCTGGTTTTCAGCCCGCCCGCGGCCTGAGGCGGCAGCCCGACGACGGAGTTCCCCCATGCCCAAAATGAAAACGGCGAAGGAGCTCGGGATTTCGGCGCCTTTCGCGCGCAACGCGATGGCGTACGTGCTCGCTGGCGGGCGGGGGAGTCGCCTGCTCGAGCTTACGGATCGACGCGCCAAGCCGGCCGTCTATTTCGGCGGTAAGTCGCGCATCATCGACTTCGCGTTGTCCAACGCCCTCAACTCTGGCATTCGCCGAATGGCGGTCGCGACGCAATACAAGGCCCACAGCCTGATCCGTCACCTGCAGCGCGGTTGGAACTTTTTGCGGCCCGAACGCAACGAGAGCTTCGACGTGCTGCCGGCCTCTCAGCGCGTCTCCGAGACGATGTGGTACCTCGGCACCGCCGACGCGGTCTACCAGAACATCGACATCATCGAGAGCTATGGCCCCCAGTTCATCGTGCTGCTGGCCGGCGATCATGTGTACAAGATGGACTATGAGAAAATGCTTCAACAGCACGTCGATTCGGGGGCGGACGTGACGGTCGGCTGCCTTGAGGCGCCGCTTGAGGAAGCCACCGCCTTCGGCGTCATGCACATCGACACCGAGAACAACATCATCGCCTTCTTGGAGAAGCCCAAGAACCCGCCGCCAATGCCCGGCAAGCCCGACGTCGCATTGTGCAGCATGGGCATCTATGTCTTCGAGACGTCATTCCTCATCGACATTCTCAAGCGCGACGCGGCGGACCAGAATTCGAGCCATGATTTCGGCAAGGACATCATTCCCTACCTTGTGAAGAACGGCAAAGCCGTCGCGCATCACTTCTCGCAATCCTGCGTGACGTCGAGCGAGGAGGCTTTGCCCTATTGGCGCGACGTCGGAACCGTAGACGCCTATTGGGCCGCCAACATCGATTTGACCGATGTCGTGCCTGATCTCGACCTTTTTGACCGCAGCTGGCCGATCTGGACCTATGGGGAGATCACGCCGCCGGCAAAATTCGTCCATGACGTGGACGGCCGCCGCGGCTTGGCGGTCTCCTCGCTGCTCTCGGGCGGCTGCATCGTCTCGGGCGCGTCGCTCAGCCGCTCGCTCATTTTTACTGGCGTGCGAATCCATTCGTACACCACCGTGCACGAAGCGGTGGTGCTGCCCTATGTTCACATTGGACGCAACGTGCGGCTCGTCAAAGCCGTCGTCGACAGCGAAGTGCGCATTCCCGATGGCCTCGTTGTCGGCGAAGACCCCGAGCTTGACGCCAAGCGCTTTCGCCGCACCGAGAGCGGCGTCACGTTGATCACCCAGCCTATGATCGACAAACTGACGCAATGAGCGGAGTGAAGGTTCTCTCCGTCGCGTCGGAGGTCTTCCCGCTCATCAAGACAGGTGGGCTTGCCGACGTCGCTGGCGCATTGCCTGCCGCGCTCGCCCGCGAAGATGTCGAGATCAGAACGCTCGTCCCCGGCTACCCGGCGGTGATGGCCAAGCTCGCCGCCGCGCAGCCTGCCCATATCTATGACGATCTGTTCGGAGGGCCAGCGCGGATTCTCAGCGGCAAGGTTGCAGGTTTGGCCCTGTTTGCGATCGACGCGCCCCATCTCTACAATCGGCCGGGCAATCCGTACCTGGGGTCCAACGGGCTTGACTGGCCCGATAATGCGCAGCGGTTCGCGGCGCTCGCGCGCGTCGGCGCGGACATCGGCCTTGGGGCGATCGACGCGTTCCTGCCTCAGGTGGTTCACGCGCATGACTGGCAGGCGGCGCTCGCGGCGGCCTATTTGAACTACGCCGATCGGCCGCGCCCTGGGGTCGTCACTACGATCCACAACATGGCCTTCCAGGGCCACTTTCCAATGTCGATCTTCGCCGAGCTGGGCTTGCCCCCACAAGCCATTTCCATCGATGGAGTCGAATATTTCGGCGGCGTCGGCTACCTCAAAGCGGGCCTCAGGCTTTCCGATCGGATCACCACGGTTTCACCCACATATGCACGCGAGATCATGACGCCTGAGTTCGGCATGGGGCTCGATGGTCTCTTGCGCACCCGCGCTGCGGTCGTGCAGGGAATCGTCAACGGCATCGACGATACCGTCTGGAATCCGGGTACCGACGTTGCGCTGCCGCAAAACTATAGCGCTCTGCGCATCGACATGCGCGTTCGCAACAAGACCGCGCTGCAGACGCAGATGGGGCTGGCGCAGAGCGTCGAGCGGCCGCTGTTCGGCGTTGTCTCCCGCCTTTCGGATCAGAAGGGCCTCGATTTGTTGCTGCAGGCGCTCCCGGGAATTCTCGCTAGAGGCGGCCAACTCGCGTTGCTCGGCTCCGGCGATCCCTTGTTGGAGGGAGGCTTCACTGCGGCCGCCACGTCGAGACCAGACTCGATTGGTTGCGTCCTCGGCTACGATGAGAAGCTTGCGCATCTCATTCAGGCGGGCGCCGATTTTATCGTCGTGCCGTCGCGTTTCGAGCCTTGCGGCCTCACACAGCTCTGCGCGCTCCGATATGGCGCGCCGCCGATCGTCGCGCGTGTGGGCGGCCTCGCCGACACGGTGATTGACGCCAACGAGGCGGCCACGGCCGCGGGCGTGGCGACCGGCGTCCAGTTCTACCCGCCCGCAGTTGAATCGTTGACCTACGCGCTCAACCGCGCACTGGATATTGCCCGCGATCCGGCGGTGTTACGGCGGCTCAGACTCAACGGCATGCGTTCGGACGTCTCCTGGCGCGGCCCGGCGAAACGTTACGCCGCGCTTTATCGCGAGATCAACAGGCCCGCCGAATGAGCGATCCGAAAGCCGCTCGCGGCGTCTTCGTCTCTGCGGGCGGCCTCGAAGCGGCGCTCGTGCTGCCCAACGCCGAGGGCGCGGCGCTGTGCGTCTATGACGGCGATCGCGAGCTTGTTCGCGCGCCCTTGGCGCGTGACGCCGATGGCGTCCTGCGGGGCGTCGCGTCCGGATTCGGCGCAGGCGCGCGATACGGCTTCCGCGTCCAGGGTCCCTATGATCCGAAGCGGGGACTGCGCTTCGACCCGTCCAAATTGCTAGCCGACCCATACGCGTGGCGGTTTGACCGCCCG
>Ga0209624_10002392_pt1 | contig 13890 bp, 11 predicted proteins | sample JacPinW_OM2H0_O1_FD_188565 | JGI IMG/M metagenome (GOLD analysis project Ga0209624, IMG submission 188565) | Forest soil microbial communities from Algoma, Ontario, Canada - Jack Pine, Ontario site 1_JW_OM2H0_O1 (SPAdes) (version 2) | ecosystem: Environmental > Terrestrial > Soil > Boreal...
TCATTGCGGAATCCGTAACGCGAAAAGCGCTCGGTGAATCGCTGCATCGTTTCTGGATTCACCGGTTCCGCGCCATTCATTGCGACGCGCCACGAACTCAGGTCGAGCCCTTCGATATCCTTGTCGGCAATCTTCCGCACGCACAGCTCGTATGCGAAATTCGGCGCCGCGGAGAGCGTGCCTCGATGCTTGTGAAACGCCCAGAGCCAGCGCTCGGGCCGCGTGAGAAACGAAAGCGGTGACATCACCGAGAGCGGGACGCCGAAATGCAGCAGCGTGAGCCACGCGCCGATCAACCCCATGTCGTGATACAGCGGTAGCCAGCTCACGCCGACGTCATCCGCGCGCATTTCGGTGGCGGCGCCGATGGCGCGAATGTTCGCGAGCAGATTCGCGTGCGTCAGCGTGACACCCTTCGGGTCGCCCGTCGAACCCGATGTATATTGCAGCAGCGCGATGTCGTTCGCACGCCGCGCGCGAGTTCCCGTGACATGTGCGGGCGCCGCACCGGGAGCAGGAGGAGGCGCTTTATCCGCAGCGTAGATCAATTTCTCCGCATCAACGACGCCAAGTAACGATTTCACACGCGGCTCGAGCAAATGCGCGACGGCTTCGGCACGGCGAAATGTCAGCAGCAGGCAAACTTCGGCGTTGTTGAGAATCGCCGATTGGCGCGCGGCATATTCCTCGATGCGATCCGCGCGAAACGGCGGATAGATCGGAACCGGAATCGCGCCGGCGAGAAGAATGCCCGCGTAGGAAACGAAAAATGCGCGCGACGTCGGCAGCATCAACGAAACGCGACCGCCGGCAGGCACTCCGCGCCGCGCGAGCTCAGCGGCGCAGCGTTCCGCCGCGGCGTAGAGTTCGCCGAACGTCAGCGTCACATCGCGTTCGCCGCCGTTCGCGGTTTCTTCGGAAATGAGCAGGTGCGCGCGCTCTGCGTCGTGCCGCGCGCGATAACGCAAGACATCGAGCAGCGTTTCCGTCGCGAAAATTCCGTCGTGCGTTTCGTCGCGTCGTTTGCTCGCCTGGCGCGCGGCCACGGATGCATGCAGTTCCGGCGTGACTTCATCGTTCAGGCGACTGGCACCTGGCGCTTGCAGCAGCGCGGTTGCTAGTTCGTCGGGCGTGTTCGCTTCGGATGCGACTTGATCGGGCAGCCGCACGCCGAATTCCTCTTCGAGGCGCGAGAGCAATTCGAGACGCTCGAGGCTACCCAGTCCGAGATCACGATCGAGCGACGATGTCGCGCTCAACATTGGAAGAGCGCCCTGGCTGCCGAGTTCCACGAGCAACCCGCGAACGATTTGCAAGACGCGTTCGCGCGTTCCGGATTTGTCGAGTTGTGTAGTGGGCGTCGCCACGATGGTCTTAAGAGAGGAGCTACCTTGGGGCAGAGGCTATCACGCGGGGACGCGGAATTCTATTGTCGGCGCAGCAAGTTGTTCTAAGCATTCAACTTATGTGGATGCGAGATGAACGCGGGCTGTGCGAATTTTGACGTTTGGTTCGACTACGCACGCTTTGACAGCGCCGCCGCGGTCACACCTTTCGGTAGCAACGTGGTGGAGAGATCGACGCCCGAGAGGTCAACGCCGTTGAGATCGGTTTCACGCAGAATCGCCACTCCCAAGTCTGCGCCGCTGAATTTTGCGCCGGCGATGTTGGCAAGGCGAAAGTTTACGTTGCGCAGTTTCGCGCGCTGAAAATTCACGTTAGAGAGATCGCAACGGAAAAACTCGATGCCGCTCGCCTCGGCTTCGCTGAGGTCGGCGCCGGGCAAGATCGATTCGGTCATATCGCAATTGCGGAGATCGGCTTTGTGCAGATTGGCGCCGGAAAGATCGGCGACGGCGAGCTTGGATTTGCGCAAATCGGAACCGGAGAGATTTGCGTCGCGCAGAATCGCACCGTTGAAATTGCGGCCGCTAAGGTCGGCGTTCGACAGATCGGCGCCGGTAAGATCTGCGCGTGCGCCGCCTTCCTTGCCTTTAAAGAAGTCGTCGTGCGCTTTGAGAATGTCTTCGAGCGACTTGCCTCCGTGCTTGATACTCTTTGCCTTGCGTAAACCCATGTGGCTGTGGCCTTTCTTGGTTTTCCTCTATTCTAGCGGATGAGGGCTAATGCGGAAAGCAGAGCAAGCGTTCTGAGCATTGCTTGTGGCTTCCGTCGCCCGCGGTAGGCGGGGACAAAAATTTCACGTCGTGCTGCGGTGGAAGTCGTACCATGGAAACTCAGGTTACCCGCAGATGAATCCCAGGTCTGACCTCGTTCGTCGCAGCTTGCGGTTCGCGCTTTTGTTGCCGCTCACGGCTGGCGTCTACGCCCTCACGCGCTCCGCCCACGCCGCTGCACCGCAGGTCCAGGAGACCGAAGGCGAGATCGTCGCGAACCTGGCCGGTGGTCGAGTCATCGTCCACGTCGCGAAGGACGACCTCGTTTTATTTGCAACGATCGATCATCCGATCGAAACCGGAGCGCCTCCCCCACGCATTCTATCGCTCGATAACACCCACATCGGTATCTTGCTCGGCGCCTCGGAATGGCGCGAGCCGGCCGCGCCGAAGGCTATTCGGCTGGATCGCGACTATCAGTCCGTAGGCCGGCGGGATTCGCACTACGCCGACCCTTCGGGGGCCGAGCCCGACCTGGAAACCATCGGCGTCACCTTTCTCGAGCGCCTGCGCCCGTTGACCAGCCAGCTCCACCACAAGATCGAGATGAAAAAAGACGATCCGTTGTTCGAGATTGTGATCGTCGGGTTCGGAGCGAATCACTACGGGCCCGAGGTCTGGACCGTCGAATATCGTATCGAGCAATCGGAGATCGGTACCCGGGAGGGATATTTGCAAACGCGCATTCTACGGCCGCGTTTCGAGCAGCTTTATCCACCCGAGAAGAAGCAGCCGAAGTTTGTCGTCGAGGCGCGCTACCCCGACAATCTTGCCGGACCCACGGTTATGGAGTTGATCCAGAGCGGCGATCCACGCGTGGCGAAGCTTCGCTCAAGCGATCCGAAGATCGATAAAGCCGTCGATCTGATCAGCAAGGGGCAGGCGCAGAAGGCGGACGAGGCTGCTTCCACGGACTTCTTGCGGGCATTGCTTCCGTTGATTTCGGATAAGGCGACGTTCACGATGGGCAGGATGCAAGAGCAGGGTGGCTTCGATTGGATCGTCCCGCCAGAAGAGCCGGTGGAGAAAACGAAGACTGGCGACGATAAAGATCGACCGCCAGACGCTCCGAGCTTACGGAAACGACCCACCCCACAGCGCTAACCGATTATTTTGCGATCAGCAGTTTGCAAATCCTGAGTTGCGGTTACCTCGCGCTGGTCGGAAAGGCTCAATTCTCGCTAACCGTTTTTATATGCTTTGGGTGGTTTCGTGCTGAATCGCGCGATAGCTGGTTCAAGAGTTGTCGCGCCCGAGTTCGCTTAAGCGCCTGCAACATCAACGCGTTTCGATGACGCGCCGATATCGTGGCGGAAATGCTTGCCTTCAAATTCGATCGTGTTCATTCCAGCGTAAGCCCTGGCGAGCGCAGCATCCAGTGAGTCGCCCGCTGCCGTGACTCCGAGGACGCGGCCTCCGGCAGTGACAATCGACTCACCAATTTTCTTCGTCCCCGCGTGAAGAACTTTAACACCGGTATCACGACTCAAATCGGTTAGGCCATGAATTGGCTTCCCGGACTCAAATTTCCCCGGATATCCCGCTGAAGCCGCCACAACACACACGCTTGCCCCCGGCTTCCACTTCAACTTTGTGGCGTCGAGCTTTCCATTCGCTGCATCGAGCAAAACCTCCGCGAGGTTAAAGTTAACTCGCGCCAAGATCGCTTGTGTCTCCGGATCGCCGAGCCTGCAATTGAACTCGAGCACTTGTGGACCGTCCGCCGTCAGCATTAGCCCAAAATAAAGAAAGCCTCGATACGAGACCCCGTCCGCTTTCAGGCCACGCATCGTCGGCTCGACGATTTGTTCGACAATTGTGTTCTGCATGGCGGCCGTTAGGAGATCCTCGCTCGAGTAGGCGCCCATGCCTCCCGTGTTCGGTCCCTTGTTTCCATCGAAGACGCGTTTGTGATCTCGAGTCGGAACAAGCGGCGCGTAATTCTCTCCGTCTGCGAGAATAATGAACGATAGCTCGTCGCCCTCGATGGCTGCTTCAAAGAGAACTTTATGCCCACCGGAACCGAGATCATTTCGGTCGAACGCGCCTTCGAGAAAGTCGACCGCAGGGGCGCGGTCAGGAGCGACCAGCACTCCCTTGCCGGCACAAAGCCCATCGGCTTTGAGCACCAAAGGCCACGAGACACCATCGAGTGCCGCAATCGCCTCGCGCGAAGACTCGTACACGCCGAGCATCTTCGGTGTCGGGATGCCATGCCTCTGCAAGAACTGCTTCGCGAAAATCTTACTGCCCTCGAGCTGCGCGGCTCGCTGGGATGGCGCCACGATTGGCAAGCCCTTCGCGGCGAATGCGTCTGCGATTCCACGGATCAGCGGTAGTTCGGGCCCAACCACCGTCAAGTCAGGATTTACTCTGGTGGCGAGCTCCAGGATGTTGGGCACATTACCAAGATCTGCGGTAACGCATTCCGCTTCGAGCTCGATGCCGGCATTCCCGGGCGCGCACCAAATACGCTCCACGTTGGGCGCGTGTGCCAGCTTCCACACCAGCGCGTGTTCCCGACCGCCGCCACCAATCACGAGAATCTTCATCGAAGAAACGCCGACTCCGCACGGCTGTGAAGACGATAGCGATGCAGGCGAGTGGTGTCAACTCGACGCGCTCGCGATCGAAATTCAGCGCACGGATCGCCGAGATTTTTGGTGATGACGAGGGTAATTGCTAACAAGAGGATTGAATTCGGGAGAGCGCGGAACTACATTCCACCGACAGCGCGAATTGGAATCGTCACGCCGGTCGAAGCGTCGGACGAAGCAAGCATGTGGCAGCGCCCATCGAAAATTCCGCCCGGATCAACAACCATGCAGGGCGAGTGAACTTCACCGGTGACCACGCCCTTCGCCTGAATCTCGACACGCCCTTTGGCAAAGATCACACCATCGAACCGGCCCGCGATCACGACGCGGTTCCCTTCGATCTGTCCTTCGACGCGCGCGCCTTCACCGAGCACAACGGTCTGCTCGGAAATAATATTGCCTTTGACTTTTCCGTCGATACGAAACGTGCCCTTGAGCTGGAGCGTTCCCTCGAGCGTCACGCCCTGATCAATAAAGCCGGTCCACTCCTCGGCACTGTTTCCGTTCGTTGAAGCGCTGGGCCACTTCCACGCCATGACGAGCCAACCCCCATTTGACCTTTCTACTTTAGCCCCATGCGGCGACAAGTCAACGGAGTGCGCAACCGCGAGTGTCGAAATAGACGACTGAACCGACGGCCACGGGAAGCGGCCAGGAGAGCAGACGGCCAAACAGACGGCGGTGAGCGACGTTAGCAGATCAAACTATGCAGAGAGTCGGAAGAATTTGATGGGAGGTGCGACTGCCAGCCAGCCGAGGGAATTGTCGGCGGTCAACGGAATAGAGATTTCAGCGTTCGAAAGCCAAGGCCGAGCGACGCCAACTATCGCATCAGCCGATCGTAGATATTCATCAACTGTGCGTCATCGTAATATTCCAGGATAAGCTGTCCGGGCCGCATCCGTGTCTTCTGCCTGAGCAACGCTCGCGTGCCGAGATGCCGCTGCAACTCTTCCAGCGCCGCGCGGATGTTCGCATCCATATGAAATTCCGCCGGCGCACCAGTCCCACGCGAACGCCGCGAAGCGAGCCGCTCTATCTGCCGCACCGTCAAACCGCCACGCGCCGCCCTCTGCGCAAACCGCATCCGCATCTTCGGATCTTGGACCGCCAACAATCCCCGCCCGTGACCCGCTGTCAACTTCCCCTCTTCGATCCAATCCTGGATGATCGGCTCCAGCTTCAACAAGCGAATTGCGTTGGCAACCGTAGCGCGATCTTTCCCGGTCCGTTCTGCCACATTCTCCTGCGTCATCTGAAACTCATCCATCAGGCGCTCGAAAGCCCTCGCAGCTTCCATCGCATTCAGGTCTTCGCGCTGGATATTTTCCACCAGCGTCATCTCGAGCGCGAGCTCGTCCGGCACCTCGCGCACGATCACCGAAACCTTGTCTAAGCCGGCGCGCTGCGAAGCCCTCCACCGGCGCTCTCCAGCGATCAGCTGATAGCGCTTCCCGACCGACCGCACCACGAGCGGCTGAATGATACCGCTGGCCTTGATCGATCGAGCGAGCTCGTCCAATGCCTCTTCCCGAAACCGCGTGCGGGGCTGAAACGGACTCGGATCAATGAGATCGATGTCGATCTGGAGTGGGGCACCTGTCGGCGCGCCGTCACGTGCAGGCGCCACCGCGGCTCCGCTCGAATTTACCGCAAAATTCTGGACTGGAGGCGGCTCAACCGGGACCTGTGGTTCAGGCTCCCGAATGAGCGCTCCGAGCCCCCTTCCCAAGGCGTTTCTCGTCATTGAGGATGACCTCCTGAGCAAGATTTGTGTATCCCTCGGCCCCTCTGCTGTGAATGTCGTAAAAAATAATGGGCTTGCCGAAACTGGGCGCCTCCGCAAGGCGAACATTGCGCGGAATTATCGATTGAAAGACCTGAGCGCCAAAAAAACTGCGCAGATCGGTCGCAACCTGGCGAGAGAGCGTGGTTCGCTCGTCGTACATGGTTAAGAGAATGCCTTCGATCTCAAGTTTTGGGTTGAGCGTGCGCCGGATACGCATGAGCGTGTCGAGAAGCTCGGAAACGCCTTCCAGCGCGAGATATTCGCACTGAATTGGCACCAATACGGCGCTGGCAGAAACGAGAGCGTTCAAGGTCAAGAGATCCAGAGCAGGTGGGCAATCCAAGATGATGAAGCGGTAGCGATCGCGTATGCCGTTCAGCAAGCCTTGCAGCCGATATTCTCGATTTTCTGCTGTTACGAGCTCAACGGCCGCTCCGGCGAGGTTTTTGTCGGCGGGCAACACATCGAGCCCCTCGACCTGGGACTTCTGCACAACTTTATCGAAAGCTTCGTTCAAAATGAGCGTGTGATAGAGAGTATGACGGGCTGGATCTTTCGCAAATCCGATGGCGGCGGTGGCATTCGCTTGGGCGTCGCAATCGACGAGAAGTGTCGGCTGTTCGACCGCTGCGAGGCAGGCAGCCAAGTTGACGGCGGTGGTTGTCTTGCCAACTCCGCCTTTTTGATTCGCCACCGCGATAATTCTGGCCAAAAATCCCCCGTGGGCGAAAACGTAGCAAAGGCGTGAGATCGATGCAAGAGGTTTCGTCTGATTTTCGCGCGTCAGGTCAGTTGATTGAGGAAATTTAATTTTTTCTGCCGGTTAGAGGGTGTCGTTCTGTTCCACGTGGAACAATGAGCGCGAATTCTATGTCTGGGCTGACGCCGTTGTCATGTCGTTCGGCCGACGATTGGAAGATTCAAAGTCCGGAGAGTCAATGTTGTGCCGGAGAGCGAACGTTGCGCCCTCTGACTCGTCCAAGGTTCCACGTGGAACGGCGAACCCGCCAAAGAACCGTGGACGGGGCGTTCCACGTGAAACACGCCATCGAAATCCGCGATTTCATCTGCCGACCGCGGCAGAGGTTCCACGTGGAACGCCCCGGGGGGGCAGGTGCGAGGAATCTCGTGTCGCGTGTTCCACGTCGAACACGAATGTCGCCCGTCTGCCGCGCAGGCCACATCGATTGATCGCTGTCTGAAATTCCGAGGATCTACGGGAACGGCGACTCCGTCGCCTGGCGGCCTCACCGGGCGTTCCACGTGGAACGTCCGTGGACAGGCAAAAATCTCGCGTCGTGTTCCACGTGGAACGCAAATGTCGCCCGCCGCCAAGTAAGCCGCGTCGGTTGGCTGCTGTCTGAAATTTTCGAGGTATCCGAAGGACCGGCAACTCGATCGCTTGGCGGCCCCACCGCGCGTTCCACGTGGAACTGCTTATCCCAGAACCTTCGCGGGGCTTCCGCGCGAAGAGATGCCAGTTTCGCCTAGAGTATTTGTGAGGACTTCAGCGAGTGACTTCTTCGGTCCGTCTGCCAACTAAGATAAACCGCCGGAGCGACTGTGGGATCGCCACTGGCTCATTCCAATACCAATCCTTGCTCGTCCGAGCTTCATCCAGGTCGCGACCTCCAATCCAAAGCATTACCGTCCGCGCGCCGATCTTCTCTGACGCGGCCCATTTCAGAAAGTGCGCGAATTCACCGACGGCGCGCGAACACACGACGTCGAGCGGGGTAATTTCTTCATCGAGCTCCTCATAGCGACTGACGAGGACTCGCGCCTCCGGCAGCGCCAATTCGCGAACCACCTCCGCCAAAAACGTCGCCTTTTTGACATTTGAGTCGATAAGGCAGACTTCCAGCTCCGGACAAACAATCTTTAGAGGCAATCCGGGAAACCCGCCCCCAGAACCGACGTCGGCTAGCCGACCGAAACCTACGGGGATGAGGGTCGCGCCAAACATCGATTCGCAGAAATGGCGATACAGAATCTCCAGCGGATCGCGGATCGCCGTGAGGTTCATTGCGTCATTCCACTTAAGAAGCAGACTCATATACTGCTGAATTTGCGCGATCTGTGCGTCGGTAACCGCTACCTTGAATTCCGACAGGGCTCGGCGAATTGTGTCCGACGAGGGGGGGACTGGGAGAGCTGGAGGCATTGAAATCGATCCGCCTTAGAACAAGAGTTCAGAGTTCCGTGCCACGTTCTATAACTGTCTGATTCTGCATGAGATAGATCGGCCCAGCGATTCCGGCAACGATGTCGACGGCGGCATGCCAGGCCGCGACAGGTAGCAGACTGCCGGTGTACGCGCGAAAAGCACCGAACAAGAGGCCCAGAATCCCCGTTCCGATCAGGCCTCCACGTCCCTGATAGAGATGAGCCGCACCGAACAGAACGGAAGATACCACGACGGAGGCCCAAATCGGGAATCCGGCTCGAGCGAATGCGGCCATCGCGAATCCGCGGTACAGAAACTCTTCGCAGCACCCCGCGGTGATCGCCAAAGCCGAAAAGGGCAGTCGCTCCGTCGCCGATTGCGGAAGGATTCGAGTGGCCATCGCTTGGACTCGCGGTGGCAGTTTGTCGAGCAGGCGCCCCATGCGACGGAAATTCATCCAGTGAAGCGACGCGAGAAGGACCGTTCCGACGATGCCTGCGATAATCGTACGAAGCAGGTTAGGACCAGTACTAAGCCCCAATTCTGGCCGCGTATATCCATGCACCCAGGCGCGCCACCCCGCGATGCCCACCGCGACCCACTGGAACAAAATCGTCGAGAGGTAAAGCGAAACGCGTTCACGCGATTCGACGCGCGGCTTCGCGAGAAGCTGCTTCAGACGAATGCGCCCGCGCCACGGAACAACCACCGCAAGAACCAAAAAGATGAGCCAAATGTCCCAAGGCATCTGGGGATGAAATCACGTTTGCGCAAAGCAAAGCAACTGAGCCGCGCGGAGATCGGTGGAACGTGGCGTCACGCGGCTGCTTCGCCGCGCATCCTTTACAATGGATGTCAATCAGACGAGCGGATGAGAAAGGGCGTCGGCACTAAGTTTTGCCGGCGGTGCTGCCAACAGTTATGTCGATTGCATCACCGAAACTTACATCGATGGCGAAAGCCGCAGGCTGCGCTGCGAAACTAAATCCCGCGACGCTCGACGCCGTGCTTCGCAAGCTTCCGCGTCAAACCGATCCGAATGTTCTCGTCGGATTCGACACAAACGATGACGCCGGCATCTACAAAATTTCCGAGACGCTCGCTCTTGTGCAGACTGTGGACTTTTTTACTCCGATTGTTGATGACCCAAATTTGTTCGGACAGATCGCCGCAGCAAATGCGCTGAGCGACGTGTACGCGATGGGAGGCACTCCGATCTCGTCGCTTTCGATCGTTGGTTTTCCTGAAAAAGGTGACCCGGAAATTCTGGAAGCGATTATTCGCGGCGGCCTCGCCAAAATGCAGGAAGCAAATTGCAGCGTGATCGGTGGTCATTCGATTCGCAATGAAGACATGCTGTTCGGTTACGCAGTCACGGGCACGATCGATCCGCAGCGCGTTTGGAGAAATGTCGGCGCGCGACCAAATGACGTTTTGATTTTCACCAAGCCGCTCGGTACGGGCGTGATCACAACTGCGTTGAAAAAAAATGCCGCGAGCCGTGAAGCACTCGGGGCTGCGACGGCTGCGATGACAACTCTGAATCGTGCCGCATCAATTGCGTTGCAGGAATTTCAGAAAAATTCCGAAATAAAAAATCCAGTTCACGCAGTCACGGATGTAACGGGATTCAGCTTGCTCGGTCACGCGCGAGAAATGGCGCTGGGCGATCCGTCAAATAATCTTGATTCTGTTTCGCTCGAAATCGATCACGCTGCGTTTGAGTATTTTGCGGGCGCGATCGAGTGCGCTCGTGACGGCCATCTCTCCGGTGGATTAAAAAACAATCGCGCATTCATTGGTGATTGCGCTGCGTTTGCCGGCAGTGTGCCGCCGGAATTTCAGGATTTACTTTTCGATCCGCAAACGTCAGGTGGCCTGCTCATCGCAGTCGCGCCAGAAGCGGCACACGACGCGCTCACGGCATTGCAAAGACACGCTGTGAACGCGCGCAGTGTCGGCCGAGTTGTTGCGAAGCGATCTCCGCTGATCGCGGTGCGATGAAACGCCTCTTGCCCGCGCATTTTCTTGTTATCCCGAGCCAGGCTGATTCGTATACTTTGCAAGCTCTGAGAGACGATCACTGAGAGTCCGCTCAAGATAATGGACACAATCACTCACGGTATTGCCGGCGCATTGATTGGCAAAGCTGTTTTCGGCGGCGACGATATGTTTTCGCGCCGGCCGATCAACCCGAAGCGCATCGTCACTTGGTCGCTGATGTTCGGCGCAATTTTTCCAGACTCCGACGTCATCCGCGGATGGTTCGATCACAGCGACATGCTGATCATGACCTGGCATCGCAGCATCACGCATTCGTTGCTGTGCTTGCCGGTCTGGGCGCTCGTTCTTGCGCTGCTCACACGCGCGATTGCAAAGTGGCGAAAATGGGAAGCGCCGTCGCTCGCCGCGCTAATCGCCATCTATGCCGTCGGCATCGGCAGCCACATTTTTCTCGATCTCGTCACCGATTTTGGCACAATGATTTGGTCGCCGCTGAAATGGTCGCGTCCAGCGTGGGATCTCATCTTCATCATCGATTTCACGCTCAGCGCAATTCTGCTTGTTCCGCAAATTCTCGCGTGGATTTATGCCAAGCGCGACGGTCTCCGGCAGCGCGCCCTTTCGTGCTGGATCATTTCCGTCGCCGTCACGATTGCCGTCGTGGCGATTTCGCGAGTTGTTGGCGCGCCGATTTCTGCTCGCTATGTCTTCGTCGTGATTGTAATTCTCGCCGCGATTTTTCTCCTTCCATCGCTGCGAAACTTCGGGCTCGGCCTCAAATACTCCACGTGGAATCGCGCGGGTTTCGTTCTGACGATCTTGTACATCGGCGCTGCGTATTTCGCTCACAACGTTGCGACCGTGCGCTTGCAAAAGTTTGTGGAAGCGCAGCACATCCAGGCGCAATCGTTCGCTGTCTTCCCCCTGCCCCCCTCGATAGCCCACTGGGACGGACTCGTTCTGACTTCGCGCGGCGTGTATGAAACACACATCGACTATGGCGATCTCTCTGGCGATGCCGAGGCGAGTCGCACGATCGTTTCGATGGCAGATCTTTCTTCTTCCGGCAGTTCGCAAAGCTCCGCCGCCGGCCTGGCGCCCGCGCAGCAGTCGTCCCCGATCGAGTACAGCTACTTTCCAAACGCGCCGTCGAATTCGTTCATCGAAGCCGCGAAGGATCTGCCGCAAGTCAAAACATTCTTCTGGTTCGCGCGATTTCCCGTCACGCGTTTTCACAAGGAAGGAACAGATTCAGTCGTGGAATTTTACGACGCGCGCTTTCCGCATCGCGATCGCGGCCCGTCGCCGTTTACGTACCAGGTTCGCTTCGATGCGAACGGTTCCGTGCTTTCTCAGGGATGGAAAAAGTAGATCAGTTCGAAAGCTGAACGCAGACCGAGCCCGCGGTTATCGCCGTCCCGCAGCGCTCCCGCCGCCGACAGGTGCCGCCGGATGAATCACCACTTGCCGTTCTTCGCCTACGCCGACACTCTCGGTTCGCACGCCCGGCATATCCTTTAGAGCCATGTGCACGATGCGCCGCTCGCGCGAGGACATCGGATTCAGCCGAAACGATTGCTTCGAGGCCTGCACTCGTTCCGCCGCCACCCGCGCCGTCATCCGCAGCTCCTCGAAGCGAAGCGCCCGATAGCCACCGCAATCGAGATGAATCTTCTCGTGAAATGCCGGCTCGAGCCGCAGCGCGCGATACGCTAGATGTTCCAGCGCCTTCAACGCTTCACCACCGCGTTCAAGCAGAAACTCTTTGTCTTTCCCGTCAATGTCCGCGACGATTTCTTCTTCTCGCGACGCTTCGCCATCGGCAGCTCCCAACACGCGCACGCTGACCGTCAGTTGCAATTTGCCCGCGCGCACGGTGTCCTCCAGAAACTTCCGCAGCGCATCCGCGGCAGCTTCGCGATCAAACTCTCCGTTTTTCACAATTTCAGGAGGCACGGCAAAATCCCCCTAGATCCGTCTATGAGGCAAAAACGAGGCCCACAACTCAACTGTAATACCAACGAAAAGCGATTACTTCATTCCTTCGTCGCGTCTTTACTTCTTCTTTTTCGCCGATGCCTGCACCACCGCCGTCACCGGATGTTGCCGATTCAGCCACCACTGCTGCCCGATGCCCACCAAACTGCTCGTCAAAATATACACCGCCAACCCGCTCGAAATCGGCGAGATGATGAAGATACCCGCCATCGTAATCGGCATGATTTTCATCATCATTTGCTGTTGCGGATCTGTGGACGTCATCGGCGTCATTTTCGACACGAGATACATCGACAATCCCATTGCGATCGGCAACGCATAGTAAGGATCGCGCGCCGAAAGATCGGTGATCCATCCAAACCATCGCGCGTGCCGCATTTCGATCGCTGAACGCAGCATCGAGTTCAGCCCAAACCAGATCGGCATCTGCAGAAACATCTGGAAGCAGCCGCCAACCGGGTTGATCCCCTCGCGTTGGTAAACGGCCATCACTTCTTTGTTCATCTCCGCCTTGCGCGGATCACGCATCGAGTACTTCTTATATTTATCCTGGATCTGCTTGATTTCCGGCGCCACGCGCTGCATCTTCAGCGTCGTCTTGTAGCTCGAGATGCGCAGCGGGAACAGCAACATGTTGATCACGAGCGTCAGCACAACGATCGCCCATCCCCAGTTCGGGATGTAGTTGTGCAACAGCTTCAAGCCGTGAAACAGCGGGTCCGCGATGAACTCGAGAAAGCCAAAATTCACCAGCGAATGCAGCGGCGGCCGCATTTTTTTCAGATCGTCGTAATCCTTCGGCCCAACGTAAATGCGCAGGCCCATCGGCTGCGGCGTCGCGGTGGCGATCTGCGGCACAGCCTCCGGCGTGTCTTTCCCATCGGCCACCACGTTGCGCGAGTCTCGCCAATAGCGCGCTTCGAGTGTTCCCGGCGCAGGCCCAGGCCCCGGCAAAAAAACCGCGCTGAAATAGCGATCTTCAATACCAGTCCAGTCTTTGTCGCCTTGCCAAACGCCGTTCGCCCATTTTTCGGGCCCGTCGAGCTTCTTCGCCAGGATGGTTGTCAGCTTGCCGCCCTGGTCGTAAAACACATACGTCGTATCGATCGGTGACGGATTCTGCACCGTCAAATCGCCGAATCCACCAAGCCACGCGAG